>Ga0209777_10003968_pt1 | contig 17829 bp, 19 predicted proteins | sample FrelakmetHBP12HB_FD_187147 | JGI IMG/M metagenome (GOLD analysis project Ga0209777, IMG submission 187147) | Freshwater lake sediment microbial communities from the University of Notre Dame, USA, for methane emissions studies -HBP12 HB (SPAdes)... | ecosystem: Environmental > Aquatic >...
AATCACGGGTTCAAGGAATGGCCCAAGGGGTTTCCTTCGGCGTAAAGTTTGATTTCCTTTGGCCCTGTGCCTTGTGCCTTTTGCTATGAGCTCAAATAATTTAACTCCCTCACTCCTATTTAACCGCTCAGTCCTTCCAATAAAGCAGACACATTATAGCCTAAGACTTGGTGATTATAACCCCCTTCGAGAATGGCAAAGCAGCCGCCCCCACAAGTACGGGAAGCCTTCCGGACCATGAAACCGATGGCCGAATAATCTTCGGTGGCCAGAAGTCCTCCCCAGTCATTTTGATGATAATCAAATCCGGCAGAAATGCCGATCAAATCGACCTGAATGCCGGATAAAATCTGCTCAACTTCCGTCAAAAAGGCCTCGCGGCTCCGAGCATCCGGGTTATGAATCTGGACCCATTTTTGATTTCCCAGAATATTTACCGTCCCGTCTCCAAAATGCAGATCAATATCTAATACCAAGGCCTGCTTAATGAGGCCGTCGTTATGCAGAGAGAGTAAGGCAATGGCCATGTTGTTGAAGTAACAAAATCCCCAAGCCTGATCGGCCGAGGCATGGTGTCCTGGAGGACGGATCAAAGCAAAGGCCGGTTCTTGGAGACCTATGCGGGCAGCTTGAACCGCTGCACCGGCGGCTAAGGCGGCAATGTCATACAAGCCCCGGCGAAAAACCTGATCGATGTGGGCGGGGGTATGGGCCAGGGCAATTTGCTCTGGAAGGGCCGGAGAAGCGTCAACTTTTTCCACTTGATTATGAATAACCTTCCAAATCGCCTCCATGCGCCCGGCCGCCGCTGCCGGGTCCGAGGTGTAGACTTGAGTAAAATCCTGATGGTAGATAACCTTAATCATGGAACATTATTATATCATTTCTAAAAGATAATGCCAGCCATTTTAAAAGGCTTTTATCTTCCTGGCAAGAAATAATATTTGTGAGACTTTTAATGGTCCAATCACTTCCAATAAAAATGGTCTTGAAGAAAATGGGGGAGAGTTTTAAGGAGAGTTGGTAATAGAGGCTTACCTCTGACCTCTAAAGAATCTGGGTTATTGAGCAGAGCGTAAAATTGGTTGCACTCAATGTGGTGTCTACAAAAATGAAACAGCAATCAGTTTTTAGCCACGGACTCACCCCGGTTGAATATCTTGGATTCAACGGGGCAGGAACGGACAACTACGGACATTATTTTCCTCCTGCGAACCCCTTATAAATACACTACGGGGCAGGCTTTCGCAGGAGGAAAGGCTTGTCAGCCCGATAGGGCTGAAGGGGATTTGGTTGACAAAGCTTGCCCCGTTAAACCGGATTAATGTTTAACTGGGGTCGTCACCCAAACCAAACTCGTCTGATTTTGTCCTGCCTTGTCTGTGGCCAAAAAGGCAATCTATTTATTGCACTTGGTAATAAAAAGTTACCCTATTTCATTTTCTCTTCTTCGTATTGTTTTAGGGCCGCTTCTTGTTTCTGTGATTGATCAAACAATATCTGGTATTCGCGTTCCATGTCTACATATTTCTTTTCCATCTGCTCGATCTTCTTTTTCATCTCCAGAATTATTTCTATTTTTTCTTCCAAGGCCTTCTCTAAATTTTCCGATTTTAAGCCGGGGCCCTCTTTCCCTTGGCCGACTTCAATATCGGTCTTCCCGGTTTCCCCTTGAATCGAGCCGAAGGCCTCTTGCTGGTCTAATTCTGGGGCCCCGTTGCCTTGAGCGTCTTTCCCTTGCCATTTGAAATCTCGTAAAATCTTTACCGTCCTCATATGGGCGATTTTTAATTTTCTCCTTTTTAGATAGACAACAACAATTATTATCGATTGGATCAGCAAAACTTCCAGAAGCAAAAGCAAATAAAAGAGGTCAATATTCATCATAAGTATTTAGAAATTATCTTCTTCCTCTTTCTTACCCTTTGTCTTTCGTTTCCATTTAATGCCCAAAAAAAGCATCAATAAAACTGAGAAAGCTATTAAATTTATCAAGAGAAACTTTTTGACTGCTTTTATCCATATCCCCTCTATGTCTTGCTGGGACATCTTTTTTAAGGCCGAGTTGGTCGAGGAAGACGAATTTTTGGGGGCTGGTCGAATCAAGGCTTTTACTTGGCGAACTTGTTCCCGTTTAAAGGTCTTCCCGTCAGCCATTATTTGAATCGTATAGTCACCAGGCTGTTTAAAAGTAAATGTGTTGGAGTAAATTCCCTGTTTTTCTATGTTACCCTCGTTCTTATCAGAATACAAACAAAACTTGGTATGATTCCCATTCGGTTCTTTTATGTCGGCCATAAAAAATATCGGCTCTAGGAACTTTTGATCCGTAACTCTTTTATCCTTTTTTTCCAACCAGGTCTCTATGGCTATTTTCTCCCCTTGATAAACCTGATTTTGATTGATGGAGCTCTTTAGAATTAGATCCGTTATAACAAATACCCTATTCCCTTCTTTGGCGCTTAGCGAAACCTTCCATCTGCCGGGGGTTGGTTTTTTAATGGTAATCAAATCAAAGACCCTGGTTTGATACCAGCCGATATTTTTGGGTGTATTAGCATAAAAAATCTCCGTTCTCAAGGGATCAACCAGTTTGGTGGAAGTTCCTGTTTGCTTGGTAATCAGTACGGTCGCCTCTTGAATTTCCTTGTCGATATAGAACGAATCCCCTTCCAGGGGCACGATGTCTGGAAATTTGACCTGTTCAAATATGGAAGTAAAGATCACATGAATATCTCGGTCTGTTTTAGCCAGCTTGAAAAGGCCTCGGGTTTCCTGGGCCAAATGATTAAGAAGCTTTTGATCCGATAAGTCTGAAAAAGCAACTGTATACAGTTTAATGTTGGCCTTAGCCACCTCCGGTAATAGTTTCGACAATTCTTTAAGGGCCGAGTCGTCTTTTTCCTTTGAACCTAAGTCCATTTGGCCATCGGACATAAGCAAGAGAATTTTGTTCGGTCTTTGAGAAGTCTTAATTTCCTCATAGCCTTTTTTTATGGCCTCATAGATATTGGTATATAAGGCCTGGGAAGATATTTTTTGAATGGCCTCGGAAAATGTTTTCTGATTATCCGAAAGATTTTGAGTCAAAGGGATCAAGGTCTGGGCCGAATCGCCAAAACTGATAAAACCGATACGGTCCTCTGGTCCCAATAGAGCAACCATCAATTGAGCGGCCGCTTTCCGGAAGTCCTCGGGATCCGTTTTTTTCATACTCCCGGAACTATCTAAAACAAAAAAAATATCAAAGGCATCTTTGGCTTTTGTTTCTTTTGGCTGGACATTCGAAGCAGGCCCCGATGGGTTTTCGGACTGGCTTATCTTTAAATAGACAACTTCTGCAGAAAGGGCATTATTCACCCCCACGGGTATCGAAAGGCACAAGAAGACAAAAATCAAAAGGATGTAACTTCTCTTGGTCATTTGGTTAAAATCGAGTTGGAGGCTCTCTGTGCCGAAAGTCTGGAACCCTTCCTGTTTTAAAATATCTCCTTTTCTATAATCGGCTTATTTTTCAAAAACCTTTAATCATTTAGCTAATATAAAAGGTTCAAGGATTCCAGGTTTCGAGTCCCGTCTGTGGCGGGATTGGCCCCTTGACTCCTTGAATCCTTCTCGGATGATTTCTCGTCACTCATGATTAACAATTTTCTTGACAAATTAACCGGTTATACTATACAGAATCTATTAGCCTTAATCTAACAAACCTTCCTCTCAAAAATCATGAGGAGATATATGACCAGGGTCCAAATTGCAAAAGATCCATCCGGTCAACTAAGCGTTGCCTTCGCTTATGATCCTCTACTGGTAACCAAGGTCAAAACCATCCCAGGCCATCCGAATGATGACCTGGCAACAGAAACTTTGAACAGTATCTTAAAACAAGCCAAATTGAAGGAAGTAAAATAGATGTATCGTTTCCTTATTGTCATTGAAAAGGCAAATGGGAATTATTCTGCTTATTCACCTGATTTACCAGGTTGTATTGCCACCGGCGCTACTCGCGAGGAGACAGAGAGAAATATGTATGAAGCAACAGGGTTACATGTTCGAGGATTATTGGAAGATAATTTGCCAATCCCTGAATCCAACTCTTTTGCAGAATATGTTGCTGTTCAGTGATAAATTTTTGGACACTTCGGCTAACACAAGCTAAAAGACTAACATCCAAATCCGCCTGCACCGGACTTCTTTTGGCCTTGAACGTTATACGAAATTAATCAAGCCGATAAAACTGTAAACATTAAAAAAATATATATTGTGATCGAGGATGATCGATGAGGGGTTATAAAGTTGGTGATTTAATAGACGGAGAATTTTTCGTACATGATATTTTTGGTCGAGAAAGCAAATCAGGCATGGGAGTGGTATATCTTGTTACCTCGCGTGAAGTAGATACTCCTTTCGTACTAAAAACATTTCAAAACCTGGAAGATTCCTCAAAATTGCGACAAAGTTTTTTGAAAGAAGCAGAGGCGTGGGTCAAGCTTGGCCGTCATCCAAATGTTGTACAAGCTTTTTGGGTTCGAGAAATATCAAATCAACCTTTTGTCGCCGCAGAATTCATTTCAGGCGACGATGATGGTCGTAATACTATAGGTAATTTTTGTCAAAAAGGTGCGGTACCCATCACTTCAGCAATTAAGTGGGGTTGCCAATTTTGTTTTGGAATGCTCCATGCTCTCAAAAACAATATCATTGCACACCGTGACATTAAGCCCGCTAATCTTATGGTTGACAGCTCAATGAATCTTCGGATAACTGATTTCGGTTTAGTAAAGTCAGTAAATATTGAAGAGGTTTCTATAAGAGACGGTAATATTGCAAGTGCTGCAAACATCAACGCAACAGCCAGAGGTACGGCAATGGGCACATACCCATATATGGCCCCCGAGCAATTTACTGACGCCAAGTCGGTTGACCATAGAGCAGATATCTATAGCTTTGGAATCGTCTTGTTTCAAATGTTATCCGGTGGTCAATTACCTTTTGTCCCAAACCCCAACTCAAAAAATATTGCTTTGGACTTTTATAATCTTCATGTTTCGGCAAAGTGGAATGCACCCCAGCAACTGGACAAAACGTGTTAGAGTGGGAGACAGGATCTTAGACCCAATTAAAGGGGAGAAAGCATCTTGTCATGAGCAAACAACGTCGTTTCACCTCAGAGTTTAAACGTTCGGTCGTTGAAGAACTTTTAAGCGAAACCAGTGGACCAGCTCAGATCTGTCGGCGTTACCAGATTTCCTCCGGGCTTTTATATCACTGGAAGAAGCAATACGCCCGAGGGAAGTTTGGTAATGAACCTACCCAAGAAGCGGCTATGGCCGACCGGATTGAGAAGCTTGAACGATTAGTCGGCCAACTGGCCCTGGAAAACGAGTTTTTAAAAAAAGCTTTGCAAAACAGCCTCAAAACAGCCGAGAGAAACGGGAGTTTCTTCTCGGCCACCTCGTCTGGGTTAAAAGCGCCCAAAGGGGGTGTAAACTGATGAACCTGTCTCGAAGCAGCTTCTATTATACCCCCGGAAAGAAACGGCCTGCCAATCCTGATCAGGCTCTTAAAAAGGCCGTTGAAGCCATTTGCTTAGAGTATTCCCGCTATGGCTATCGACGAGTGACCGCTCAATTGCATCGCCAGGGCTGGGAAGTCAATCACAAGAAGGTCCTCAAGATCATGAGGGCCAACGATTTACTGTGTCGCCCCCGGAAAAGAAGATGGGTTAGAACCACCGACAGTAATCATCCATTCCCTCTATATCCCAATCTCATGAAAGACTGTCCCCTAACCACCATCAATCAGGCCTGGGTAGCGGACATTACTTATATCCGCCTCGTTTCCTCCTTTGTTTATCTGGCGGTTCTTATGGATGCCTATTCCAGGAAGATTATCGGCTATGCCGTCTCTCCCAGCCTTCAGGCCCGATTGACGCTGGAGGCCTTAGAAATGGCTCTTATTCAGAGAAGGCCGCCATCCGGCTGTATTCATCATTCCGATCGAGGGGTACAGTACGCCTCTTGGGAATACGTTCAAAAGCTCAAAGAGCATCACTTACAAATCAGCATGTCTCGTCGGGGAAATCCCTATGACAATGCTATGGCAGAAAGTTTCATGAAGACCCTTAAAAACGAAGATGTCTATCTCTGGGAATACCGTACAATGAAAGATACCCAACAACGGCTTCCCTATTTTATCGAAGAGGTGTATAATCAAAAACGATTGCATTCATCGTTGGGGTATCGGCCTCCCAATGAATTTGAGGCCATCTCCAGCCAAACCCTTAACACCCTGTTCCCCTGTCCGTCACTCTAACCTTGAGTGTCCAATGCATGGGGTGCACACCAAAGGTTCCCAAAATCAAATCTGACCTATTTCCTATAATTGAGAAATGTCTGGAGAAAAGGAAGGAAAAAAGGTATCAATCCCATAACGAGTTGCTTGAGAGTTTTTATAAAGTCGCAAGCAAATTAAAAATTACCTTTCCACAACCACCTTCTGTAACTGATGACGAAACTGCGAGATATTTTGTTCTTGCTCAATCACTTGCAGCACTGGGGAAACCCGGCGATGCTCTAAAATCGATTGATGCTTATTTAGCTAAGAACTCAAGAGATCCCTCTGCTTGGCTACAAAAAGGCATTATACTTCTTGAAAACTACTCATCATATAAAGAATCAATTCAATGTACACTTGAAGCTGTTCGAATTGATCCATTCAATTCGCACGCATGGAATAATCTGGGATTGGCCTACAAAAATTCTGGACAATTTCCTCTTGCAATCGATGCCTATAGAAAAGGTCTAGATTGCGATCCTTATAACACTGGTTGCATGATGAATCTATCAATTGCCTTGATTGAAAATGGCAAGCCAGAAAATGCACATGCAGTTTTGAGCATTGCAATAGATGTAAACCCCAAGAAAGCACAATTATGGCTAAATCTTGGTTCGACAGCCAAGGTACTCAATAGACAACCTGAGGCCGTCAAATGTTTTCAAAAGGCAATCGAACTTAACCAAAAGCTTACTGAAGGTTGGCGAAGTCTGGCAAACATACTCGAAGAAAGTGGTAAATTGCCTCAAGCTCTTGAAATTCTAAATGAGGGTATAGTCAACAATCCTGATGATTACGCAATTCGTCTTGATAAAGCGCGATTATTGGATAAGATGGGAGATCATGCCGAGGCTATTGAATCGTTTGCTGAGACAGAATCGCTCTTAATTTCGCTGACGCAGAAGTATCCCGGCAATCCGAATCATTGGCATAATCTCGGCTTAATTTACTTAGACAGGCATATAAGCAGCCTGCAAATTAAGCCGGAGAGTGGCAAGCCTTCTGCTACTGAAAAGGGAATCGTCTGTTTTTCAAAAGTCATAGAAATAGATCCTAACGATAGTTTTGCTCTTTGGACACTTGCAAGATTATATTTTGATAACCATGATACTAAAAGAACTGTAGAGTGTTGTAATAAGTTACTCCGCTATCCCCAATATTTATTGGGGGCATTATCAATGAAAGCACAAGTTTTATCTTTCGTTGGTTTGTATAAAGAAGCTACCGAGGAACTCCAGGACTTTCTTCGTGCGAATCCAACGTGCGACTCGATTTGGTTTGTACTAGCTCAAATTCACGAATATCATAATAACCCGTCAGCGGCTTTGAAGTGCCTCCAGGTTTGCAATAATATTCTTTCTAAATCATCGAATCCAAACAAACAAAACATGGCGGATGTAAATCAGAAGATTATAGAGATGAAGAACATGCTTAAAAGACAATGACAAAGCGTGGTTTAAACGGAAGATGGCTTGGTTAACTTCGCTTATCACGTTACAAAAGACTGACATCCAAACCTTTCAGGCTTCTTTTGCAACGGGAACGTTATCTGCATTACCGCGGCCTGTTTTTTTGAAAAGCAAGTGCCTGCCGTCCTGGCGGGTGAAGTGTTGAAATAGAAAAGAGGGAGGAACTCTCCATGAAACGCTTTTTAACTTATGTCCTTTTGTGTCTTTTTTTCTTGAGTCTTATTTCCCTGAGTTCGGCTCAGCAACAGAGTTCGCAGCAGTCACAGCCGCAGAAGCCCGAAGTCCCGCCCATCTCCGTTCAGAAAGTCAAGGGAAACATCTATCAGCTCAAAGGTGGAATAGGCGCCAACACCGGCTTTTTCATCGCTGACAAGGAAATCCTGGCCATCGATGCCAAGATGACCGAAGAGGCGGCCAAGCAGATGATTGCGGAAATCAAGAAGTTGACGTCTCTTCCCATCAACATCATCATTCTCACCCACAGCGATAGCGACCATGTCAACGGCCTGGTGGGTTTCCCGCAGGGGACAACTATCATCTCCCATGAAAAAACCCGTGCCCATATGGACAAAGCCTTTCAATCGGCCCGGGAACGCACCTATCTTCCGGACATCACCTTCTCCGATAAGCTCAGCCTCTATCTTGACGGTGCCCCGAGAGGCAGGGGTATCGATCTCCTTTATTTTGGCCCAGCGCATACGGACGGTGATGCGGTCGTCTATTTTCCCGAAGAAAAGGTGGCCTTTATCGGCGACCTCATCTTTATCGGCAGAGACATGCTCATCCACCGCCACAAAAACGGGAGCTCATTCGGCCTGGTCAAAGTCTTGAAGGCCATCCTGAACCTGGACGCTGAGATATTTGTCTCTGGCCACGACGACCTGGCTACGAAGAAAGACATCCAGAACCTGGTTCAAAGCATCGAAGAAAAACAGATCAGAATTCAGGCCCTGATTAAGGAAGGAAAGACCCTCGAACAAGTCAAAAAGATCTTTAATATCGAAGACCAGCCCGGAGGCATGCGCAGGATGAGCCTCGTTGAAGTTATCTATCTTGAGCTGAGCGAAAAAAAATATTAAGGGTCTCATAATAATCTTGACAGTAGGACAAAGGGCTGGCGATAAATGGGATCTGGGGGTCTTCTTTTCAGGGTTGTCCAGCGAATCCCGCCAAGGCAGGATATTATTTGAACCGACCACGTTAAAAGGCAAGAAATCATTATGACGGTTAAATCAAAGATGCCGGTACTTTTTATCGGTCATGGATCTCCCATGAATGCCATTTTCGATAATTCATTCACCAGATCCCTGAAAGAAGCAGCCCAATCCATCCCCGAACCGAAAGCCATTATGGTCATCTCAGCTCATTGGCTGACCAGAGGAACTTTTGTTACCTGTGTGGACCAGCCGAAACAGATCTATGATTTTTATGGTTTCCCCGATGAATTGTATACAGTGGTTTATCAACCGTCCGGCGGCAAGGAATATGCCGATTTAGTGGCCAAAGAATTAAAGGAAGATGTTGTTTGCAGCCAGGAGTGGGGATTAGACCATGCCTCGTGGGCCGTTTTGATCCACATGTATCCGGAGGCAAACATCCCGGTCTTTGAAATGAGCTTAAATAGGAGAGAAACTGAAAGATACCATTACGATTTGGGGAAAAAATTATCATTCCTGAGGGAAAATGGGATATTAATCATTGGAAGCGGGAATATAGTCCATAATCTAAGTCTAATGAAATCTGAAATGGATGACCAACCTTATGATTGGGCAGAGGAGTTCGATTTCTATATTCGCGATTGCCTGCTAAGTAAAAGACATGAGAGCTTAATAACCCATGAAACAATGGGAGTGACGGCCGAGTTGTCAATACCGACCAATGATCATTACTTACCGCTTTTATATGTAGCAGCTTTACAGGAGGAAAATGAAAAGGTTGATTTTTTTTATGAGGGCATTCACCACGGCTCAATATCCATGAGATGCCTTAAGATAACCTAAGAGACGGTTTTCGAATAAGCCCTAATTATTGAGCAGAGTATAAAATTGGTTGCACTCAATTTGGTGTCTATAAAAATGAAACAGCAATTAGTTTTTAGCCACGGACCCACACTGACAACTACGGACATTCTTTGGTTGACCAGTCGTCAACCAAATCAAACTCGTCTGGGTTTGTCCTGCCTTGTCTGTGGCCAAAAAAGCAATCTATTTGTTGCACTTGGTAATAAATACGATGAATCAGAAAGGATAAATGATGTCTCTTTTTACTATTGATCAGGAAAAATGCCGACGGGATGGGCTCTGCGTGGCTGAATGCCCGGCAAAGCTGATTGAGCTCATCGGGAAAGAAGGCTTTCCCACGCCTATTGCTCAAGCCGAAGAATTTTGTATCAACTGCGGCCATTGTGTGTCCATCTGTCCTCATGGGGCCTTATCCTTAAAGACCATGACCCCGGAAGACTGTCCTCCTGTGCGCAAAGAATTGTCTCTCAACCCGGAACATTGTGAGCATTTTTTACGCTCCCGGAGATCCATCCGCAATTTCAAGGAAAAACAAGTTCCCCGTAAAATCCTGACCAAGCTGATCGAAATCGCCCGCTATGCCCCCACAGGTAGCAACACGCAACCCGTACACTGGCTGGTTATTAAAAATACGAAAGAAGTGAAACGCTTGGCTGGGCTGGTGGCGGACTGGATGCGTTTCCTGCTTAGTACAGGAGATGAATATGCTCTAACCGCGCATTTGGATCGGGTAGTGGCCGCCTGGGACAAGGGCATCGATCGAATCTTGCGCAATGCACCCCATTTGATCGTGGCTCACGGGTTATCAACCTTAACCCCGTCTCAGACGTCTTGTATCATCGCCTTGACTTATCTGGAATTAGCAGCGCCCTCCTTCGGACTGGGCACCTGCTGGGCCGGATATTTCAATGGCGCGGCCAATTTCTATCCCCCGTTGCAGGAGGCCCTGGCCTTGCCCCAAGATCACCTGCCTTACGGATCCATGATGATCGGTTATCCGAAATACTCTTATCAGCGTATGCCGATTCGGAACGAACCTGAAATCACCTGGCGATAAAGAGGAAAAAATTATTCTTCAAGGAAATAATCATAATTTTGCCAGGTAGTTATCCTAAATTCTTTAAAGGAGTACTTTCAATGGCCGGACCCCTCCAGGGATTAAAAATATTAGACTTCACCACTTTATTGCCGGGCCCATATGCCACCATGATGCTTGCGGATCTCGGGGCCGATGTGCTCCGCATTGTTTCGGGTTCCAGACCGGACCTGACCACCTTGATGCCCCCTTTTATCGGAGACACCGAGCTCACTGCCAGTTCGGCCCAACTGGGACGAGGCAAACGTTCCATGAACTTGAATTTGAAAGATCCACGGGCGGTCCGCATCATCCACCAACTGATTCCAACCTATGACATTTTAATCGAACAATTTCGTCCCGGTGTCATGGCCAAGTTCGGTTTGGATTATCCAAAATTAAAAGAGGTGAATCCTTCGCTCATCTATTGTTCCCTGACCGGTTATGGGCAGACCGGTCCCCTAAGCGGCCGCGCCGGTCACGACATCAATTATCTTTCCAGGTCCGGTCTTATGTCCTATTCCGGCCGCCTCGAAACCGGGCCGGCCCTGACCGGCATGCAGATCGCCGATATCGCCTCCGGTTCCTACAATTCCATCATTGGTCTTCTGTCAGCACTTATTTATCGTCAGACCACTGGAAAAGGACAGTATGTTGATGTTTCCATGACCGACGGCATGATCGCTTTTAATGCCCTGGTGGGGGCTTCTTTTTTGGTTGATGGTCACCAACCGGGACGCGAAGGGCATATTTTAAACGGCGGGTCTTTGTATGACTTTTACGAAACCAAAGATGGGCAATACATCAGCTTCGGGGGCCTGGAACCGCAGTTCTTTGCCGCCTTTTGCCAGGCAATCGGTCGTCCAGACCTGATCTCGGGAAGTGTGCTCCCTCCAAATGTTCAGGAGGTGAAACAAGAGGTACGGGAGATTATCAAAACCAAAACACGAGACGAGTGGACCGCATGGTTCCGGCAATGGGATGCCTGTGTAGAACCGGTTTTGACCCTTTCCGAGGCCTTGAATGATCCATTAACAAAAGAAAGAGCAATGGTCGTCGAGGTAGCCCTCCCCGAAGGCGGCAAAGTAAAACAACTGGCTAACCCAATTAAATTTTCCGCAACTTCACCCCAATACGATCAGGTGGGATTGCCGGTGGGAACTCATACAAAAGAGGTTCTGTTGGAACTTGGATATAATGAACAGGAGATTAGAGAATTCGAGGAGACTGGGCTCTTCACATGATGGCCGGTAATTCTTCGCAGTTAAAGCCTTGCTCAGTCCCACTCCTCCGGAGCGGGTCCCTGTTTGGGCAATGAGTTACACTTTGGACAACCCCTGAAAAGAAGACCCCCAGATCCCTGGCAACAAGATTTTGTCAATATTATTTTAAGACCCTTAATAGCAGAGGAAAGATATGATGACGACTCACACACCGAATCGTGAAGAGGCCCTAACCTTACTCCGACAATACAATCAAAACGAGGCCCTGATCCACCATGCCCTGGCCGTAGAAGCGGTCATGCGCTACCTGGCCCGTAAACGTAGGGCGGATGAAGAGCAATGGGGGATTATCGGTCTGATTCATGATCTGGATTACGAGAAGTTTCCCGCGGAGCATTGCCACCGAACCAAAACCATCCTGGAAGAACAAGGCTGGCCGGATGAATATATCCGGGCGGCTATCTCTCATGGATGGGGTCTATGTAACGATGTAGAACCCCTAACGGACTTGGAAAAATTCCTTCATACCATCGATGAATTAACCGGTCTCGTAACGGCGGCTGCTTTGGTGCGCCCTTCGAAAAGTGTCATGGATCTTGAAGCCAAGTCGGTCAAAAAGAAATGGAAGCAGAAAAACTTTGCCGCCGGAGTCAATCGGGAGATTATCGAGAAGGGGGCACAGATGCTCGAGGTGGATTTGGATGAGCTCATCCAAGATGCGATTATGGGCATGCGGAACGTAGCCGACCAGATCGGCTTGTTTTAAGGTTTTTATCTCGCCGCAGAAACGTAAGGAGTAGTCATGAAAGCATTCGGGAATCTAAAAAAGACAACCCTTGTAGGGATTATGTGTTGTGTTGCAGTAACAGCCAGTTATTTTATTGTTACGGACAGGACAGTCGCAATAGAGCGCCAAGGACGGGAAAATACCGTAACGGAATCAACCGGGGAAGGCCTAAAAGTTTTCGAATCAGTCCGGTCGGTATTGCAGAGTCCACGTTGTCAAAACTGTCATATTCCGGGCAATGCACCGCTCCAGGGCGATAAAGGCAAGGTGCATAGCCAGGACGTAAGACGTGGCAAAGACGGACGGGGAACCCCGGATACGCGGTGTACAGACTGCCACGAGGTCAAAAATTCAGCAGAACCCCACATGCCTCCAGGTGCTCCCGACTGGCGCTTACCCGAACCATCCATGCCCTTGGTTTTTATCGGTCTTCCTGCCGGCAAGTTATGTCGGAATTTAAAAAACCCGATAAAAAATGGCGGCAAAAGCCTTGAGGATCTGGTTAAGCATGTTTCAGGGGACCCCTTCGTTTTGTGGGGTTGGAATCCAGGGCCTGGGCGAACAGTGCCTCCTCTGTCACATCAAGAGTTTATAAAGCAGTTCACGAAATGGGTTACCGTCGGCGCACCTTGTCCCGAAAAATAGATTACAATAAGTGATGGACAATCAAAAACCTAAAGCCGTCATCTTGCTGAGCGGGGGAATGGATTCCTCCACGACCTTGCCCGTGGCTAAAGGACAAGGTTATGAATTATATGCCTTAACCTTCAGGTACGGCCAGCGTCATCAAATAGAAATTGAGGCCGCTAAGCGGATTGCTCTGCACTTTCAGGTATCCCGTCACACGATTATTGATTTGGACTTAAGCCGATTTGGCGGCTCGGCCTTAACCGCCGAGATTGAAGTACCCAAAGATCGAAGTTTGGAAGAGATCTCAAGGGATATCCCGATTACTTATGTTCCGGCCCGCAACACTATCTTTTTGTCCTTGGCTTTGGCCTGGGCCGAAGTGCTGGGGGCCGGTGATATTTTTATCGGCGTAAATGCCCTGGATTATAGCGGCTATCCCGATTGCCGACCAGCATTTATTGAGGCCTTCGAAACCATGGCCAATCTGGGCACTAAAGCCGGCGTGGAAGGAAAGGGATTCAAAATCCACACACCCCTTATTAACTTGAATAAAGCCCAGATTATAAAAAAAGGCCTCGAATTGGGAGTCGACTTCAGCTTAACCAGCACTTGTTATGACCCGTCCTCTCAGGGCGAAGCCTGCGGGAGGTGCGACGCTTGCCTGCTGAGACTTAAGGGGTTTGCCGAAGCAGGAATAAAGGATCCGGCAAAATATAGGCTTTGAGGGCATTAAACTTTTTCATGATCTATTCTGTTAAAGAAATGTATTATACATTGCAAGGCGAAGGGGCCCAAGCAGGCCGTCCAGCGGTGTTTTGCCGCTTTAGCGGCTGTAATCTTTGGTCGGGCAAGGAAGAGGATCGGGCCAAATCAGTCTGTAAATTTTGTGATACGGATTTTATAGGAACGGACGGGCCTGGAGGGGGAAAATTTCAAAGCCCAATGGATTTAGCCGAAGCGGTGAGAGATAAGTTCCCTGCGACGGCCTCAAAGCAAATACGACCTCTGGTCGTCTGCACCGGCGGTGAGCCCTTGCTTCAAATGAACGAGGCCTTGGTCACTGCTTTCCATGATTTTGGCTTTGAGGTGGCTGTTGAGACCAACGGCACCCTTCTGCCGCCTGTCGGTATTGACTGGATCTGCGTCAGCCCAAAGGCCGGAGGTAAATTAAAACTTCAATCAGGTGATGAGTTAAAATTGGTTTTCCCTCAAGAGGGAATTGAACCAGCAGTTTTTGAAGCGCTCGATTTTAGATACTTCTTCTTGCAGCCCAAAGACGGTCCTGATATCAAGCAAAATACTCAACTTGCCGTCTGCTACTGTCTCGAACACCCCAAATGGCGTCTCAGCCTGCAGATGCACAAGCTGATTGGAATCTCTTAACCCACGACAATAGGAAAGGATGAAAATGGAAGAGAAAAAAAACGGCAACTTAGCAGACTGGATCATATCCATCATCCAGGACTTCATTGAGTGCTCTCCCGAGAACACCCTTCAAAATCCTGGTCAAGATAAGGCCTTTGAAAATCCCCTGGTCGGCTTTTCCCGTGGGGATGATCCCCTCTATGATAGCTATAAAAAATATGTCGGGCCTTTTCACTGGACACCCCGGGAAATATTTTCCTTAACCTTTCCGGGAACACCGATCAAGTCCGAAGAATTGACGGTCATCAGTTGGATTTTGCCCCAGACCAGGGCCACCAAAGCCGACAATCGAAAAGAGAAAACCTATCCCTCCGAGCGCTGGGCCAGAAACCGCATTTTTGGCGAGGAAGTCAATGCTAAGCTGCGTAAATTTGTAGTTGCCGCCTTGCAAGAAAAAGGGCTTCAGGCAATGGCCCCTGCCCTTTCTCCCCTTTGGGAGCAAAAAAAATCAGACCAATATGTTTTTGCCTCCACCTGGTCAGAAAGACACGCCGCCTATGCCTCCGGTCTGGGAACCTTTAGCCTCTGCGATGGCCTAATTACCCCTCGCGGCAAGGCCATGCGTACCGGGTCAGTGGTAGCCGCCGTCCGAATTCCCCCAACGCCCAGGTCTTACACTCATCACCGGGCATACTGTCTCTTTTTCACTGCCGGGATCTGCAAAAAATGTATTTCTCGATGTCCGGTCGGAGCTCTCAGCGAAGCCGGCCATGACAAGATCAAATGCTTCGACCATATAAGGCAGACCACGGCCCCCCATGTAAAGTCCCATTATGGTTTTGATGGCTATGGATGCGGCTTGTGTCAGACCGGGGTGCCCTGCGAATCCAAGATCCCTGTAAAGTCGGACGTAGAAGACTGACCCGAAGAATGAACCCTTTCGGCTTGGCCTATTTTTCTGTAAACAATAGGGGTCAAATCAGCAATCTATTTATTGCCCTAAGAAGTTAGAATTTGATTTTTAATGCCCCTTGCGGAAGCACGGGGTTATTTACCTTTGGGGAGGAATATTGTATGAAAATATTATTTGTTGTCCTGCTGATTGTTCTCGGGATTTTTTCAATGGCAGGAGCTGTTGAAAAAGGGAACCTGTGCTCATTGTTAACAAAGTCCGATGTTGAATCCGCCCTGAATCGTAAAATGAAGGAACCGGAAAAGGCGGGTAATGGTTGTGTCTATGCCACCGTGGATATACCCTATGATATCTTGATTGTTGAGGTAGAAAAGGGGGGAATCTCAGGCTTTAACCAAAACAAGAAAAATAAAGCTAAGGCGGGGAAAATGAAGCCGGTCGAAGGTCTTGGAGATGATGCCTATTATGATGACCGTCAACTCAATATATTGAAAAAAAGAGATTGGATTTCTCTACAAAGTTCCTCTTTGTCTCTACAGACACTGCAGGGTTTGGCAAAAAAAGTAATGGAACGGCTCAAATAAACTCCAAAGACCCAGGCCGGTTAGAGATTATAACAAATCGCGAGTCAAGTCTGATCCGATTACAGTGCTTCTCAAAGAAAGACCCATCAGCGATGCGGCCGTAGCGCCCAAATCCGCGATGCGGATCGGCTTAGGATTAATCCCCCTCCTCCCATTGGGTACGGAGATTGCGGCTACTATCGGGAGCGTGTCAATAGAACCATGCCCGCCGTTGTACACGCGGAATGGCGGTGTCCAGGTCGGAGCCTTTATTCCCACGTTCGGCACATGACCATTATATACAGGAATCTGCCATCCGTTTTTAGCCAAAATAAAAAGATCCGGCCATATCATACTCTTCTCCTTATCAATCTCTACATAATACTTGTGATAGAGCTCGCCCGGAAGACATATCCCTTTAACCCCTTTCTTCATATCATCGCGATCCAATACCCACCATGGACATTCCATGATGCTGGTCTGCGGGTTCAGCGTCTTATGCTCAAGCAGAAGCCTCTTTGCCTGGGCAACCTGATCCTTTCCCTCTCTCCAGTAAAGCACGCCATAGCTGCTGACGCTGAAGGCATATATCTGGTTATCCCTTACCAACCCTGCCTGCTTTAGAATGGCCATAATGTCCGTGCTTGAGAAATCCTCGGTGGATATATGGTTGATGGCGGAATGATCGCTTAACAGAATGATCGTTGTATTATTCAGCACGTCCAGCTCTTCGAGCCCTTTGATTAATCGTCCGAACTGAATATCCACATCGCGAATTACATCCAGCGCAGCCTCGCGGAAGAGCAAAGGATTCCTTTTGCTTATGAGTTTATATTCCTGTTTCATCTTACATCCGGCAGGTAACTCGGGAGGCTCATCGCCGGCAACAAACTCGGATACATCCCAGCCTGAGCCTATGCAATGGCCTGCATCGTCGCACTGGGCCAGAAGCAGATAGGCCATGTCTGGCCTTTCTTTACAAAATATGGTTAGGGTCGAATCAGCTATCCATCGGTCATGGGGAAAATGCCCGGGATAGTGCGTCATCTGTTTGGTGAGAAGTCCACCCTGACCGGTATAAAGCCGAGTCAGGGTATTGCTGGGACTGAAGTGAGTGAAAAAATTATTCCGTGTAAGGTGCTTAAAGTCAAAAAATCCGAGATAACCTGATTCAGGATCACAGGCCGCATCCTGGTCTGTTTGAGGATCGGCAAAGTTCTCCTTTTGGGGTGGATCAAGGTATTGGGGATATTTCATACCGGTCACGATCAGGTCGACTCCGGATTTGGATTCCTCCTGCTTAAACATCTCTCCGACCCATTCCTTTCCGGTTATCAGCAGGGTTTTTGAGTCAGGCCAGCGTCGTTTCCAGGCATGAAAAAGCGTATCCACCTGCCGGCCCTGATCATCCCTGGCAAAAGACATGTTGGTGTATTTGATCACCGGCTTT
>Ga0209777_10003969_pt1 | contig 17825 bp, 18 predicted proteins | sample FrelakmetHBP12HB_FD_187147 | JGI IMG/M metagenome (GOLD analysis project Ga0209777, IMG submission 187147) | Freshwater lake sediment microbial communities from the University of Notre Dame, USA, for methane emissions studies -HBP12 HB (SPAdes)... | ecosystem: Environmental > Aquatic >...
TATAATTATACCTACGTATCATCCAGCTTATTTAATGAGAGTTAATGATAATCTTCTTCTTCAACATTTTGTAAATGATTTGGTCCTGGCAAAACAAACTATCGATTTACCTTCACAAAGAAAAATGAAGGCAATACCAAGAACATTATCAGATCCTTTAGAAATACAAAAATATCTTGAGGAACTTGTGGAAGTTCCTTCCTTTGCTTTCGACTTAGAAACCCAAGGATTTAATCACAGAGGCGATAGAATAACTGATATATCTTTTTGTCACACGGTGGGTCAAGGAGTGCATATCCAATGGGGACATCTATTAGAATTTGAAGATCTTTTTAGAAAAGTTATGTCTTCTAATAATGAAAAAATAGCACACAATTTCTCGTTTGAATTGAGCTTTCTTATGCAGTTAGGATTTAAAGTAAATAAACCTTTATTTGATACAATGCTCGCGTATCATACACTTAATATGAGTTCTGAAGGAGATGTTGGAAATTCTTTGTATAAGTTAGAAACATTGTCTTGGATAATGTCTTCCGAAGGAGGATATAAAGACATACTCTCTTCTTTTGGTGGGATTGGAGAATATCAATCTAAAGAAGAAGCTACAGAAGTACAAGGGCAGTTATGGAATCCGGATGATTTTGAATCTATAGAAAAAGGTGTTGTGACTGATTATGATAAATACCTTTATAAACTAAGAACTCAAATAGAATCTACACGAAAGGATAAATTAAAAGAGTTGGGTCTCACTCCTTTACAATATTATTCTGCAATGGATTCTGATGTTACATACAGACTTTATAAAATAATGAAACCTCAGATCGATTCTAAATATTCTGATGTATTCTATAACATTGTTATGAGATATTGCTACTCTTTAGCAAACATGACATTAAATGGTATAAAACTGGATTTTGAGTATATAGATAAAATAGCCCGTCAAAATGAATCTGAGATAGATAAAATAAAAACTAAGATATTCAACAAGATAGGATATGAATTTAATCTTAACTCTTCAAAAGAAATAAGCAATTTAATGTACAATGTTCTTGGGTTGCAGCCTAATAGAAATTATGTTACTAAAAAAGGAAGGAATCCTTCAGGAGATGAAGAAGCTATAACATTTTTTAGTAAGCAAAAACCAATATTAAAAAGTATATTAGATTATAGAGGTTTAACAAAACAAAATTCTACATATCTTGTAGGTTTTAAAAACAAATCTGATAAATTAACGCATAGGATATATCCGAGTTACTTTCAATTAACTGCAACAGGAAGAGCTAGTTGTTATTTGCACACTATGCCTCGAGACAATAAAATACGAAACATGATTTGTGCTGAAAAAGGAAATAAATTAATTATCCTTGATCAGTGTATAGCAGGAGATACTCTAATTGCCACAGAGAGTGGATTAAAAGAAATACAGCATCTAAATATTTCAGAAAAAGTCATTCAAGAAGATGGATCAACTAGAAAAGTATTAAATAAATTTAATCAAGGAAAAAAGAAATCTTACGAGATTGTAACAGAATTAGGTTATAAAATAAAAATGACTAATTCTCATAGAATAAGAGTATTGGATATAAATGGAGACTATGTTTGGAAAACACTAAAGGATATAGATTTTGAAAATGATTTTATAGCGTTACAGCCTTTCAGCATAAAAAATAACAATAAAATACCTTTTCCTGAAATACAATATACTCATCATAATAATAAAATATTTAAGAAAATACCTAAATTCATAGATGAGTCTCTATGTGAATTCTTTGGAATTTTTAGTGGAAATGGAACTTCTCTTGAAAGTTATGACAACGTAGTACAATGGCATATCTGTGCTAAAGACAAAGATCTAGTAAATTACTCAGAAAAATTAATATATGATATTTTTGGAGAACATTGTTCAATCCAAAAAGAAAGAAGAGGTGCTATAGGAATATATCTAAGTTCTAAGCCTCTAGTAGAAGTTTTTAAGAATATAGGAGTATCAAAAAAACATATTCCTTCATTTTTATTAACATCCGATGAAAAATTAAGATCAGCTTGGCTCCGAGGTTATTTTGAAACAGATGGATATTCCGGTGATAGAATACGTTGCTCCTCTGTTGAAGAATCTTTAATAGATGATATTCATATATTATTATTATCATTAGGAATTGTGGCTAAAAAAAGAAAACAAAATCACAATATACGAGGATATAAGTTTACTGTTCATATATTAGAAATTAAATCTCATTGGACAAAAGTTTTTCATGAAAAAATAGGATTTATTAGTAAAAGGAAAAGATCAAGATTATCAATCATACTTAAAAGTTCAGATACAAATCCAGTATATGGGAATCATCCAAATCTAACAAATAAATCAAAGAAATATACTAGTATTGATTTATTAAAAAATACGAGAAATAAAAAAGGATCAGTATCAAAATATACTTCTGATATAATAAGAAAAGAATACCCAGAAATATATAAAGATCTTGGATTATATAAAATATCTGAATGGAATCAAGTATATTGTAAAATATCTGATATAAAAGAATTAGGTTATATTGAAACATATGATATAGAAGTAGAAGAAACGCACAGTTATATAGCAAATGGATTTATAAGTCATAACTCTCAAGTTGAACTTCGTGTTCTTGCGATGATGTCTAATGATACTAATATGATCGATGCTTTTGCATCCGGACATGATTTTCATGCTTATACTGCATGTGTTATGTTTGGTATTCCACTCGATTCTTTTGATAAGAAAAAACCAGAACATGAGAAAGCACGGTCCTCGGCGAAGGCCATAAATTTCGGAATTGTTTTTGGACTTCAGGCAAAATCCTTAGCAGAAGATTTAGGAATAACGGAATTAGCTGCTCTTGATTTTATGAATAAATTTTTTAGTTCATATCCTAATGTTAAAAAGTTTATACAAGAAAATGAATTATTTGTTCAACAATACGGATATGTTGAAACTCTTTATGGAAGGAAAAGATATCTTTCAAAAGCGCGTAGCAGCAATGATATAGAAAAAGGAAAAGCTCTTCGTCAGAGCACAAACACAAGGATTCAAAGCTCTGCCAATGATATTACTGCTATAGGCGTTTCAAGATGTCAAGAATGGTTAGAAAACAATCCTCAATATCGATCAATGCTTGTAGCAACCATCCATGATAGTATTATAGCAGAATGCCCTGAGAAATATACTGAAGAATTAGTTCCTGTATTTGTAAATTGTATGACTAAAGATATTCCAAAAGTAACGATGCCACTTAAAGTGGATGTGGATATTCAAGATGTATGGACAAAATAAGGGAGGATTTTATGTTTGAATTACCAGCCAGTATTTTAGAGATAAATAAAAAGTATAAAACAAATAAGATAACGACTTTGGATAAAGCCAAGTCAGTATATCTTAAAAGATATTTTTCCGGATCTTTTTCTGTAGATGAACTCACCGGAGGAGGATTTGCATACAAAAGAATAATAATGATTTTTGGAGCTCGAAGTTGTATTGATGGAGATTCTTTTTTATGGTACGAGATATGGGAAAACGATAAACGTATAAATAGTAAAGGAGGATCAATACGTAGATTATATGAAAGATTTACCGGAGATGAATCAGAAGGTTCTAAATATGGAAGGCATCTTCAACATAAGAATGTTGAATTTTTTGTAAAATCTGTAGATGAGGACGGAAGAGTTTTTAGAAATGAAATATTAGATGTCATTAAATGTGGAAAAAAAGAGTGTTACAAAGTAAAAACATCTAGAGGAAAAGAATTAATTTCTACGATGAAACATAAGTATCTAACACCAACAGGATATAAACCTTTAAGTGATTTAAAGGTAGATGATATTATTTATATACAACCTAATTACGCGATAGCTAAAAAAGCAGCTAAACAAAGAATCCATCGTCCAACTGTGTGTGTAAAATACCATCCTTATTTTTCAATAAAAATTGTTAAAGATTTTTATAATGGTAAATCAACAGATTATTTATATCATAGAGGACAGGTAAGTAGGGCTACTTATGAAGCTTTCTTAAACGATATGACTTATGATGAGTATATTAGTTTTTTAAATACTAAGACTAAGAAAGAAATTGAAAATCTTACGTTCATTCCTTTAGATATTCACGTTCATCATAAAGATGAAGATTTTCTAAACAATGATATAAGTAACTTAGAGTTAATCGATCCTGTAGAGCATGGTAAGTTGCATATGCAAGACCGAGATAGACATATTCAAGTTGTAATTGAAGAGGATTCAATTATTTCAATTGAGTATGTTGGAGAACGAGAAACATTTGATATAAAATGTCCTTATCCTTATAATAATTATGTAGCTAATGGAATTGTAGTACACAATTCCGGTAAGAACGCTTTGATCAATCAAACAACTGCGTTTGCTCAAAGATGTTGTAGAGTGTGCCGAGGTGTTCTTCCTGAGTTTTATGAAGCTTCTATAGAAGATCGATGGACTGCTATATTAAAATATACGCTTCTTATTCCTGTATGTGAATGTAAAATACCCGATCCTAAAAAAGTATTATTTGTAGATTACGAAGATAACCTACAAATGGAAGACCCTCGAATAATAAAGGTTAAGAGAATAACTCAAACTACTGATTCCGGAGAAAGAGATGTTGATGAACTTGATTATAATACCATTATTGCAGAAATAGAAGATCTTAAAGAGAAAGTTACGCTTTCTGATGATGAAAAAAAGATGGTAAAAGAAAAAGAGAAGTGGATTAAGAAACTTATTATAGAAGAACAAGAAGTAATACAAATGGCAACACAGGATTATTTAATAGCCTGTGGAGTCATTCCGTCGAGACTTATAGTAGCTCAACCAGAAGATACTGAGGAAGGTGTAGAACTTTTAAGACCTATTATAAAAGAACGAGGTGTTGATATTGTTGTTTGGGATTCTCTCCAAGGAGCTGTTCCTCGCTATATACGAGAAAGAGAAGCAGGTCAAGCTGATATGGGCAGTGAAGCGAAAGCTAACGGAAAACTTATGAGGTATGTTGTATCTTCTTTTGCTCCTACTGATATGGAAGATGAGTTGGAGGCATATAAGCCAACATTGTTTATACTTTCGCAAGTAAGAGCCAACCTTAGTGCATTTCATGCAGGACCCGATTCCTTTAGTGGTGGAAATGCTGTAGGGCATCATAGTGCTTCAATTATTGAAGTGAAAAGGGAATGTTGGTTAAAAGAAGATGGGACTGAAGCTAAGTTTCAAGACAATTTCTATGGTCAGAAAATAAGAATTCGTGCTGATAAAAACAAACTCAATGCTCCTGGTGATATGTTCACTTATGATTATTATTTCAGGCAAGGAGCCTCTTTCCCTATAGGAATAGATCACATTGCTGAGATAGTCTCTCTTGGAGTTTCAAAGAATCTCATAGAAAGAGCAGGTCCTTACTATAAAACTAAAGGAGAAACATTTCAAGGAATGACTAAACTGGTAGAGTTCTTTAAAGGAAATCCCCAATTCGTAGGAGAACTTTATAAAGATATAAAAATAAAATGATAACAAATAAAAAGATATCTCAGAAGAGAGAAAAGAAAGCAGCCGAGAATATAAAGGGAAGAGCACATGTTGCTTCAGGTGCGTTATGGAATAAGAAATCCGATCTTTCGAATGAAACTTTTCTAGTAGAAGATAAGTTTACTCATAAAGATAATTATTCTATAAAATTAGATATTCTCTTAAAAGTGGAGCGAGAGGCCAAGCAGATAAATAAAATACCTATCCTTAGATTTGGATTTGAAGCAAGAGGAAAAAATTTTGCTGTAATAAGAAACCAAGACTTTCCAAAAAAAATAATACCCCACTTCTCCTTCAATAAGAAAGGAAAAAGTGTACTATTTACATATGAGGAGCTTTTAAACATATATATTAAAGCTCGAGAAAAGGAAATAGCCATAATACGATTTATGGATTTCAAAAGAGAATATATTATAATGAAGTGGGAAGATTTTGTAGATACTATAAATATTTTTACGCATATCTAGGAAGGTTTTTTATGTACTGTGAAAAATGTAAGAATACAACATTTATATCTGAAGAAAAAGATGGAGAAACTATTGCAGTTCCCTGTGAGTGCAGAAAAGAAAAAGAAGAGAAAATAAATCTTGATACAAAACTCATAGGGGCTCGAATACCAAGAATTTTTTGGGGATATACTTTAGAAGAGTATATAAACATGTCTAAGGAATTCCTTCCCTTGGATGTACAAAGCTATAACAGCAGCAGTTTAGTAGCATTAAAAAGATATATAGATCGACCGGAATTGATAATTGAAAAAGGAATTCAAAGTATTTGGATATGGGGATTAGAAGAGAACTCTTGTCACACAACTTTGGCAATAATTCTTGGAACCGCTTTTATAAAAGCGGGGGCATCTGTTAGATTTATAACAATGCAGGATCTCTTAAATGCTTTTACAGATTTTGGTGAAAAAAATTTATTTTTTCAAGAATTTGATAATCACAAAGTTTATATTATCGACGATGCTTTTGATGTAACTCGATGCATTGCTCGAGGAGATTATACAAAAATAAATATATATAATTGGCTGAGTAATGCGGTAAATAATGGAAAGATTTTTATATGCACTTCTAATGTTTCTTTGGAAAATGTACACAAAGATTACCTTCAATCAAAAATAATACTTTCTAGAAATGCTCATTTACTTGAAATGAAAGGTAATTTTTCAACGCCTTTAACTAGAAGGAGTTTAAAAAAATAATTATGTATCTCTGTAGTTTTCAATGCTTGGATGTTATATTTGATTTTCATGACTCAGAGAGAGTTCTCGTTAGAGAGGAATATCCTTATTATGTTACTCCATCTCGATTGGCTAAAATAGAAGCTTGGATTATTACAAACAATTTGGATAAAGTTAGAGAAAAAGAACAACTTGATCTATTCATAAATAATGGATGGATAGCAAAATATGCAGTCTAATTCTTTAATACAAATAAAGGTCCTTGATATTCTAAAAGATCTTGGAATAGAATATAAATCTGCAGGACAGGATAATGTAAGAATAAAATGTCTTAATCCTAATCATATTGAAAAAAACCCTTCTATGAGTGTTCATAAGGAAACTGGTGTTATACATTGTTTTGGGTGCTCTTTGAAAGGCTCCTTATTTTCATTATTAGGTAGTAAAGGACTTAATTTTCAAGAATCAAAAAACTATCTTAAAAAATTTATTACAGGCGGAAACTCTGATGAAGAAGTACGAAATTTTCTTGAGAAGTTTGTTAATTCAAGATCTGCTATTTTAATAAATTCCGAAAATGAAGATATTGTGATTCCAGGACATCGAATCTTGGACACACATCCTTATTTAATAAATGATCGAAAATTAACTCCTGCAGAAATTATAGAATGGAAAATGGGATCTGTTAATGATGCTTTTGTTGAAGACTTTAGAAGGTTTTTTGGATGGATTTTTATTCCCATATATCAAAAAGAAAAATTAAGAAATTATTTTCTACGAAGTACTTTTGGAAATGGGAAAGAATTTGGTCCTTATGGAAGAAATGATCTTTTATTTGGACTTGATAAATTTCAAGATACTTCAAAAAAGATTTATGTGACAGAAGGAATATTTGATGCTATATTTTTTATGAGAACACGAAATCAATGTGTTTCGGCTCTGTCAAACCATCTTCTCCCGGATCAGATTAAACTTCTTAAACCTTATAAAGAAGTTACTATTGTTCCTGACAACGATGCTATGGGAGTAAAACTTATAGAATCTGCTCATCAACTTATACACAACACAAAAGTAAGCATTTGTTTTCTTCCGTCTCATAGAAAGGATGCTGCTGATTGCAGTCTTGAAGAACTCTTAGAATCTACATATAAGGAAATTCCAATAAATCAATACTTTATGGAGAAAAAATATGGAACTAGTCCAGGTTAAATCCGCAAATTTGTCTAAAGTTGGTTATGATGAAGAAAGCGAGCTATTACTTATAGTTTTTAATAGCGGCTCTATATATGAATTTCAAAAAGTTCCTAAAGATCTCTATGAGAATTTAATGCAAGCTCCCTCCATAGGAAGCTTTTTTAATAAAACCATCCGCAATAGATATGTTTATAAAAAAATAGTATAATTAATAATTTTTTCTTGACCTAATTATGTCTTATTGCTAGTTTACGATGTATAGAAGACATTCTTATAGAGGTTGGTATGATTGGTAAGGGAAAGAAAAAAATATATAGAAGAACCCAGATATATTTGAATGAACGTCAATACAATAACTTAGATAAAGATTCTCAAAAAATTAATGTTACACGATCTGAATTAATTCGACGGATACTAGATAAATACTATGAAGAGCTGCCAACTAAAAAATGAGTTCAGATTTAAAATTAAATGGTATTGGAAAAGAGCTTAATACCCTTTTAGCAGAAAGACTAAGTAAAGAAGGTATTCCTTCCTGTTTTGGAAATATGAGCCCGCCTTTTATAAAGAATACTGTTCAGATTAAAGAGGAGGAGTTCTTCAAAGTACGATTCAATATATTAGAAGAAGACAAAATTGAAGATTTTGATTTGTCGAAACTGGTGGATCTTAAAGAATATATTGGAAGTAAAAAATTTGCTTTGGATAAAGCAGGTAAAAATAGAATAGAAGATATGAAGGCAGAGATCATTAATAATTATGTTGAACACGTCTGTAATTGTATAAAATGTAAATATCAGGAATCGTGCTACAGAATAACAACATGTTATTTGCTATCAATAAATATTAACACAAAATGAAGGAGAATGGTATGTTAAAAGAGAGTATCCAGTTTCATGGGGCAGGTCAGTGTGGGTGCAGAATAGCTTTAGAATTTCAAAAACTTGGATACAAAACTACATATTATAATAGTGATTTTATTGATGTGCGTGGTTCCGGTATTAATGAAAAAGATCTTCTTTTAATATCAGGAACAGGATCGGGAGGATCTCCTATGAAAGGAAGGGAAATTCTTGATAGTCATATACACGAATTTAAGAAATTTCTTCTTTCTAAAATGGAAGATGGAAAAATGCAAGTATTTATAGCGGGGCTTGGGGGAGGTACGGGAGGATCATCAATCGTCCCTGCCGTAGAAATAGCAAAAGAATTTGGATATAAAGTTGGAGTTCTTGCTACCCTTCCTCCAAAGATGCTTGGGATGCTTGCTATGGATAATGCCATGAAGACTCTCAAAAACCTCAAGGACTGTGAGGTTAATATGTTTGTTTTAGCAGATAATGAACATCTCATCAACAAGGTAGGTCTTAGTGAGGATTGGTGGAGAAAAATAAACGAGTATATCGTTATAAGAATGGTTTCTGTTTTAGGATTACTGAGAGAAGGAAAAATAAGCCAGACCGGTATAGGCTCTATAGACAAAGCTGAGATATTAAGAATAATTCAATATGGAAATGGACTTACCGATGTACGAGATATGTATTTTACTCCTAAAGAGGTTGATTCGATTTCTGAAGAAGACCTAAAAAACAAATTATTTTCTTCCTGCTTTATAGAAGGATTTAATTATAAAGATACTCTGGCATATCTCGTAAGTATTGATCTTCCTACAACAGGTATTTTTACAAAATTTTCATCGAAAGTTTTTGATGTAACCAAGCAAACTTGTGGAAGTGCAATATCCCGACTTGGTATGTTTACAGATCCCCTTTTGAATAATGCTATACGAGTTACTATGGTTAATAGTGGACTCAATCTTCCTCGCGTTCTTAAATCAAAGATAAATAACCTGAAAAGAGATTCTATTCGGCATCATACTAAAAAGACAAAGGGAGATAGCTTCGATTTTTCTGAAGTAGATTCTATTTCCCTGGATGAAGATTTTGAGATATGAGGATATAGTGTATGCGCGGAATTCAAATATATATTCAAGAAGAAGATAAAAAAACATATAAAGAATCGAGACAAGAGATAAAACAATTATGGTATAAGAAATATGGAGAGTCCTTATCATTAAGCAATATTCTTATAAAATCTCTTATTTATTTAAGAGATTATTTGAGAGCTTCTGAGACTGTTGATGTGTATGATAGTAAAAGAAAAGATTTATATAAATACGAACGAGTTAGGAAATAATGTAGGTGATCTCTGTAAAGAATTTACCTACAAAAATCCCGAATACGCGGAAAAGAAACGGCAAAAGTTCTCAGTAGCAAATACCCCTCAATATCTCTATCACTATAAGATAGAGAATTTAATGGGGAATCAGATGCTTATTCTTCCCCGGGGGGGCTTAAAAAGAGTAATAGAACTATATGAAAGGATGCGTCTTCCTATTAATATAATAGATAGAAGGGTATTTCACAATACCATAGATTGCTCATTAGTAGAAACAACGTTGGACAAGAATCAACACAAAATAGTTGATGTTCTCTATAAAAATGATGGTGGGTTGATAGAAGCAGCCCCGGGTTTGGGAAAAAGTATATCTATTTTAGGTTTAATTGATAAAATAAAACAACCTGTTCTTATATTAGTTCACGAGCATAGATTAAGTAATCAATGGTTAGGAGAAATAAGAAAAAGATTATCTGGAAATTATTCCTTAGGGGAATTTAATGGGGAAATAAAGAGAGATGGTGACATCGTTCTTGGAATAATTAATACAATACACACCATGTTTCAAGAGAACCCAGAATATTTTAGTAAGTTTGGGATGATTGTGGTGGACGAGGTACACCACTGTAGTGCCCCTATGTTTCACCTAGTTATTAATAATATTCCTGCAAAGTATAGAATTGGGGTAACAGGTACTATAGAAAGAAGAGATGGAAAGCATATTTTAATTTATGACACCCTAGGGGAAAAATTAATTGACATTGGTGCAAAAGATGCTAAGAATCGTATAACAAATTTTGACTTTAGAATTATAAATACAAACATTCGTTTTGAAATACCAACTCGAATGAGGTGGACTGGCCAGAAAAGAGAACAGACTTTAGATATTACAGGGTGTGTTACTAAGTTAACTCAGGATAATGATAGAAACAATATTATAGTATCTGAAGTTTCTCGAGTAATAGAAGAGGGACGTTTTCCGTTGGTGTTGAGTGATAGAATCGATCACAATAAAAATATATACGAGCATATTGTTTCTCTTGGTTACAAAACAGTTTTTCTTATAGGAAGCACTCGAAAAAAGACCAATTGGGAAGAAATACGTCAAAACACTAGTATTCAATGTATCGTAGGTAATACAAAGATAGCAAGTGAGGCATTAGATCTTCCAAGATTGTCTGATCTTTTTTTAACATGTCCTTCGTCCAATCTACCACAAATAAAACAGAGATTGGGTAGGATACGAAGATTTGTTGAAGGGAAACCTTTACCAATAGTTCACGATGTGTGTGACAATCTTGCTTATTATGTAGATGAGGATGGAAGGCCGGTGTATCTGTTACAGATGCTGGCGGCAAAAAGAATCAGGTTTTACAAAAAGCTTATTAGAGAGTATGATGAGAGCGGGGGATTAGAATCCGTTGTATAACGGCTCTTTGAGGATAGGTATGATCCTTAAAAGATGTATGCGGAAATTTTCACGAAAGGGCTTTCGATAAGTAAAAATTATAAGAAACGCCCTATTGAGGATACGCACGAACTTTATCGGATAATAAACAAGGCAGCTTTTGTTGCCCAGGATAAGACACATAGAGAATCCGAAAAAGCAATGCAATTTCTCATTGATATCTACACCCCTTTTATCTCCTCAGTCTCATTTAACCTTTATAAAAAAATTAGTGGAACTTTAGAACTTTCGGATGTTAAGCAAGAAGTGTGTTGTAATTTTATATTTCTTGTAGATAAATACAATCATGATAAATCTGAATTTTCTTATTATATACAAAAAATGCTTCCACGGTATATGATTAAGTGGGTAAACAAGGAACTTACGTATAATTCAAGAATGTCCCCATTTAGTAGTAATGTGAATCTTATTTATGATAGTGTTTTAAATTCTGATGAAGCTGTTGAAAATTTCCTAATGAGTTTTATAATACATAATGAGTATATTACGTACATGAATGCATCTTCTTTAGAAAAATCTAAAAGTAGAACCAACGAAGAAATTTGTTTGAATTATTTTTTAGGGTCGGACACTATATCAGAAATAGCAGGAAGATTAAATATCAGTTATCACGCAGTGTATCAAAAGATAAGCTCAAAAAAGGAGAACCTAAAAGATTTCTTTAGAACCAATCCTTATTGTGGGCTCAACATAACCAGTACTGGAATAGATATTATTGATGGACGAACGAATTAAAGTTGCACAGCTCTCTTTACCAAGAAATTCTTATGAGAAGTTTAAAAATAAATGTGATTTTTATGACATTTCTGAAAAAGAAGTTTATTCATTTCTCATTGAAAAATTTATTGATGGTTATTTTGATAAAGAATTGAAACTTCCTGTAGATTAATAAGAGGATATATGTCAATTACCACGCTCACAAGGGGCGAGGCTTGAAAGAGCCTAGTTGACCAGACCACTAACAGGAGATTAAAAAGTTGTTAGTAAACGTTAAATCATATGTAGAAACCTTTGGATGCCGTCCCAGTCTAAAGCTCTTTCGTTGGCTCTGTAACAGTTCTGAGGGTAGGAACAGTCAACCACGTTGCGAAGGTGATTTAACAGGTCGAGGGGAGGTCGAATTCAGAAGTAGCTCCAATGCTTTTGATACGCATAACTCTACAGCATACAGGAGATTTTAAAAACGATGGTGTATGTACTTAACAAAAACGGTAAGCCTCTGATGCCCTGTTCGGAGGCAAAAGCAAAGCATTTATTAAAAGCCAATAGAGCAAAAGTAAAAAGAAAATGTCCTTTTACAATTCAGCTACTTTGGGATTGCGAAGAAAATGTTCAGGAAGTTGTAGCCGGAATGGATACTGGGAGCAAAGTTGTTGGTACTGCTTGTATTTCAAATGGTAAGGTTTTGTACAAAGCAGAAACATTTATTCGTCAGGATGTTTCAAAAAAGATGGAACAACGAAGAATGTATCGAAGAAATAGGAGAAGTAGAAAAACAAGGTATCGGCAGTGTCTGTTTTTGAATAGAGGAAATTCTACTAGAAAAGATAGACTTGCCCCATCAATGTTATCGAAATTAAATGCACATTTGAGAGAAAAGAAATTTATTGAAAGTATATTGCCAGTAACTAAATGGATTTTAGAATTAGCTAGTTTTGACATAACTAAAATTTCAAATCCTGATATTAAAGTATGGGAATATACTAAAGGGCAACAAAAGGGATTTTATAATGTTAAAGCTTTTATATTAAGTAGAGACAATTATACTTGTCAAAAATGTAAAACAAAGAAAGGAAAATTGAATGTTCATCACATTGTTTTCCAAAGCAACAATGGAACAGATAGTCCTGAGAATTTAATTACTTTATGTAAAGATTGTCATGATAAGTTACATGATGGAGAATTTAATATTAAAGGTAGTCAAAGTAAAACTAAACATGCTACTGAAATTGGTATTATTAAATCCCAATTGAAAAAGGAGTTTGGTGAGTTTGTTGAAACTTTTGGATATGAGACCAAATTCAAACGAGAACAAATTTTAGAATTATCTAAGACACATTATAATGATGCTATTGCTATTTGTTGTTCAGAAGGAGAAGTTGTTAAGGACATAGATAATTACTGGATTCGTAAATGCGTTTCAAAAGGAAATTATCAACAAACAAAAGGAAGTCATTCACAAATGCAATTACCAACAGGAAAATTATTTGGCTTCAGAAAGTTTGATAAGGTTAAAACACCTTTGAGAGTAGGATTCATCAAAGGCAAAAGAAGTTCGGGAGCTTTTGAGATTTGTGATATTTTTGGTCACAGGTTCGAGAAAACAGTAAATGCAAAAAAAGACATGCAGAGAATTTCAGCAAGAAAATCTATACTAATGGAGGTAGCGACAATTCCTCCCCGCCCACGAGGGGACGGGGTTTCCTTGTCGCAAGTCTTATGAATGATACCGTTCTGTTTGATTATCCAATAGATATGGATAATGAAGCTGTTATTATCTCAAATATCATTCAAGACCTCGAAAATAGAAATTATTTTGTTCGTCAGGAAAACTGGAGGTTGTTTCGACAAAAAGAATATCAGACAATAGCCTGGTCCATTTTAGAACTAAGCACTGAAGGTTTAGAAATAAATTTCAATGCTATTATGTTAAAATCAAAAACCAGCCCTATACGATTTTTCGTAACTTTTGAATTTCTTACAAGCCTCACCTTAAATTTTCCAAAAATACCTTTTGATAATTTCAGAGCTCATATTGAAAAGCTTATTTCTGATAGTGTTAAATCCGGAATATTGGAAAAGACTTCTTCTCTTTATTCTATATGTACCAATCCAGTTAAAAAATTATCTGATATAGAAGAATACCTAAAATATCTTCAATCTATTGTTGAGCAAGGATATTCTTCTTCAAAGTTGGAATTTAAGGGAATGGGAGAACTTGTTCCCATCTATGAAGCAGAAAGAAAACTCGTTAAAGAAAAGTATACAACAGGATTTTCTCAATTAGATGATTTACTTACTGAGGGGTTTGCTCCAAAACAAATAACAACCATAGCGGCTTTAAGCGGCATGGGGAAAAGTAGCCTGTTATTGTCTTCTATGAAAAATTTATCCAATAAAAAAGTTGTCACTGCGCAGTTTGCGTTAGAGATGAATGCTACTCCTTTGATTCATAAACTATTGGCATTCAAAAGCGGGTTATCTATAAATAAGATAGTGGCTAATCCAGATCTTTTGTCTCCTCGAGAGAAAGAATTTTATGATGCAGAATTAAAAAGGTTGGAAAATGATAAACACATCTATTTTAATGATAGACCAAATCAAAGTGTAAAAACAATGCGAGAGCAGATAATGCTTTTGCAAGATCATCTTAAAACAGAGTATATGGTTGTTGCTATTGATTTGTTTGGTAAAATAAAAGAATTACAAAGTAGTGATAATTTCGCTCGAGATTATGAAAAAGTAACAAACATAATTCAACCAATGGTAAAAGAGTTGGGTATTCATATGATTCTCGTTGCACAAATACGCAGAGATGTTGCTAATAGAAGATTTAGTAGACCAACTATGAATGATTTAAAAAATGCCGGAGCTCTTACTGAAGTTTCTGATATTGTATTAGGAATACATAGACCTTATTACAACCCAGAACTTTCCATCAAAACAAAGCTTAAAGAAAGCATTGCTAGTCAGGATAATCTTTTTATGGAAGAAGAGAGCAACAATGCTCAATTTATACAAGAAGATATGAATAAAAACATAGCTGAAGTCATCGTTCTTAAACAAAGAATGGGTGAGAATAATACTCTTGTTAATTTTGTTTTTAATCCCGAGACAACCTGCTTTGAAACAATCACAGCAGAATACCAACGGACTATTAATATGAATAAAACAGATTTATTAACAGGAGCGTAACTCATGGGAAAACTATCAACGATGTTTTTTAGAAAGTTTTTGAAGAAGCTTGGGTATGTAAATACCAAAGACATGGAAGACTACCTGGTAAAAATTAAAGAAAATGAGAGAAAAAGAACAACAGAAGAACTGAGCATGAAGTTCCAGGAAGATAAGAACAGAATGAGAGAAGAACACTTTTTAGAAATAGAAGAAAAGAATGCAGAAATTAGGCATCTTGAGAATATCATTAATGATAAGAATTTATATGTCAAAGATGCTGAGCGGGTATACTTAGCATCTATGCGCGGAATGAAGACAAATCTTAGAATATCTGCAGAGATAGGATATCAGGTAAAAAAATTGATGGAGACAAGTGCTACGGTATATGCAGCTTTTGAAAATATACAACAGCAAGCAGAAGGGCATAAAAGAGATATGATTGGAAACGAAAAGGAGTACAGATCTTTACTTCGCATGGAATAATTATTATAGAGGCAATTAATGAGTAACAAAGATTTCTCTGTATTTTTTGAAGAGAATAAAGAAACTATTTCCGAACTTAAAATACCGGAGAAAGATTTTAAGAGAATACTTGGTATTTTTTTAGAAGAGGGTTTCTCTAAAAAAACTATAGAAGAACTTGATAGTGATATAAAAGATCTTAAATTAAGCAAACCCGTAGAAACTGTTACTCTTATTTGTTTCAATTCTTTAAGAAAATCATTTGAAGATTGTATTAGCGATATAGTATATAAAAATCCTGAAATAGTAAAAGAAACTGTAAGTAATCTTATTAAAGATATGCAATCAACATTGTTTAAATTATTTTACATATTAAGGTCTTCTGAAAACAATGACAAGCAGATGGCCTTAATAACTTTTTTATCTATGCTCAATATTCTTGGGTTTTCTAATATATGTGATAAATCAGAACTTGTGAAATTTGCATCAGCTATTTGTAAGAAAAACAATTATGATGTACAGGAAATATTAGTAGGAACGTTTAAATCATTTTATCTCTATGCTATAAATAATCCGGACGTAGATAGTAAACCACAAAATACTAACATTTACCATTGAACGTTATTTACTTTTTATAAAAATTTCATGGAGATTTTATGGAAATGTTACTTCTTGCTTTTATAATGGGGCTGCTTGTTGGTATTATTGCCAGCCTGAGTATAAAAATACTTAGATCAAAATAATACCTTAATTTTTTTGGATAATCCCCTCAATATCTTCGATTTTTTCATGTAATAGCTTGACATTTGGTAGGCTTTGTTATATATTGTTATTATACATTATATAAATTTGAGTAAGGAATGCCTTTATGATGCTAAGACGACAGATATATCTTACAGAATACGAGGTAAGAGAAATACAAATACTTTCAGAATGTTTAAATATATCCATATCGGAGTATATTCGAAGGGTTTTGGATGAGCATATTACCTCTAATAAGAAAAAATCAAAGAAAAAGTAATAAAAAATTAATAATTATTAAAAATATATATTGACAGTTACTGATAATTTTTTATTATCCATCTAATAACTTTAGAAAAAAAGTAGAGTTCCACAATATTTAAGCATACATGCAAGTTAGCTCAGTTGGTAGAGCAAGAGTCTCATACACTTTAGGTCTTCGGTTCAAATCCGATACTCGCGTCCAAATTGCTTACATAACTTGAACTCTACTTTTTAATATATGTCCTAGTAGCTCAATAGGTAGAGCATCAGCCTTTTGAAAAGTTTTATAGATAATATAACTTAAACTTATCAAGTTTCTCTATACTATCTTACAAGCCATGCTGGGAGTTGGGAGTTCGAGTCTCCTCTAGGACGCATATGCCGGAGAAGCCTAAAGGTAAGGCACTTTTTTTAGGGAAAAGCAAAAACTTTTTAGCTATCTTAACTTAAACGCATTAGCGTTTCCATAAGATATCTTACAAGCTATGACGTTCGATTCGTCACTCCGGCGCATAAGAGTTCCAAAGATATCAATTACAAGCGAAGTACAAGTTCAAATCTTGTAATACCCTTAGGGGGTATTTGGCCGATTGGATAAGGCAAAAGACTTAAAATCTTTCTTATGTAGCAAACATTGATATCGACTTGAACTCTTATATTTAAAATGAAAAATAAATGAAGGTGTATAATGCTAAACTCTATACCTTGCACAATAAAAGATATTCAACGTAACAATTCCAATACTTGTTGGGAACTAAGTATTAAAAACTACAAAAAACTTTCTGGGAAAACAATCGAATTGGAATAAAAAACCATCGGGACGATGGGGATAGCTCAAGAATGCTTATGTTATTAGACATATCGACTGAGAAGCCCTCT
>Ga0209777_10003970_pt1 | contig 17821 bp, 14 predicted proteins | sample FrelakmetHBP12HB_FD_187147 | JGI IMG/M metagenome (GOLD analysis project Ga0209777, IMG submission 187147) | Freshwater lake sediment microbial communities from the University of Notre Dame, USA, for methane emissions studies -HBP12 HB (SPAdes)... | ecosystem: Environmental > Aquatic >...
CAACTGGGGGGTAGAGAGATTGGTCATACTACTCAGCAGATATGGTACTTGAATATTGATGAAGATGTGTTACTGATTTATCCATCCCAATCTATCCGCATTCAATGCAATAACTGCGATGGGATTGCAGTAAGTGAGTGATGAACTATTAACAAATATTCGTCATGGAATGCTGGATTATGACCAGGTTCTGGCCGGATGCGTGATCCTGCGTTTCAGAAGACTTCAATTCATAGGAATTGGTCTTGTCCTCATCTACCGAAACGCTGGAAATTTTAACATAATTTTTACCAATCCCCAGATCTGAAGCCCGTCCCGGGGGTAGCCGGTGGCGATTCCGTGAATAACAACAGGATCGCCGTTTGCGATATGCCCATTATTGATGTACTGCCTGGTGTGAGGGTGCCGCTGATGGCATCACGAGTATCGTACAGAGCAGCAGAAAAATGCACGTGCGGTTACCTCCCGCATCCCCAGGTATCGATTCATAATGATTCTTAGTGATCATGAGAAAGAAAAATCTGAATAACCGATCAAAGAACATCAATGAAGTGAGTGGGAGGAGTAAGCCTCCTTCTGTTTTAGCGGCATTCAGCTATGCGTCATACCCGGACAGATACCGAGCTATCCAAAGGTCCTGTTTTGACTTGCACCCGCAGGGTTTCGCCGTTTCACCGATTCCTGTTTGTTAACGCTCAGCGGGTCTCACGCATACCGTGAGAACTTGACGGTAAAACCGTCTCGACCACTTCATAACTGAAAACAGGCCGTGTCGTTTCTGTGCCATTGCCGTAACTCTCGCCACCCGTACTTGCGTACGGCTGCGTGCCCGGTTGGTGGGGGGACTTTCCTCAGCAGCTCTGATGGCCACCGTCGGCCGCTCTCTCCCTCTCCTGTAATACTAAGATTTTTCAGGAGATAAGCACAGCGATCCACGGTTAGGATTTTTCTGACAAAAAAAGGGGGTTGTTCGATAGATTGTTAAATGAGGTGCACTAAAAACAGTCACAAAGGGAAGGGGGAGATCTGATTTATGCTTCTCAATACTGATGAAGGCAGGATGGCAATACGGCTGGCACGCGGTGCGATTGAATATGCCATTGGCAAAAAACCGAAACCCGCGCTTTCCCTCACGCCGGTTTTTAATGATAAGCGCGGGGTTTTTGTCACGCTCACCAAAGCAAGCCAGCTACGAGGATGTATCGGCTTTCCGTACCCGGTAATGCCGCTGGGAGACGCGATTGAGGATGCAGCAATCGCCGCTGCAACCGGAGATCCCCGTTTTCCCGCGGTCCGCAAGGATGAACTTTCATCTATCAGAGTTGAAGTCACTATCCTGACCGTGCCTACCCGGCTTGATGTCGAGCCACTTGAACGACCGAATAAGATCAAAGTGGGAAAGCATGGCCTGATTGTACGGGGACGGGGAACAAGCGGTCTCCTTCTCCCCCAGGTAGCAACAGAATATAGCTGGGACAGTTCGACCTTTCTCGATCATACCTGCATTAAAGCCGGGCTCCCTGAACATTGCTGGATGAACAAGAATATTGAGGTACTTACCTTTGAAGGGCAGATCTTCACTGAACAGGAATGATGGCAACCGTTTAACCTGAATACCGCATAAATAAGACGACTACAACGGTGAAGCATGGGAATTGCTTTTGAGAGTCTGTACAGTGATATCGCAGGACGCACCGGCAAACTGACGGTCGGGAAAAAGACAATAAAAACTCCCGCACTTCTTCCCGTCATCAATCCCCACCTCCAGCTCGTAACACCAAAAGAGATCCAATCGATGGGCGTTGAGGCATTGATTACCAACGCCTACGTCTTTTCCCAGAGCAGGCAGTTCCGGGAACGCGCTCTTGATGAAGGCTTGCACAAAGTACTGGATTTTGACGGTGTAATCATGACAGATTCCGGTTCATTCCAGCTCTCAGTTTATGGGCAGGTCTCTATAACCAATACGGAAACTCTCTTTTTCCAGCGCGATATTGGCAGCGATATCTGGGTACCCCTGGATATCCCTACTTCTCCCGACGCTGATCGTCAGACCGCCGAACAGGAACTCGCGATAACTATGCATCGTCTTGCTGAAGCAAAAGAGGTTTTTGGAAAGGATGCACCTCTCGCAGGTCCGGTACAGGGCGGGATCTTTAACGATCTTCGCGAACGGGCTGGCAGGCAGGTGACCGATCTCGGTTTTCCCTTTTGTCCTATTGGTGCAGTCGTTCCCCTTATGGAATCTTACCGGTACCAGGATCTGGTGAGCGTGGTAATGGCGGTAAAACGGACGCTCACCCCATCGGCATGTGTTCATCTTTTCGGGGCAGGCCACCCGTCTATGTTTGCGCTTGCCACCGCCATGGGCTGCGATCTTTTTGACTCAGCTGCTTATGCACTCTCTGCAAAGGAAGGACGGTACCTCACCACTCACGGAAGTTTCAAAATTGATGAGCTCGCAGATCTCCCCTGTGCATGCAATGTCTGCCGTACGCATACGGCGGAAGAACTGCGTATTGCCCCTGACAGGGAGCGCCTGCTTGCACTCCACAATTTGTATGTAACACTTGCCGAGATCTCCAGGATTCGTCAGGCAATTTTTGACGGGACACTCTGGGAACTGGTCGATGAACGATGCCGTGGTCACCCGCAACTCCTTTCAGGCTACCGGGTGCTGCTGAACAGGACGATATCCTTAGAAAAATCTGACCGTGTCTCAAAACGCCGGTTCTTCTACCGGGGAGATGAGAGCTGCTCCAGGACGGAAATATTTCGGTACCAGCAGATGCTCTCCCGGCTACAGCTCGGGAACAGCGTCCTTGTTGCATTTGACGGTGGCATGCGCAACGAATTTAACGATACGCTCTTTTTCAAACCCCCCTTCGGCCCGTATCCAAAAGAACTCAAAGAAACATTTCCTATCGGCCAGAGTGAGATCCCTGAATGGGACGATGCCATGGTAAGGAAAGGCTGCAGGGGAATTAAGATCTTGATTGAGAGTCATCCAGACAGCCGGTTTGTTGTTTCCTGCAATCCGTGCTGGGAAGCTATCGTCCGTCAGGAACTGGGTAATATAGAGGTGCGTAATGACCAGATTTGATATCAGAAAACGGGACGGACTTGCCCGTACCGGTGTCTTCAGTATAAATAATATCTCAATAAAATTCCCCATGGCTCTCGAAATCGAATCTCTCTTTCCGTACCTTGATGTACTGGAAGGGACAAACCTGCCACTCTGTGCTCCATCGGCGCTTGTAGAACAATACCCGCCATTGAATAGAGGACAACCGCTCTCCATCCACCCCCGGCTTGACAATCCTGCACAGAGCGGAGATTGCGTGATGGCCGCGAACTGGCATACGGCATTGTCAAATCCCCGGAATTATGTCGACTGGCTTATCGGACTCAAAGAGAAGACACCAATCGATACTGCGTGGTATGCCCCCGCATCTGCCTTGCCCTCAAATATACACATCCTGTGCTACTCGGGGTTCGACCTTTTTGATTTCCGGGCTGTTGATCTCAAGACTGCCCAACGACGGTTCTGTACGCCCGAAGGAGATTTTCCCGCAGAAGCACTTGACAAGGGGATCTGCACATGTACCGGATGCCGGCACAAAGATCTGAAGATGCATAACCGGCAGGCCCTCCTCAGGGAGATTGCTCTCGTTACATTGTTCATTGAAGGATCACAGCTGCGTGACCTGGTCGAATCCCGTTGCAGACTCGATGCAGCTCAGGTGGCTGTTATGCGGCATCTCGACAGCCAGTATACATTTATGGAACGGTGTTTACCTGTTGCACGCAGCAGTATAATGCGGGCAAACTCGGGAGAATCCATCCAACGTGCCGAAGTGAAGCGGTTTGCTGAACGGGTGATTACCCGGTACCTTTCACCGCAGACAGATGTGGCTGTCCTCCTTCCCTGCTCAGCAAAAAAACCTTATTCCCTTTCCCGGAGTCACCGAAAATTCCAGCAGGCGATTGCAGGTCGAGCCCACGAACTTATTGTCACCTCCCCGCTGGGACTTGTCCCCCGTGAACTCGAGTGCGTCTATCCGGCTGGACATTATGATGTACCTGTAACCGGCTACTGGGACGCAGAGGAATGTGCGGTCATTGCCGGTATTCTTGCCCGCTATTTCGATCATCATAAGTATCGAAGGATCATCGCTCACCTTGATGGCGGTGCACTCAGAGTAGCCCGGATGGCTGCCGATATGTGCGGGATTTCGCTGGAGTATTCCTGCCTGGAGCATCCCACCCATGATTCCGCGCTCAATGCGCTTGATTCTGCTCTTGCTGGAGAAGGGCGGTTCAAAGATAACCGGCTTCGTGGCATGGTATCCTACCAGTTTAATTTCGATCTTGATATAAAAGGCATAACGATACGGGGTCACTTTCCGGAACTGTTTTACAGTAAAAAAAATGTGCAGGTATTCTCAATCGATACCGGTACCGGTCTGCTCCGTCCAACGTTTGATGGCTGGAATCTGATCCCGGAAGGTTACCGGGTGTATATTGATGATTTTATTCCTGAAGGAGACGTGCTTGTTCCCGGTGTTGTTTCGGCAGATCCCGGGATTCGTGAGGGGGACGAAGTGCTTGTCATCGGGGCACGTGCCTATGCTACAGGACGGGCAGCATTACCGACAGAAGAAATATTGCGTTCGAGACGCGGTGTAGCAGTACGGGTGCGTAAGATAAAGAGACTGTAGTGTAAATTTGTACGATACATTGCAGATTATTCTTGGAGTGAAAAGGTTGCGTATCGAAAAAGTTGTACAGAAACGGTGGGAATGATGAGCACCCCTATCATTGCACAGGTGGTAAAGGGGGTAATCCCGGCCGAATCGAAGGGCCCGACTGTCGTGCCGATCGTGGTCGCCGTACCAAAGGAGCTGGCTTCAGGGGAACAGCGCGTAGCGACCGTACCGGAGGTCGTCCAGAAACTCACGAAATCGGGCTATGAGGTCCGGATCGAGCACAACGCGGGGATAAACGCGTACTACTCTGACGATCTCTTCATGGCTGCCGGTGCGAAGATAGCGTACAACCGGGCCGACCTTTTGAACGGTGCCCGGCTCGTGCTGCGCGTACAGCCCCCGACCGTCGCTGAGGTCGACCAGCTCTCCGAGGGCACGATTGTCATCGGGTTCATGAACGCAACGTATAACCTCGAGGCCGTCACCCGGATGCGCGACCGGAGGATCACCGCCTTCGCACTAGAGCTCGTTCCACGGATCACCCGCGCTCAGAGCATGGATGCACTCAGTTCCCAAGCGACGGCTGGCGGGTACATGGCGGCTATCCTGGGTGCCGGGAACTGTCCGAAGTTCCTCCCGATGCTGACAACGGCCGCGGGCACGATACGACCGGCTACGGTGCTCATCCTGGGCGCCGGCGTCGCCGGCCTCATGGCAATAGCCACGGCTAAGCGGCTCGGCGCCGTCGTCGAGGCCTACGACGTCCGGCGTGCCGCGGGAGAGCAGGTACGGAGCCTCGGTGCCAGATTCCTTGAGCTCGAGATCAACGCCGAAGGCCAGGGTGGCTACGCCCGCGAGCTCACACCTGGGGAGAAGGCGATGGAGCAGCAGATGGTCTCCGCCGCTGTCGCACGAGCCGACATCGTCATCACGACGGCAGCTATTCCCGGTCGTAAAGCCCCCCTCCTCATTACCAAGGAGACTGTCGCGATGATGAGGCCGGGCGCTGTCATCGTTGATCTGGCCGCCGAATCGGGTGGCAACTGCGAATTGACCCAGCCTGGCAAGACTGTCCGGGAGCATGGTGCCATAATCATAGGCCCGCAGAATCTCCCTGCCCGGGTGCCATTCCACTCGAGCCAGATGTACGCGAAGAACGTCCAGTCGTTTCTGGCACTTCTCGTCGACAAAAACGGAGCGCTTGTCAGGGAGTTCACCGATGAGATCCTAGCCGCGAGCCTCCTGGTCCATGCGGGTGAGGTGCGCCACGGGCCGACGCGTGACCTCCTCGGCGGAGGAAAACCATGAACGACATGTCCGTGCTCTGGACCGCAGTCTACATCGCGATGCTGGCCGCGTTTACCGGCTACGTTGTCATCAGCCGTATCCCTGTCATCCTTCACACGCCGCTGATGAGCGGCTCGAACTTCATCCACGGGATCGTGCTTGTCGGTGCGATGGTTGCTCTCGGTCTCGCGACGACGACCTTAGAGCAGATCATCGGCTTCATCGCGGTAATTCTCGGCGCAGCGAACGTTACTGGCGGCTACGTTGTCACGGAACGAATCCTTCAGATGTTTAACCGCAGCGGGAAAAAGCCCGGAAAGGGGACCTGATATGGTAGACTTCTCCTATGCGATCGACCCGGTCTACATTGCGACGATCTTCTTCTTCATTGTCGGTCTGCACCGGATGAGTCACCCGCTCACTGCCCGGAGCGGGATTGTCTGGGCCGGCGCCGCGATGCTGATAGCAACGCTCGCTACATTCCTGACGCCGGACCTCACCAACTTCACACTGATTGCGATTGCGATCGTTATCGGCGGAGGCTTCGGATATATTGCGGCAAAACGCGTCGCGATGACCGACATGCCCCAGATGATAGCGCTTTACAACGGCATGGGTGGCGGTGCTGCAGCCGGGATCTCAGCTGTCGCACTCCTCGGAACTACCGCCACCGCTTCCCTCGCTGTCGTTGGCGGCCTTATCGGGGCCATTTCGTTCGCGGGGAGCCTCATCGCATTCCTGAAGCTTCAGGGCTGGATGCGGCCGCGGCCGATCACCTTCCTGGGTCAGCATGTCGTTAACATAACAGTCCTGGCTCTCGCCATCATATCCGGTGTGCTTGTTGTCTGGAAGCCGTCTTGGATTCCGCTCACCGTCGCTATGTATCTCCCGCTGTTCTTCGTCCTCTCGCTCGGATTCGGGTTCCTGATGACGCTTCCAATCGGCGGGGCCGACATGCCCGTCGTAATCTCGATGTACAATGCCTTCACCGGACTCGCCGTCGCACTTGACGGTTTTTCGTTCGCGACCCCCAACTACGCAATGGTCGTCGCGGGCATCATTGTTGGCGCCGCGGGTTCGCTACTCACGTTCCAGATGGCGCGGGCAATGAACCGCTCGATCTCGAACGTCTTCTTCGGTGCGTTCGGCGCGACGGAGGAGAAAGGGATGCAGATCCGGGGTAGCATGAAGTCGATCGAGGCCGACGACGTCGCGGTCATGCTCGCCTACGCGAACAAGGTGATCATTGCTCCAGGTTACGGCATGGCAGTCGCCCAGGCCCAGCAGAAGGTCAAGGAGCTGACCGACCTGCTCGAGAGCAAGAACGTCCAAGTGAAGTTCGCGATCCACCCGGTCGCCGGGCGGATGCCCGGGCATATGAACGTCCTGCTTGCCGAAGCGGGGGTTGCCTACGACCACCTTTTCGACCGGGACGAGGTGAACCCGGAGTTCCCGAGCACCGATGTCGTCCTCGTTATAGGCGCCAACGACGTCGTCAACCCGGCGGCGCACCGGCAGGGCAGCCCGCTTTTCGGCATGCCAATCCTTGACGTCGACCAAGCGAAGGACGTTATCGTTCTCAAGCGCGGCCAGGGGAAGGGCTTCGCCGGGGTCGAGAATGACCTGTTTTACCGTGACAACACGCGGATGCTCTACGGCGACGCACTGGAGTCCGTCGGGAAGCTCGTCCAGGCCCTTAAGAAACTCTAGGGCCCACAAGGATCCGCCGTCCGAGTGTTACGGCCCAGCCAGCTTCACGGCGAGTCTCGTCTTTGAAGAGATCGAACCAAGTAACGGAGAGGATACCGCTAGGCATGACGAGAAGAAGATCGACCAGGATCCGCGGCATGAAGTCTAAGATGGCCCCCGATCGCCGGCACATGGAGCAAGCTGAACAGCAGAAGCATCCCCATTACCATCACCGCAAAAAGGATCGGGTTCACGGTGTTGAGTGCCCGCACGAACGACTGCGAGTAGGAACAGTTCATGAAGACGATGGCGAGGATTCACGTCATCAGGTTTACTGATAAAAAAAATCAATCCGGGGTTTGGATCCTCTCAAGGAAAAGTTCTTTGCCAAAGATCTTTTCAAATCCCTTTTTCTCGGCTTCAACCCCCCATATCTCCAGCTGGCAATCACCCCGTGCAACTACCTGGAGGTGTATGGCATCCTGTTTAACAGATGAGAACCGCACATGCTGGATAAGCGCGGTATGGCTTCTGTCGAGACTCTCGCCAAGGCGGACGAACGTCGTGAGAATACGTAGTTTTTCACGATCACGCGAATCAAGTTCAAGAATCTCGGGATCCTTCTTTCTCGGGGATCTTTTCCGATGGAAACGGGCAATATTTGCCATGAAATTGATCTCCTCCTGATTAAAACCGAGAAGCTCTGAATTTTTTATGATATAGTAAGAATGTGCATGGTGATTTGTGTAGGATATAAAGGATCCGATATCATGAAGAAATGTCGCATATTCAAGAAGTTCGCGCTCCAGGTCGCCAAAGGTGTGGAGCTGCAGTTCTTTTGCCGAGTCGAATAACTCCAGGACAAGGCTTGTTACGGTACGGGCATGAACCTCATTAATCCCGCATGACCTTCCCAGTTGCAGGACACTCCGCTGCCGCGGCGAAAGTTCACCAAGGAGCGGGAAGGCATCCATTCTTGAGAGATAGTCGATCAGCAGGCCATCCTGCAATCCTCTTCCCGTAACTGTGATGACATCAAGCGAAAGCTCTTTCATAAACATGTCGAGGATGGCTGCTCCGGGAATTATGATGTCAGCCCGCTCAGGGTTTATGCCCGGTACTTTCCTGCGCTGATCAAGAGGGAGGGAACAGAGCAGATCTATGACCTTCCGGAGATCTTTGTATGTCAGAATATTCTCACCGGTGTTCTCGTTCTGGTGATAGGCTTTCTGAGCGATCTCCGCCAGGTTTATAATGGTTCCGGAACTCCCGATTACAAGGTCGGGTTTTTGCCTGCGAATCTTCTGGATAGAATGAATTATAGCATCTTTCACGGTATGCTGGATTTTCCTGTACTGGTCAGGCGAAACCGGGCCGGTACCTGGTGTATACAGGTTAGCAAGGCGGATTGCGCCCAGCCTGAAGCTCTCGAGATAGTGGTAGTTCTTCTCGCCACCAATTGCAATCTCCGTACTTCCGCCGCCGATATCGATAAAAAATGCCTGCTGATCTCCCAGATGGATCCCATTTGAAACTCCAAGATAAATGAGGCGCGCCTCCTCATGTCCAGAAATAACACGTACATCCAGGCGGGCTTCCTGCCGGACCAGGTGCAGGATCTCATGCTGGTTAGCTGCCTCACGCAGAGCGGATGTGGCAACAGCGACAAATTCGTCAGTGTTATAAGTGCTCGCAAGTTCTGTAAATTTTTTTGCTACGAAAACAAGACGTTCTGTAGCATCGGGAAGGATCTCTTCAGCCTCATACTCTCCCTCGCCAAGCCGTATCTGTTGTTTCTGCCGCGAGAGGATGCTGTACGAATGGTTGGGATTGAGTCTGACCACCAGGAGGCGGACCGAGTTTGTCCCGATATCAATAAACGATACGACACGACCGTTCTGACCGATCTTCCTTGTTTTCACCGGATCACCAGTGTCCGTTCAAATACACGGGTAAAAAGGTCTCCTTTTTCACGGGCCCGCGCCATTTCAGCAGATATATCCTTTGTAGCTGAAACGTTGATAATTACCTCATCATGAGTATCCGAACAATGTATTGCCCCGACAGATCCGGAACGGGTGTAGTCCAGCGCGTCGGCAATCCTGATCAGCGATGCAAGCTTTCTGACGGTATCCTGTTCCTGCATGGTAAGGAGGGAAAACATTCCCATGGAATTAAAACGGACATTTCCCCGGTGGGCACGGCACACCAGTCCGATGATTCCCCGGTCGGTCACATCGAGAGGGAGATCTGCATCTGAGATTACCATTTCCGCACTCCGTTTCGCGTGTCCCTTCTGGCCGTATTTCCAGCCAATATCATGAAGCGAGCACGCGCATTCGAGGAGGAACCGCTCATGGGCCTTCATATGATGGAGGAGGACAAGATCGTCAAACAATGTTAGTGCAAGGGAAGTCACGGTGTGACCATGTAGTATTCCGTCAGGATACTGGGCGGCAAGAACGGATACCGCTGGACCGATACTGGCATCAATACGTTTTCCCGGGAGCCTGAATTTTATTCTTATCCTCTCAAGCAGTGCCCTCCGGAGTTCAGCCCAGATGCGGGTGCGCCCAAGTGCTTCCCAAAAGCGTACAAACCTCCGGTAAAGACGTCTTCTCTCCTTTTCCCTTTCTGATAAGAATTGCCTGAAACTGCCCAGCCTTATAGCCTGAATATTTTTTGAAGAGGTAGTCACCCGGGGAGTCGAGCGCTCTTTTAGGAGCATGGCCATCACGGTGTCAATCCAAACATCGCAGTCATGTAGTTCGCCAAGGAGTTCCTGGATTTTTTTTACCCGCAGAAGAGGTTTTTTCAGACCAAGCCGGTAAAGCGGGGCGTATACTTCCATGGTGTACCTGAGTTTTTTCGCAGCGATCCTCATCGCATGATGTTCTGTAATGGCATCTGAGTCATGCACCCAGCGCTCATAGGAGAGCATCACATCAAGGCGACGGGAAATCCGGGCAGCAGCGACCGGGGGAATGCCATAGGATGATGATCGGGACCGGCCACGCCTGATCCCAAGTAACGGGTTGGTAAAACTCTCTCGCATATCGGCAACCATACCACTTTTTTCCAGGTTATCAAGTGCTGATATAACGACATTCTGGAGTTTTGAACGTTTTTTCTGTAGTCGTGAGAGAAGGATAGACTCCGCATCACTCCATTCCGATGTTGTACCGGTATACTCATCCATGTCCTTTTGTAATGATTTCTTCTTTTCCAGTTTTATCAGGAACGCTATCTGAACATCAGTATCCCGGGCATCCCCAAGGGCACGGGTGATTCTCTGGATCTCTTCTGTCCAGCGGTTGAATTTTTTTTCAGGAAAACAGGTCCTGAAAAGGGGAAGGGCTGCCCTCAATCGCCTTGATGCAACCCGCATGCGGTGGATATGTTCGATGTCTCCTGAGGATCTTACTCCCTCAATCTCACCGGAGAACGCGTCAAGGAGACCCAGCAGCCGCTGTATGCCAAAGATGCATTCAGCTGTTACCAATTCCGATTTATGAACGGCTATCATTATGCCAGATCCCCCGGTGTTCTACCAGCCACACCTGTGCGTTCAGGGGTTCCTTTTCGTTTTCAGGCGCTCGTCGTTCATAGCGGCCATCGCTTTTCAGGGTTCGGATTTTGACGGTATCCTGCAGCTGGACAGGAAGGATGGTATAGATGATTGCCCTGCGCATATCAGGATCCTCTACCGGGAACAGGACTTCGACCCTCCGGTCAAGGTTCCGGGGCATGAGATCCGCACTCCCCAGAAGTACCTCTTCATCCCCTCCGTTATGGAAATAATAGATACGGGCGTGTTCAAGGAACCGGCCGACAATTGCACTGACCGTGATATTCCCGCTCACTCCGCTTATTCCCGGCCGCAGGCAACAAATTCCCCGCACCTGAAGATCCACTTTTACTCCTGCTTCTGACGCACGGTAGAGCGCAGCGATGCAGACAGGATCAACCAGTGCATTCATCTTGAATATAAGATGGCCGTCACCGTGTTTCTGGTGCCGGGAAATTTCACGACCGATCCGGTCAATAATCCCGTTACGCAGCGTGACCGGGGCTACCAGGAGCTTCTGGTAGTTCTCAATCCGTGCATACCCGGTGAGGAAATTGAAAAGATTTGCTACGTCTTCCCCGATCACCTTGTCACAGGTGAAAAGTCCGAAGTCGGTATAAATCCGGCTTGTTGTAGCGTTATAATTGCCTGTGCCAAGGTGCATATAGCGGCGTATGCCGTCTTTTTCACGGCGGACGATCATGCAGAGTTTTGCATGCACTTTAAGTCCGACGACTCCGTAGACAACATGGACACCCTCATGTTCAAGGGCCCGTGCCCATCCGATATTGTTCTCTTCATCAAACCGTGCCTTGAGTTCGATCAGGGCAGCTACTGCTTTCCCGTTCTCCCGAGCTTCCATGAGGGCGTTTACGACCGGTGAGTTTGACCCCACGCGGTAGAGCGTGATTTTTATAGCCAGTACGTCCGGGTCATGTGCAGCCTGACGGAGAAAATTCACGACCGGGGAAAAACTGTCATAGGGGTGGTAGAGGAGAATGTTGTGGTGACGGATAGCTGAAAAAATGTCTTTTCCCTCACTAAGATCGGAAGGAAGTGATGGCAGAAACGGGATGTCTTTCAGGTCAGGGCGATCAAGCGCGAGAAGCTGCATAAAGTCAGCCATGCCCACCGGATGACCGATCCGGTAGAGCATGGAAGGACTGATCCCCAGTTTCTTCTCCAGCATGTGGCAGATACCGTCATGCATGGAATGATCCACTTCGATACGCACCGCTTTCCCCTTTGCCCGCTGCTCCATTATCTCTTCTACCGTTGTCAGGAGATCCGAGGCTTCATCTACTTCAATTTCGAGATCTGCATCGCGGGTGATCCGGAACGGGAACGACGCGATTACCTCCAGGCCCGGAAACAGCATGTCAAGATGTGCCGCAATAATCTCCTCGAGATAGACAAGATGTACTTCGGAGTCATTGATACGTCCGTTGACGCAGAGGTCCGGGATCCGCACGAGCCGGGAGAAGAGGTTTGTCGGCACTTTGACACGGGCAAAATACTCTTTTTTTGCCTGGTCCCTGATGATAATGGCAAGGTTGAGCGAGAGGTTGGAGATAAAGGGAAATGGGTGGGAACTGTCAAAAGCAAGAGGAGTTAAAACCGGAAATATTTCGTTCACAAAAAACATATGCACGGCATTTTTTTGTTCATCTGAAAGTCCTGCATACATATGGACATGGATACCTGCAGCGTCCAGCCGCGGCAGGATCTTTTCGTGCCAGGTATAATACTGAGCCTCAAGTTCCGGGATGAGCATCTGCCTGATAGCTTCCAGCTGTTGTCCCGGCGTCATGCCATCAGGTGGGGATTTCAGCACACCTTTTGCGAGCTGCCTCTGGAGTCCCGAGACCCGTACCATGAAAAATTCATCAAGGTTATTGGCAAAGATCGCGAGGAACTTCACCCGTTCAAGCAATGGGTGAGTTTCATCCAGTGCTTCGTCGAGGACGTGGTGGTTGAACCGTATCCAGCTCAGTTCACGGTTGATATAGAGTGAAGGGTTATCAGCAGGAAGGTTCGGTGTATCCATGGTCAATTTCCCGTGCACACAAGGCAAGGCCGGGGTTCGCCGACGTTCACCAGTAGACATGGGCGTATACTAAAATATAATTATTCCCGACACGCAGTGTCAGTACGAGAGAAAATAAAAAACCAGATAATTTTTCAGAGAAACCTGGATTTCCCGGATATTTCTGGATTAGCCGTTGAAGTTATGGAACCTGTGGCAGTGTTCGATGAACTCCTGTTTTTTATGCTCATTCGGGTTCGTCGGCGGTTTGAGATACCCGATCTCAGGGGTCTGGAGGGCCGGGCAGAATGGACAGAGTGCTGCGTCAACGTCATTTGCCTTGTCCCTGACCGGGCAATAATAGACTCCTTCAGTTGTCTGTACCGAATCGCCCCCGGGGAAAGGTGTTCCGACCGGGTGCCCGGGTTCATTAAGCACGAGCATACAGAACCCGGCAAGGAGGTATTTCAAAAACCGGAAGGCAGGAGCATCTCTCCGGTAATCGTCCTGGCACTGTTCCTGTACCATCTCCCAGTACTTCACCTGACGGGCACTCACCGGTTCGAGCATCGTCCTGAAGATTCCCTGCTGCTGTGCAAGCCGGATTCTCTGATAAGTCCCGAGCAGGTGTTCGGTGATCTTTTTTGTGAGCCGCTCCCGGTATTCCGGAGTGATCTCCTGGATCTTGTCATCGAAGTTCCGTTTCATCTGCTGGATTTCGACCGGAGAATGCTGCAGGACAATGGCAGCAATGCGTTCACCGAGTTCGCCGCGAGTCTTCGCCTTTCGTAAGTCCTGGCATTTCAGGGAAATATCGCCAATAGCCGGGAAACCGGAAGGATCGTTTGGTATCATGTCCAATCCACTGTCACTGTTAAAGGATGGGAAGGGGGATCATATATTTTTGTGGAATCAAACTGTATTTTGCCCGAATATTTTTATATTCTCCTCCCCAATGCCTTATCATGGTGAAGTGCCATGAGTGAGTGTTTTATTTGTTAAAAACCTGCGTTTTTTAGATACCACGTTACGGGACGGGGAACAGACCCCGGGTGTTTCGTTAAACCCGGACCAGAAACTGGAGATTGCCACCAAGCTGGCCGATATCGGCGTCGATGTGATTGAAGTTGGCTCCGCTGCTGCATCCGAGGGCGAGCGGGACGCAATACGGGTCATTTCTGATGCCGGGCTCACAGCAGAGATCTGCACTTATGTCCGTGCAGTGCGGCAGGACATCGATTTTGCCGCTGAGTATGGTGCTGATTCAGTACATCTCGTCGTACCGGTCAGCGACCTGCACATCGCAAAAAAGATGCGCAAGACCCGTGAAGAGGTCGCACAGATGGCGTATGATGCGGTCGAATATGCAAAAAGCCGGGGACTTATTGTCGAGCTTTCTGGGGAAGATGCCTCACGGGCTGATCAGAACTTCCTCCGCCAGATCTTTGCTGAAGGCATTGACCGTAAGGCAGACCGGCTCTGTTTCTGCGATACCGTGGGGGTTCTGACTCCGGAGAAAGTTGCAGTATATATTCCCCCGCTCGCATCCATCGCACCACTGTCCATCCATTGCCATGACGACCTCGGTTTTGCCCTCACCAACACGATGGCAGCGCTGAAGTACGGAGCCTCCTGCGCCCACGTAACGGTCAATGGTATGGGTGAACGGGCAGGTAATACACCGCTGGAAGAAGTCGTCATGGCGCTCGAGATACTCTATGATTACCAGACACGGATCCATAAAGAGGAGATCTATTCGTTGTCTGCTCTCGTTTCGCGCCTGACCGGTATCCCGCTGCCAATTAATAAGGCGATTGTCGGTGAGATGGCATTTACCCATGAAAGTGGTATCCATACCCATGGAGTGATCCGTGAACCCTCCACCTATGAATCTGTCAGTCCTGAGATGGTTGGACGGAAGCGGCGGATAGTGCTGGGGAAGCACTCCGGTTCGGCGTCCGTTGAAGCTGCACTCCATGAAATGAGTTATAAGGCAGATGAACCCCAGGTAAAAGAGATTGTCAAGCGGATCAAACAGCTGGGTGACGAGGGAAAACGCGTGACCGATACCGATCTTATGGCTGTTGCGGATGCGGTGCTTTCGATTGAATGCAAACCCATCATTCGGATGCGGCAGTTCACTGCGGTATCGGGAAGCAACATGATCCCGACTGCATCAGTAACCTTAGTGGTAGACGGCCAGGAGATGACGGGAGCGGCAACCGGTGCAGGCCCCGTGGATGCGGCAATGGAAGTCCTGCGTAAATGTGTCGCTGATGTGGCCGACATCCGGCTTGAAGAGTACCATGTGGACGCAATCCGTGGCGGGACCGATGCTTTAGTCGACGTAACAGTAAGATTAAGTAAAGACGGGAAGATAATTACTTCACGCGGCGCCCGCACGGACATCATTATGGCAAGTGTTGAGGCGATGATCGCCGGTATGAACAGACTATTGAGGGAGGAACATGAAAACCGGGGCAAAAATCCTCGTTGAATCACTGCAGCGCGAAGGGGTCAAAACTATCTTTGGTTACCCGGGCGGTGTAGTGCTGCCAATCTATGACGAACTCTATGATTCATCCTTGCAGCACATCCTTGTACGACATGAACAGGCAGCAGCGCATGCCGCAGACGGGTATGCACGTGCGAGCGGCCATGTCGGAGTATGTCTTGCAACATCCGGCCCCGGTGCATGTAACCTCGTAACCGGAATAGCTACAGCATATATGGATTCGGTGCCGATAGTTGCTCTGACCGGGCAAGTCCCGACAAACCTGCTGGGCAACGATGCCTTCCAGGAATCTGACATCACTGGTATAACAATGCCGGTCACCAAACACAACTATCTTGTCAAAGATACAGCAGATCTTGGGCGGATTGTAAAAGAAGCATTCTATATCGCCGGCACCGGCCGACCAGGCCCGGTGCTCATCGATATCCCCAAAGATGTTAGTACGAAGGTAATCAACGAACCACCAGTCCCCGAAAAGGTAATCCTGCGGGGATATAACCCGACGTATCATGGCCACAAACGCCAGATTGAAAAAGCCCTCCAGACGATTGCCGATGCAGAGCGCCCGGTCATCTACGCAGGCGGTGGGGTCATCATATCCAACGCGTCAGCGGAGCTTGTCGATTTCGCAACGCAACTGGGTATCCCCATCACGACCACGCTCATGGGAATCGGGTGCATACCCTGCGACCATCCACTCAACATGGGGATGCTTGGTATGCACGGCACGGAATATGCAAATTTTGCCATCACGGAATGCGACTGCCTGTTCTCTATCGGCGTGCGGTTCGATGACCGCGTAACCGGTAAAACCGATACGTTTGCTGCTCACGCAAAGATCATCCATATTGACATTGACCCTGCTGAAATCGGCAAGAACAAGCATGTCGATGTGCCGATTGTCGGCGATGTAAAATCTGTTTTAAGAGATATGCTCTCCATGCTCAAAAAGAATGGGCTGAAGGAAGCCTGGTTGAAGAAGGTCAGGCACTGGAAGCAGCACCATCCCCTGAAATGCCCGTCCGATGGTGGACTTCATCCGCAGTATATTATACGGCAGATGAGCGAGCTCTTAAAGGGAGATGCTATTATCGTCTCAGAAGTCGGGCAGAACCAGATGTGGACCGCACAGCATTTCTGTTTCAGGCATCCCCGTACCTGGATCACCTCAGGTGGACTCGGGACGATGGGGTATGGTTTTCCTGCAGCGATGGGGGCACATTTTGCCCGGCCTGACCTTCCGGTTTTCGATGTGGCAGGGGACGGGAGCATCCAGATGAATATCCAAGAGATGGGCACGGTGGCTCACTATAAGATCCCCGTAAAAATTGCGATCCTGAACAACATGTTTTTGGGCATGGTGAGGCAGTGGCAGGAGCTCTTCTATGATCGGCGTTACTCATTCACCGAGCTCCCGCCCGTGGAATTTGTCAAGATTGCCAATGCCTATGGCATTGAGGGTGTTAAGGTGGAATGCTCTGAAGATGTCCTTCCCGCGCTGAGGACTGCCCTTGACTGTGACGGGCCGTTTGTCATGGACTTCAGGATTGAACGCGAAGAGAACGTATTCCCTATGGTCCCTGCCGGTGCTGCTATTAATGAGATGATCGGGGGACACCCGCGATGAAGCCCCACACGCTCTCCATCCTTGTCGAGAACAAGGCAGGTGTCTTATCCCGGGTAACAGGGCTCTTCTCACGACGTGGATTTAATATTGAGAGCCTAGCCGTTGGTCCCTGTGAGGAACCGGATATGAGCCGGATCACCATCGTTGTAATCGGTGATGATGAAAAGATCGAGCAGGTGATGAAGCAGCTCAACAAGCTCATCGATGTGATCAAGGTCTCCGACCTGACAGACAGCGAGAGGGTTGAGCGGGAGCTTGCCCTGATCAAGGTGACGGCCGAACTGGGGACTTCCCGTGCCGAGATCATGCAGATCGCCTCGATCTTCCGTGCATCGATTGTCGACGTCGGGGCAAAGTCCCTTATCCTCCAGGTTATCGGTGACACCGACAAGATCGATGC
>Ga0209777_10003971_pt1 | contig 17817 bp, 19 predicted proteins | sample FrelakmetHBP12HB_FD_187147 | JGI IMG/M metagenome (GOLD analysis project Ga0209777, IMG submission 187147) | Freshwater lake sediment microbial communities from the University of Notre Dame, USA, for methane emissions studies -HBP12 HB (SPAdes)... | ecosystem: Environmental > Aquatic >...
CGTCCTTGCCGTCGACCTGCCACTGGTTGGTCAGGGGATCGTCGTCTGGGCTCCGGGTCTTTATCGTGAACTGCAAGGTCGAGTTCTCGGTCATGGTCGGGTCCGTCTTAGGGCCCCAGTTGTAGATCTCGGGCGGCGCGTTGACATCGTTGACCGTGATCTCCCAGGTGACCTTGGCATTGAGGGCCCTGGGGTCCTTGGCGGTCACTATGAGCTCGTGGTTGCCGGCGTCCTTGAAGCCCGGCTTGTAATCGTAGGTGTTGCCCGTAGAGCCGACACCAACACCATCCAAGGTCCAAATGTAGCCGACCCTGTCGCCCTTGTCCGGGTCCTGGGCCACGACCGTGAAGGTCTTGGTCGTGTTCTCGTCCATGGTGACCGAGAGCGCCGGGTCGAAGCTGATGATGCGCGGTGGCCTGTTGACGTTCTTGACCGATACGGTCCAGGAATGGTCCGTCTCTTGCACACCGTTGGAGACCTTGACGGTGATGTTGTGCTCACCGAAGGATTCGAAGTCGGCGTGGTAATTATAGGTGTCGCCGGTCACGTTCTGCTTGTCGTCGAGGAACCATGCATAGGTCAGGGGGTAGCGGTACCAGTCTGTGGCCGTGACCTTGAGGGTCGTCGTGGTGTTCTCGTCCATGTCGACCTTTTCCTGGGCCGGATCGACGGCCGTTATCTCAGGGGCGTGGTCCGGGTCAATGAGGTCCGCGTTGAAGGCGTGAAGCCTCACGATGCCTGCCGAATCGGAGGTGATGCAAAGGGGGATCGTCACGTTCTTGGTGCCTATATCGTCAGGGATGAGCCCGTTTAGCTCGTTGGTGAGGCTCGTGTTGTGCGGGTTGACAGCGATCTTTGCGCTGTAGTCATAGGATATCGTGAGGTTCTGGAGCGAGATAAGACCCGCGCTCGTGGAGTTGACCTTGATGGGAATGTCGACGAACTTGTTGCCATAAGAATCCACGAAGTTGGGCTGGGCCGTGGCAAGGTATGTGTTCAGGGTCCCCGAGAAATCGCTAAGGCCCTCGGTGCCGTTGAAATCGGCCTTGTCCCATTCCTTGTTACCGTCGTTGCCAACATCGATGAAGCCCGACAAGGAACCGCCGCCACTGGCCCACAAGGTCGCCTGCTGGATGAGCTTCTTGCCGTTGGGGTCCGTGAACCAGGCCTTGCTCTGGTAGTTCTGGAAATCGCCAAAGTAGTTGGGACCTAGGTACGCGGTCCGTCCCACGCCGTTCTGTTCGACGACGATGGTCGGGCTGGAGCATGTGCCAAGGGTCTGGGCCCCTGCATCGACCGTGCCTGAAGAAGGATATTCGCAGTAGGCCCCCGCGGGGACGTTGAAGCTATTGACCCCTTGGGTGACGGGATGGTTGGCGTTCGTGATTGTGACCTGGCCCGAGGTTGCGTAGTTATAGGAGGGTGATACCGGCAGCAATTGATCCAGGTCGGAGCCAGCCGTGATCGAGTAGAGGATCCAGCCCGTGCCGACCATTCCGCCGCCGTTTTGCTGGACCCAGGTCTTCAGCGCCGCCTGGAAGGTGCTGTGGTCATCGTCCTGCCAGTAGCCCGAGCTGCCCAGGACAACGACGGTGTACTGGGAAAGCTCTTCCACGGTATCGATGTCGGTGCCCGTGACTATCTTGGAGTTCCAGCCCATCTCGTTGTAGGCGTCAGTAAGGCTGTAGACCGGGTCGTTGTTGGGGGTGTTGCAGGACTGGGAGCCGGTCTTGCACTCTATGGCGATCGAGATGCCCTTGACGACCACGACCATGGTGGCGTTGGTGACCTTTGCGCCATAGGGGAGACGTATCGATGCCGAATTATTGTTGCCGCCCCCACCCATAATGGTGAGGTTGGCCGTGGAGTTCTCGGCCTTGCCGTCCAGAAGGAACAGGCCCTGGTGGCCCATCTGCCCATAGCCCAGGCCGGACCAGCGCCAATCCGCGTCACCATCGATGCCGAAATCGATGGAGATGTTGGAGGGGTTGGAGCCCTGATAGGGCAGCCCATCGACGAGCATGCCCGCGTTGGAGACGTTGACACCGGTCTGGAAGGCCAGCTTTGCGGTGGTCGAATCGATGCCTGCGTCCGAGAAGACGATGTCCTTGGACAGGGCCTTGTCCGAGAAGGTGTTGACCTTTGTGTACGGGGCGGCCCGTACATTTGGTTGATTGAACAATAGGGGGATGAGGAGCTGCCCGATGAGCAGGATTGTCGTCAGGATAAGGAGGCTTCTTCGAAAGAGTGGAACATTTCGTATCGGCATTGCCATCACCTGGGGACGGATTTTTAGATCGTTCTTAAGGCTTGTATAAACCATATGCAAGGAGCGATTAATATCCTTTTCATTTGAGCGCATGGATGCACTAATATGTTCATTGAGGCTGGCCGCCCTCGGGGCTAAGGGGCGGAGGTGCCCAGGAGGGAACGGCCGGCCCTTGAGGTTCGTCCACGGGGCCTTCGGGCTGCTGTGCGCCCTCTTCGGCCTCGCGCTGGGCCCGTGCCTGGGCACGTTTGGCACGGGCTTCGTCAAGGAGACGTTGTTTTTCGAGCTTTGCCTTCTTCCAAGATCTGTATAATGCAAATAAGGTGAGGAGAAGGAAGGGGAGGAGCATGAGGACGCCAAGGGCCTCTACAGCGATGCCGAGCCCGTTCAACGGATGGCTCGAATGATAAAAGAACAGCTCGTTGAAGTCGAAGTAGAGACGGCCTACAGTGAAGGCCCTCAGGGCGCTCCCGATGCAGATAAGCACGAGCCCCAGGCCGAATAGGATGTGCCTCTTCCTGATCTCCATTGAACCACTATAGTATACAAAGATATAATAAATATTTATTAGGTGCCTCTTCTTACACGTCATCATGTCCGTAATACGGGTCTCCCACATCAGCAAGAACTTCGGCAAGGTCAAGGCCTTGGTGGACCTGGACTTTTCCATCGAGAAGGGGGAGTTCTTCGGCCTCTTCGGGCCTAACGGCTCGGGGAAGACCACCATCACGCGGATCATTACTGGCCAGCTGTCGCAGGACAAGGGCGAGGGCGAGACCATGGGTGTTCCCTTCACGGACGGGCTCGGCATCAAGCGCAAGGTGGGAATAGTCCCTGAGGCCGAAACACCCCCGACCTTCTTGACAGCGCAGGAATTTCTAGAATTAGTGTGTCGGCTCCGGGACCTTGAAAAGGTGGATAAGCGCGTCGACAAATGGCTGGAATTCTTCGAGATCGAAGATAAGCGCGATGTACTTTGCAGGGACCTTTCTCGAGGGCAGCGCCAGAAGGTCATGCTGGCATCGGCCTTCATCCACGAGCCGGAGCTGCTGCTTTTAGATGAGCCTTTCATCAACCTGGACCCGATCTTCCAAAAGAAGGTCCGTGAGCACCTGGTGGACCATGTGAAGTCCGGCCATACCATCTTCATGTGCAGCCACATCCTCGAGATCGCGGAGAAGCTGTGCTCCAGGATGGCGGTCATCAAAAAGGGTAAGATCGTGGCCCTGGGGACCTTGGACGAGATACGCACCTCCAAGGAGGAGCGGCTGGAGGACATCTTCATGCGGCTCGTAGGCTCAGGGGATTGAGGGGGCGCCAGATGTCCCTTGATTTCGATTGGCATTTTTTCAAGACGATGTTCAAGGAGGAGCTGCGGCTCCACAGGTCCTTCGTCGGCGGGATGGGGTCGGCCTTCTTTCCCGTCATGATCTTCATCTTCTCGCTTGTGCTGGCCTTCACCTCGCCGGTCGTGCTGAAGAACATCTCGAAGGAGACGATCCTGCTGGTGCTCCATGTCGCGGCCCTGATGTACGGGCTTAGCGTCGGTGCTTTAGGGATGATAGGCGAGCAGGTCATGACGCGCCGGCTGGGCCAGGTCAACATGCTGTTGCAGATCTCGGCGAACCATCCTATAACCTTCAGGCAGGTCATGGCGACCTTCTATGTCAAGGACCTGGTGTTCTACATCTTCTATTCCATACTCCCGCTCATCGCAGGCATTGCCGTCGCGGCACCCTTTGCGAAGGTCCCCTTCACGAGCGTTGGACAGCTTGGCATCACGCTATTTCTGACCTTCTTGCTGGGGATGTCGCTAAGCTTCCTACTGTCGGCCTTGGCGGCCCGCTCGAGGCCGGCCGCGGGCGTCGTGGGATTGTTGATCGTGGCCCTTGTTGTCATGGTCTATCCTTTGGGTTACTTGACCTCGGGGCAGGTCCTACCGACCTTGGGGTTCTGGACCGACAAGAGCCCGCTGCCCTTGCTGATCGCAGCCGTCCTGGCCGTGCTTATGTCGGCGGGGGCAATACTCTCCACAAAAGAACGGTTCGAGTCCAAGCAGGGCGTGTACAAATCCATGCTCCTGCCGATGGAGGAGAAGTTCGCGTGGACCGGGAGCCTCAAGCTTCTTGTTGCTAAAGAATGGGTCGAGCTTCGCAGGTCTGGATCCTTGGGACCCGTGGTCACCGGTTTCCTCGGGCCTTTGTTTGCCGTTTACATCATAACCTGGTTCTTCAGGACCGGGATGGGCCTGCCTTTATCGTTCAATGTTGTCTTCTACGGCGGCATGGTCGGATTCTTAGGGGTCATGACGTATTCGTGGTTGACCAACCTTGAGCCCAATGAGTTCATGAATGTACAGCCAGCCTCGGTAGACCAGGTCATCAAGGCAAAATTGGTGCTTTATTTTCTGTTGACCTCTGTTGTTTCCTATGCCTATGTCATCATCATAGGGTTCATCGATGGGGAACTCAATTTGCTCCCCCTGGCCCTCTTGATAACAGGTGCAACGACGGTCTATGTCGTCGTCGTGACCGCGAGGCTCACGGGAATATGGACCAACACGATGCTGTTCGATTACCGCGTCCTTGGTAAATTCTTCGGGGCCATCGTGCCGCCGCTCATAATCGTCATGGTACTGTCCTTTTGGATCAAGACGGCCCCGATGATATCGATAGTCCTCCTTGTGGTCGAGGCCTTAGGAATGCTTGGTGCTTCAGTGCTCGTCTATAGGAGCGTTGTCACAAGATGGAAAGGGGAGCACTTCGCCTTCGCGACACTGACCGCTGGCTCTGGGGCATCGAACTAGGACCTCAGCGCCGTTTTTCAAAATCGCGCTCGTACAGATGCTCGAGACGCCTCAGATGCCCGGCCTCGACCTGGGCCAGGAGCGTGAAAAGGTCCTGGAGCATCTGGGACAGGTTCACCTGGGAAAGCGTGGAGTAATCCTCCCACGAATCCTCTTCGCGCTTTATCGCGATGAGCAAGGCCTCCTTGTAGCTGGTCGTGGTCTTTGGTATATCGTGCTTGGAAAAGATCCTCAGGCCCTTGCGCGACAGGAGGTCCTTGGGCGTGATCTTCGGTGTGTGCGGCAGCTTGCCGTCCTTGAGGTCCCCCAGGACATTCTTCAGCATCCTTTCGTGCAAGACCTCATCGGCCTTGAGCTCCCTGAAGAGCTCCTTGACCCCCGGTTTGATGGCCAATCCGGCCGCTTTAGTATAGAAGACCTGCGAGACCTGTTCTTTCTCGATGGCGGCCTCGATTGCTTCGATGAGCTCCTTGTGTTCCGCGGCCTTGGACATAAGATCGGATCCTGGAGGGCCGGTGATGGCCCCGCCCTAATGTACATCGGGATTTCGGTACTTAACTATTGATGCACGCATGAGGGATAAAGGCCCCTCCCAAAGCTATTTCAGGGTCAATCTGGATTCTCGATTGGGGTAGGAACATGCAAAAAGTACCTGGCAAGAACAAAAAGCACAAGGTAAAGATGTTCACACTGAGCACATGCGGCTGGTGCAAGAAGACAAAGGAACTGATGCAACAGCTGGATTGCGAGTACGAATATGTGGACATCGATACGGTCCACGGCGAGGAAGGCAAGAAGGTCCGGGAGGAGCTAAAGAAATTCAACCCGAGCCAGAACGTTCCGGTCATTGTTATCGACGATGGCAAGCTTGTCATTATAGGTTACAAAGAGGACCGCATCAAAGAGGTGCTAAAGGATGGATAAAAAGTCCCAGATGCGCGATCGAACTGTAAGGAATGCCCAAAAGTACGGCCAGTTCATATGCCCTGACGAGAGCTTGCTCAAGGACCTTCTCGAGGGGCTTGTAAAGAACGAGGAGCGCTACGGCTATCCGTCCTGCCCCTGCCGGGTCGCAAGCGGTATCAAGGACTATGATGCCGACATCCTTTGCCCCTGCGAGTACAAGGATGCCGATGTCGACGAGTTCGGAACATGCTATTGCGGGCTCTACGTTTCTAAAGAGGTCCATGAGGAGCCTAAGAAGCTCCAGTCGATCCCGGAGCGAAGGCCCGTCGAGATAATCGATGCTGCCAACGATGCCAAGGACGCAAAGGAAAAGGGGACCGTGAAAGAGCAACCGGCGGCCAAGGCGCAGTCGAATAAAAAGCTCCAGGTGTGGCGTTGCGTGGTGTGCGGGTATCTTTGTGCCCGCGAGAGCCCGCCGCCCATATGTCCAATATGTAAGGCCAAGAAGGACAGGTTCGAACCCTTCAGCTTCGGTTGATAGGTCCGGTGTCCTTCTGGTCGATTATATTTGCTGTTATGTTCAATTAGAGCTGGATAGACCCGAAAAAGTTTAACGATTGAAGAATATGTAGAAAACGAGACATTGGGAGAGGTGATCCCATGGAAAAGAGTAAAAGAACTAGTACGATCTGCGACGGAGAAGCCCCCAAGATGAAGAACAATTACAAGAAGATGCTCCCAAACATCATCGACGATGTGGTCAAGGACCTGAGGCAGGAACCAGCCGCGACCCATCTGAACTCGTCGCCAATACCCTCGCGTGAGGAGATCATCGCCCTGATGAAGATGGTCCAGGATATATTGTTCCCGGGGTTCTTCGGCAACCAGAAAATGGACTCGGAGGTCTTGAGCTTCCACATCGGAAAGGAGATCACGATGGTCCATGAGATGCTTTCCGCGCAGATCTCGAAGGCCTTCATCCACGAGTGCCAAAGGCTTGGAAAGGCCTGCACGACCTGCTCCGAGCAGGGCGAGACCCTGAGCATCGAACTTCTGAAGAGGCTGCCCAAGGTCCGGAGGATGCTGATAGGGGACGTTAAAGCGGCCTACCGCAACGACCCTGCGGCGAAAAGCTACGACGAGGTCATCTTCAGCTATCCGTGCATTAAGGCCATCACCTACAACCGGATCGCGCATGAGCTATGGGACCTCAAAGTGCCGGTCATACCCAGGATAATCACAGAGATAGCTCACTCCGAGACTGGTATCGACATCCATCCCGGGGCGAAGATCGGCCACAACTTCTTTATCGATCACGGGACCGGGACCGTCATTGGCGAGACCACCGAGATAGGAGATAATGTTGTTCTATACCAGCATGTGACGCTGGGAGCGCTCAACTTCCCGCGCGACGAGGAAGGGGTCGTCATAAAGACCAGGAAGCGACACCCGACCGTCGGCAACAATGTGGTCATCTACGCAGGTGCAACGATACTAGGAGGCGAGACGGTCATTGGAAATAATGTCGTTGTCGCCGGCAACAGCTGGGTGACCTGCTCGATACCCGATAACACAAAGGCTGTGACCGTATGCCCAGCGCTTAGGCTGATGTCACATCAAGAACCCCAGAAGAAGAAAAAGTAAGGATGGTTCAGGGATCTTAGAGCTCTTCCCAGGCCTTGAAAGCCCGGCGAAGGAGCGGGATAGTGACGGAACCGCCCACTACGAGGCCGATGGTCAAGGCCTCGGTCAGCTCCTCGTCGGTGACACCTTCCTCATGGCATCTCATTAGATGGTACTTGATGCAGTCCTCGCAGCGGAGCACGAAGGATGCAACAAGACCTAGGAGCTCTTTGGTCTTAGCAGGTAAGGCACCTTTTCGGTAGGATTGGAAATCGAGACTGTAGAATCTCTTGATCTGAAGGTTCGCGTGTCTCATGACGGCCTCGTTGCCATCGAGGCGCTCGTGCTTGAAGCATTCCATTATCTTTCCTTTGGACTTGCGCTTTGCCATCTTCCCACCTCAGACCTTCAGGATCTTTCTGATAGCATCGTGCCTTCTGTCGAAGGGCGTCCGGTCCTTCACGGGGACCTTGTCGCCGAACAGTTCCCTGTGGAATATCGGGCGCGAGTAATTATAGATGACCCCGATGGGCAGTCGGTCCTTCTTTCGCGATATTTTTAGTGCTTCGTCGAGGTCCTTTGCGGGGGCGTCCAGATGCTCCGTGACCTCATTGTAGCGCTTGTATGTATTGTTGAAGCTCACGCAAGGCTGCAGTACATCGACGAAGGAAAAGCCTTCATGCTCTATTGCTTGAACAAAAATGTCTGTGAGCTGGGCCTGGTTGCCCGGATATCCGCGTGCCACGAAGGTCGCTCCGGCCTCGAGCAACAATACAAGCGGGTTCAGAGGATCCTCGATGCTTCCATAGGGCGTGGAGGGCCCGCGATATCCTTTCTCGCTCGTGGGAGTGAACTGGCCGGTCGTGAGGCCATAAACACCGTTGTCGTGGACGATGACGGTTATGTCCGCGTTGCGCTTGGCGGCAAAGAGCATGTGCTCCAAGCCTTCCCCGAAGGCATCACCGTCGCCACAGAAGTCTACGACCTTGAGGCCCGGGTTGGCAAGCTTCATGCCCTGGGCTGTTGCCATGGACCTTCCGTGAAGGGAATAGAAACCGCTCAGGTTGAGATAGTCGTGGATCTTTCCATGGCATCCGATCCCGGCGGTGATCACGATGCGATCTCTTGGTGTCCCGTGCTCCTCGAGCCGCTTGATCGCGTTCTTGAAAGCCGTAAGGAGGCCGAAGTTGCCGCAGCCGGGGCACCAGGTGTTCTCTGCATAGGTGATGAGGGGGTCCTTGGGCGTTTCTTTGGCCATCTCACATCACCCCCTTGAGCTCTGAGGCCAGTTCGGTCGGCTCGAAGGGCCTGCCGTCGTAGCGGCGTAAGGCCCATGTGCCCTCGATGCCGGCCTTGTCCTTGAGAAGGCTCGCAAAGGCCCCCACCGAGCTCTGTTCCACGACGATGGCCTTGCGGTCCTTGTACTTGGCAAGTTCCCACACAGGGAAGGGCTCCAGATAGATCGGCTGGACGACGGTCCCTTGAAGCTCACCGTATCTGAAGGCCTCCAGAACAGATAATGTTGTAGAGCCGTAGGTGAAGACCACCGGCCCTTTGTTCTTGCCCTCGCCGAAGGTATTGACCGTGTGCATCTTCCTCAAGTGGGATACTATGGATTCGCCTTTTCGCCGGCGCTTGTCGTGCATCTTCACGATTTCCTTCGGGTCCTCGGTCGTTATACCCAGCTCGTCGTGCTCGTAGCTATCGTACTTGATAAGTTCCTTAGAGGGAGGGAACAGCATTGGTGACACGCCGTCCTTGGTGTCGAGGTACCGCTTATAGGGGCCTTTGGATTCTTTGTGCATGAGGCCCTCGGCGAACTTGACCTTCGCAACATCGATGTCAACGGTCATTGCGCCTTCGCAAAGGTGCTTTTCGGTAAGAAGGATAGTAGGTGTCTGGAACCGCCAGGCAAGGCCCAGAAGCTCCCCGGACAGATAGAAGGCCTCCTCGATGGAGCCAGGTGAAGCGACTAGCCTTGAGAACTCTCCGTGGCCCTGGTTGAGGGCGAATTGGAGGTCCCCCTGTTCGGAATAGGTCGGGACACCTGTCGACGGTCCGGGCCTTGAACCAAGGACACAAAGCACCGGGGTCTCGGTCATGCCTGCAAGCGATATCGCTTCTTCCATGAGGGCGAAACCGCCCCCGCTGCTGGCGACCATTGTTCGGGCGCCCATGGCGGCGGCGCCGACGGCCATGTTCAACACCGCGATCTCGTTCTCGGGATGGACGACCGCGATGCCAAGCTCGGGGGACTTGGCTGCAAGATAGTGAAGTATCGACGAGGTCGGGGTCATCGGATAGGCAAAGAAGATGTCCAATCCTGCGGCGGCGGCGCCCAGGGATATTGCCTCGTTGCCAGTTATTATTGGCCGAGACTTGTCAGAGACGGCCGGTTCGAGCTCGAAGCGGGCGCCGATCTTGGCCTTGGCCATCTCGTAGACCGCTTGACCAAAGGCAAGGTTCTCCTTGACGCCGCGACCGTATTCTTTCTCGATGAGAGATCTGAGCTGGGCCCTTTCCAGACCGATGACGGCGGCAAGCACAGAGGGTCCGGCCAATCCGAGCCTCAGGGCCGGCTCGGGATATTTTTTGGCCTCTTCGGTCATCGGGAGTCCTACGACCTTGGGGCTTTCCTTGGCCTTTACAGTGTCGGAGTTGAAGACCAAAACGCCATCGTCGACAACGTGGTCGATATGCATGTCGAAGCTTCGCTGGTCCAACGCAACGACCAGGTCCGCCTTCAGGTAATGGCTTGTTATCTCGTGGACGGAGGTGCTGATGATGGAGAAGTTGTGGCCTCCTTTGATTAGGCTCATGTAATCGTCGTATTCGATGGCCCTGCGGCCCATGTCGGAAAACAGCCTCGCGGCCGCCTGGCCGGCCTTCTTTACGCCCTCGCCGGCCTTTCCGCCCACCAGATAGGTGAAGATGTCCTTGGCCATGTGTGCACCCCCGCTGACAGATCGGCCTCACGGGCCCGAATGCATCATGGGCCAGTCGATGAGGTAGTCCTCTTCCATCTTGAGCTTGTCGACCTCGATCTCGAGGACCTTGTAATGACCAGCCTCCATCTGCGCTAAGGAGGCAAGTCCTTCGGAGATCTCCTTGTCCTTAGGGAACATTGCTGCAAGCGATGTGTAGAAGTCCTTGGCGGCCGTCTCGGCGACCATAGCGGATTCCAGTACCGTGCTTACGTAGGGGTTCTTGTCCTCCACCTTTATTGACGGCAGCGGCACGGGCGTGGTCTTGGGGACTTTGATCTTCTTCTTGGGGAAGGTCGTCCTGAAGACCTCTTCCAGGTACTCCTTGTGCTTTTTTTCCTCGTCGGCAAGGTGGCCAAGTCTTTGTACAAGGTAAGCGGTCTTGACCTTTAGCGACAGCGTGTTGTAGACCTCACGGCTGTCGATCTCGGACCTTATCGCGGCGAGCAATAGTTGCTCCATGTTGAACTTTTTAAGATCCATCTTCTCCACCGTCCTTCATCCCATGGGCCAGGGCCTCTCGCTGAGCTCGTCATCAAGTACCTTTAAGGCCTGCGTGTCGAGGGCCCGCCTGCATTTCTCAAGTATCTCGGAGGCGTGCTCCTCCTCTTCCTTTTGCTCGTTGACGAACCACTTGAGGGCGTTCACGGCATTGGCATTGTTCTCGTTTTGTGACATCTTGACCAGGTCGTTGATGAGCGAGGTCACGAGCTTTTCGTGCTTGAGGACGTCCTCGAAGCACCTCAGGGGCGACACCCAGTTCACGGGCGGGGCCTCGATGGGCATCATGAGGATCCGCACCTCCATCTGTGACAGGGCCTCAAAGAGCTTCATCGCGTGCATGAGCTCTTCGGTGACCTGGGCCTGCATCCAGTGGGAAAAGCCCTTGAGCTTGATGGACTCGTAGTATGCGGCCATGGACATGTATAGGTACGCAGAGTACAGCTCCCTGTTCAGTTGCCGGTTGAGGGCATCACCTAGTCTTCGGCTTATCATGTGTTCCATCTCCCTGTCGTGGACCTCGAAGTGAATCCTTTCATAGGTTTGTGTTGTCGAGGCCCGGGACGGTAGGAACATAACAATTTGGGGCCTTTTAAAGGTGACCGTCGCATCCTATAAGAAGGAGCTCATTTCTTCTTGCGTTTAAGGGCCCGTGCATCGTTCTCTTCCATTCTTTCCTTCACGAGCTTCTTGACGAGCGAATCGGGTAGGGGCTTTTCGGGAGTGAAATGTATGGTGGCCGTGGCCGTCACGTAATCCTTGAGCGCGGCCTTGTTCTTTTTCATGACGGTCGTGCCCATGACCATGAAGCTGAGATGCGCCTTGAAGGCGGCATAACCAACGAGCATGCCGTTGTGATAGAATACCGGGATCCGAAAGCTCACCCGCTCGGTGGCCTCAGGAGCGATGGACTTGATGAGCTTGCGCAGCTTCTGGAGCGCCACCCGTTGGTCTTTGGGCAACGATGCAAGATACGTTTCCACATCCTTTCCAGATACAGCCTTTGCTGCCTTCTTCATCTAATACCCTCTACCGACGACCAAAGATAGACCGTTCAGGGTATATATTTTCGGCCTCTGCCCGGGAACTTCCATAGAAGTGTTTTTAAGGTGGCTGATTTATAACCTCAAGCAACGGGCTATTCAATCATCATAATGTAATGTGATAGGTGAGGATACATGACATATCAACAGCAGCCATACCAGGACCCCAATGCGCAGTACCAGCAGCAGCAATATCAGCAGCCGCAATACCAGCAGCCCTACGCTGCTCCAGCCCCGGCCGGACCGACCTGGTCCCAGCAAAAATTCGTTGGGCACCACTTCACGATGGACCTCAAGATAATCTCCTTAGGTAACAAATGGTACCTCTACGACCCGAACAAGGCCATCATAGGGTTCATCTCACAGAAGCTGTTCACGTGGCAGGACGACCTGAGGATCTTTACCGACGAGACCATGGCCTACGAGATGATGAAGGTCAAGCAGGAGAACCTTGCCGATTTCTCGGGCTCCTTCCAGGTCATGGATTCCATGAGCGGGGAACTCATCGGGATACTTCAGCGCAAGGGCCTTAAGTCGATGGTGAAGGTCGAGTGGCTCATCCTGGACAAGAACCGCCAGGAGATCGGTATGATCAAGGAGCGCGGCGGTTTCGTATGGTTCCTCCGAAGGTTCGTCTTTTCCTGGATACCCTACAAGTACGACATTTTCCTGAAGGGCCAGCCCGTGGGAGAGATCGCCCAGCGGTTCAAGGTGATAGGCTCGACCTTCGACATGAACCTGACCCAGGACCCCAACTATACCCTGGACAGAAGGCTCGCAGTGACCTGTTGCCTGATGATGGGCATCGAGCAGAGGATGCACGGTAGATAAGGGCAATCTAAAAGGTCAGTAGTACTGCTGGCAGTTGTAACAGTACCACCGCTTGTACTGCGGGATGTAGCTCAGAGGACGCTCGCATCTTATGCACGTCGGGTTCTGGTACGTGGACTTTTTCTTTCCTAAGAGCTCGTCTACCTCTCCCCGGAGGTTGTCGGCGCTCGTCATCGGAGCGTTGGACTGGATGAAGATCTCGCAGCGGTTGCAGTAGTACTGCTGGTTGACGTAGCTCCAGACCATGGGCGTCCCGCAGTGGGGGCAAACAGCTTGTTGTGGTGCCATTGCTAGGCCTCCGATGTTCCCTGGAACAGTAATATAGGCACGATTTTCTGATTATTTATTCCTATTGATGCCTAGAGCTTTGCTTGTTCGTCGGTCTCCCCTGGTTGATCATTGATGCTCCCGCCGGGATTTGAACCCGGGTCTAGGGCTTGAAAGGCCCCAATGATTGACCGGACTACACCACGGGAGCATGTGGAAAAAGACGTTATTGTTAATGAGGGGCCATCTAGATCGAATAGGTCGCTGTAATTATGCCGTCGATCATGGCATTGTAAAGTGCGTCGGTGACGGTCGAGTATCTTTCATCCCCGCCCATGTCGTTCCACGAGCCCATGCCGCCGAAGACCCAGGCCTCGGAGGCCGCTTGGAGCAATCGATAGGCTTTGTGGCCGTAACCGGACTCAGGAAGCAACTCGGTGATAAAGGCCCGAGAAGGCTCGTCGGAATCTAGTATCTCCAAGGCCCTCGTAAAGATCCCGACCCAGTTGTCGCCGACCTTTTCTTTCATTGCGTAATCCTTTATGTTCGTAAGGGCGGTCTTGAGGTTCTTCTCTGCCGCATCCAGGTCCGTGCTGCCTTCAGGGAATCTTTTATCAAGCTGCGTTCCCACGAAGGTGAGGGCCTCGTCCTTGCCGGTGTCAAGGTATCGCGGGAACCAGACGGTATCAGCCTTTGTACCCTCGCTCAGGATGGCCCAGTTGCCACAACCTGCAAAAGCGGATGCCATCACGGCAGGCAGGTCCGGCCGTTCCTTGGACCAGTCGATGGTGATTATCCTAAGCCTGCGGACCTTGTGGTCCTTGAGATAGCGATACCAGCCAGCAGTTCCGTCGGACAGCTGCGTCTGGGCCTTCTCCAAAGGCCCTTTCTTTTCTATGAACTTGATACGTTTGATAGTTTCGAACACCCTCAGGTCGTGGGTGATCTCAGGAGGCTGCGTGTTGGGCTTGGACATGAGATAGGTGTTACCATGCGTTACCAACGCGACGAGCTGGGCGATCTCGAGGTTCATCGAACATTCCCCTTGGCCGGCCTTTCGTTTGCGGCAAAGACCAAAGCGTCGATCATTGCCACATAAAGGAGGTTCGAGACGCGGGTGTACTCCTTGTGGTAAGGGTGGCTCTTGAAGGTATAGCCGACATCGTTCCATGAGCACATCCCGCCGAAGACCCACGAGCGCTCAGCCGCAGCGACCAGGCGCTTCGTCCGCATGCTCATCCATCGCTTGGGCGCAAGATCGTCCCAATACCTGAAGGATGGCGTTTTTTTCTCGTCCAGGGCGGCAAGGGCGCTGTTAAAGCTAGGGACCCAATCGCGGACCGGCGATTTTAGCTTTGAGAAACGGATTATTTGGACGAGCGCGTCCCTGAGGGCGGTCTCCGCCGCATCTATAGAAATGGGCGGGTCCCGTAACGGGATCTTCGCCGTGTATCCCCTCACCTCGGACTCCCAGATCCTTTTGACCTTGCTCGTGTAGGAGAAGTCCTTGATAGTGAAGTCCTGCAGGATCCAGACCATGTCCCCTTCCTTGGATTCCGAGACAACGGCCCAATTGGCGCAGCCTGCAAAGGCAACGGCCACGCGGTCGGGCATGTAAGGCCTCTTGTCATTGTATCCTACTGCGGCGAGCCTCAGCCGGGTGACACCCTTCTTGCGAAGGTATTGGAACCACTCGCGGGTCCCTTTCGCGATGTGGAATTCCCTTGGGTACCGTCGGGTCCCCTTGACCTCGTAAAAATCGATCCGACTGGTGAATATGAAGGTCGAATTGGTCTTCACTAGCTCTGGGGCCTTGGCGCTCTTGGGTCCCCTTAGGTATTGGTTTCCAAAGGTCGTAAGACATATCAGGTTTGCCATCTCGCCATTCATGAACCGACCCCCTTGTCGGACAAACGATGAAGGTTGAAATATTTATAATAGTCGGGACCATTGCTGAGATGAGGCCCTCGATGATCGCAAACAGCGGTACCGGTTTCGACATCGTCCTGATCACCGCTGAGGAGTACGAGGACCATCCGTTATCTCCGGTCGGTGTAATAGCCAGGGTCCTGGATTCCCAAGGATATCGCGTCGGTATCGTGGAGACACCCAAAGGAAAGGACGACATCGGGAGACTTGGAGTTCCAAAGCTCTTTTGGGGAATAACTTCCGGCTCCATCGACAGCATGCTCAACAACTACACGCCGCTCAAGCGGTCCAGACTAGAGGACGAGCACTCAGACGCCAGACCGATGCCCGACAGGGCCTTGATCGTCTATGCCAACTGGATAAAGCAGGTCTCGAAGACGGTTCCTATCGTCCTTGGCGGCATCGAGGCGTCCTTGCGGCGCTTTGCCCATTACGATTATTGGAACAATGACATCCGCAGGTGCATTCTGTTCGATACCAGAGCGGACATCCTCGTCTATGGAAATGGCGAGAAGCAGGTCCTTGAGATCGCGCAACGGCTTAAAGATGGCAAGGACCTCGTCAGTATCCGCGGGACCTGCATCAAAGCTCGAGAGATGCCACAAGGCTTTGAGCTTTTACCCTCCTTCAAGGAGGTCGTGTCTGACAAGAGGGCCTTCTGCACGATGACCGTGGCGCTGTCCAACAGGAAGGACCTGGCCCAAGGCTATGACAACAACTTCATCTTGCAATACAAGTACCCGGATTACACGAGCGCAGACCTCGATTGGATTTTTTCTTTAGGTTTCAAGCGCGACCTGAGGAAGGGCTCTGCCCTGGGGCTTGCCCGGTTCTCGGTCGTGACCCATCGTGGCTGCCTTGGAAGATGCAATTTCTGCTCCATCGCGCTCCATCAGGGAGATAAGGTCATTTCCCGGTCGGAGCAAAGCATCCTCGACGAAGTCCGCAGATTTTCGAGCGTTGCTGGTTGGAAGGGATACGTCGATGACCTGGGCGGGCCGTCTGCGAACATGTACGGAATGGACTGCGCCAAAGGTTGCGACAAAGGCTGCATCGGGTGCAAGAACCTGGATCTGAGCCATTCGAGGCTTCTGGGCCTCCTGCGAATGGTGAGGGCCCTTCCGGACGTGAAGAAGGTCTTCGTTCGCAGCGGGATCCGCTATGATCTCGCCCTCGAGAGCAGGGAATATGTCAAGGAGCTCTCCGAGCACCATATCTCTGGAACCTTGAAGATCGCCCCCGAGCATTTCGATAAAGAGGTCCTGGCCCTGATGAACAAGGACAACTCGCGCTTTGACGAGTTCGTGGACCTGTTCAATAAAATAAACGACCACAAGGGGCAGACCTTGCGATATTATCTCATGATAGGGCATCCCGGCGACGACGAGGTAAAAGTGCGGGCCCTCAAGGAGAAAGGTGTAGAGCTTGGGAACATAGAAAACTTCCAGATGTTCACACCGACGCCCATGTCAATATCGTCTTGTATGTACTGGACCGGTCTCAATCCCTTCACTCTTGAGCCCGTGAAGGTCGTCTACGATTACCATACTAAAAAGGAGCTCAAGCGGATAATGCTAGGCGGCATTGAGGAATCCCACGAGGTTGAAAAGGACCGCCCGCAGAAACGAAGAGGTCGTTAAGAACTACCAGACCCGTAGGGCGTCCTCAAGGTTCTTTGTTGAGCCCTTTGGTAAAAGGTCCAGCCCCACCGGTGTGATCGATATCCGTCCTTCCTTGAGGGCCTTTAGGTCTGTACCGTCGGCCATGTCCTTGGTGCCCAACGGTGGGTTCTTGTGTAGGAACCGTCCCTTCTTCGTCGGATAGAATAATTGCCCGTAAGGGGCCTTGAAGGGCCTTGTGACCTCGATATCAGAATCTGGCTTGGCCTTCACGCCCATGTTCATCGTGAGAAGGTCGAAGTCCTTTCCAAAGTCCAGTGCGAAGACCTTTTGTACAAGCTTGAGCGTGATCTTTGCTGGGTTCTTGAACAGCGGATAGGTCTTGGGGCTGAAGAAGTTGACACCTTTCTTTTCGGAGGGTGTTAAATAAATCGACGATGCGAGCGAGCGGACACCTTCGATGGCGGCCTCCATGGAGGCGCCCAGGGTCCCCGAGCTCAATATTCGTGCATGGCCCGCATTGACCCCGAGATTGATACCAGACACGACGAGCTTTGGGGGTTTTTTAAGGATGTTGTAGAGACCGAGCTGGACACAGTCCGCGGGAGTACCGTCCACTGCATGGACCTCGAAATCGCCGACCGTGACGGTCTTGACCGAGATCTCCTTGTTGGTGGTGATGCATTTGCTTATCCAACTCTTCTCGGTCGATGGTGTGACCGCGAGAACGCTGTAATCGGCGGACAGGACCTTGAGTAAGGGGAGGAACCCGGCAGAGCGGTAGCCGTCGTCATTGGTCAGTAATATGTCGACCATAGCAGTTCCGAATACGATAGCAAAGATAAAGATTTTCATATGGACCCGTCGGGAGTCGAACCCGAGGCCTCCGCGTTGCAAGCGCGGCGATCTACCAGTTGATCTACGAGCCCATAATAGGATAGTGGACCAGCCCGGATTCGGACCGGGAGCCTCCCACATGCCAAGCGGGTGCGCTACCAAGTTGCGCCACTGGCCCTTTTACGCCGAGGGAGAGACTTGA
>Ga0209777_10003972_pt1 | contig 17817 bp, 22 predicted proteins | sample FrelakmetHBP12HB_FD_187147 | JGI IMG/M metagenome (GOLD analysis project Ga0209777, IMG submission 187147) | Freshwater lake sediment microbial communities from the University of Notre Dame, USA, for methane emissions studies -HBP12 HB (SPAdes)... | ecosystem: Environmental > Aquatic >...
GTACCCTCTCTACCATGAACAGAGTACTCTTCATCTGGTAGTTTCTTTATTTCAAGTTGAATAACCATTTCTTTTACCTTGAAACCTATTCCTCATATTCCTTAGGAGCAGGATAAGGAGTCCTCCTATTTGGATTCTTAAATGCTGGAAAGGTCTTACTACTTTGTCCCCATCCTAGAGTAGTTCCACTAGGAACACTAATATCCAGAGGTTCATCTGAGAATATTCCCTCCAAGGCTTCATGCAGTTCAGAAGATTCTCTAGGACTCAAGAAAATATGGTTATATACTTTATCAGACTTCTGACGGGCTTTCTCTATCTTATGTAGAGCGGTTCGGGCTTCCTTATCTGCAAATCCAGAATCAATTCTTGCCTGTAGAGCCTGGACATAGGTAAAACCTTTCGAACCACCAACATCTACTAAAACTTTATCTGACATCTTAATCTCACCTTCCCCAAACTGCATTATAAAGGGTCTGATGGTACTGAGGTTCCTTACTCTTATTCTTACGTGTAGTCTTCTTTGTACGTCTCACTGGTTGGTCTCTAGGTGGAAACATATTATCTGCAACTTTGGTTACTACACCTGCCACTACTACAAGACCAAGTACATCAGTCATTCCACTTAAGTCAATCGCCATAGTAGTTACCTCCCTGTTATCTGCTTTCCTCTACCAATTGGATGGATACTAGTTCCATGACCTTCAGCAAGGTTATCTTTATGCTTACCATAAACTTTAGTACCCATTTTATGGTACCTTCTACATACCTTGCAAAAGTCATACCAATTCTCAGATTTAGACTTCTTTATCTGTTTGGATTTCCTGTCCTGACAAAACTTATTACTAGTTACACCCATTATTAAATGAGAGCCTTTAGGGTCATATCCTTCTAGTATAAGGTCACATACAGCAGTATCAGATACTTTTTCAACTGGATTTGCAGTATTATGGAAAGTATAGCCTAACTTCTCAAGTTTAGTTACCTTAGCTATAGAAGTACTATTTAAAGGAGGAGTAATACTATGCTTCATATTTAACCTTTCAGTACAAATAAATGCTTTAGAGCCTTACTTTTCTTAGAGAAGTTCTTAATATTCTTCTTAAGACCTTTAGTCTTAATCTTACTTTTACTCTTCTTACCTGGACGAATTGAAGTTCCACCTCTTCTTATGTTTGACATCTTTATTCCTTATCTAACTTAGTTCTTTTACCTTTAGTCCATAGTGAACAGCAGCTTTAGGATTAGTTTGGGAAGTACCTTTCCCACGAAAGGTTGTAATTACACTTTTATTAAGGATTGCACTTACCTGAATCTTACCTGCAGGAGTAGATAAGAAAGTTTGACCAGCTCCTTTTGCCCTAGTCTCCCTTCTATGGTATGTAATCTTCTTACCTTTAGAATCCTTACCTTTAATACTCAAAGACTTTGCCCTACCTGCTGGTTCACCACTACTAAAGTACTGGGATACAACCCTCTGTTCCGCAGTCTTATTGAACTTGAAGCCTTTTCTCTCTAATTTCCTTAAATTAGCCTTAGTTCTAGTACTCAATTCAGTTCTAGGTACCCTACCAATTTTAAGTAATTTCTTCTTAGCCATTTCTTCCTCCTATTCCTTATATAAAACTTTCGCACCTTCAGTATCTAATTTCAACTCAACTGAAGGGAATCTACCGTTTAACTTATCACCACAGAATAAAATGTAACCTCCTCCACCCATTCCTATTAACTTACCGCCAATGGCACCTGACTTAAGTCCTTCACTATACATATAGTCAATAGTTTCATTAGTTATATTAGGGTCCCTCTTCTTCTTGCTTTCCCAATGATTCCTGAAGTGCCCACCCACCTCATCATAATTTCCTTCAACCAAGGCACCCATTATCTCTTTACCTATCTGCTTTACAGCAAGTAGGTTATTCACCATATCCTGGTCACCCTGCTTAGTCTTTAAATCCTGGATTTTTGCTATATCCAATCTCTTTGAGGAATTACCTACGTAAACTAATCTTAAATGAGGAAGTAGTCCTTCGATTACACTATTTACATTAGAAGGTGAGAAAAATATATCAGTAAAATTAATCTCTTGGGCATTACCATAGGATGCAAAAAATTGATCCTGGAATCCCCCTGGTTGATTTGCCTTTCGTCTCTCTATATCATAAGAATCAGTGAAAAGTAAATCTGGAATTATCTTCTTATTTTGTAAGGTCCGTAATGCAAGTACTAATGCTACACAGAATGAAGATGAACCACCAAGTCCACTACTTTCAGGTACATCACTGAATGTTGAAATTTCAAGACCTGGAGGAACATCGAAAAACTTTAATGCTTCTGCCGCTACACGGTTATCTAAGGAGTAAAGGTTATCACTTACTTCCGTTTTACTATACTTAAGATGATACTGCTTATCTGAGGTTTTGTGGATAACTACATATACATACTTCTGGATTGCAAATCCAAGAATGTAACCTCCATGTACTTTATAGAAGGAAGGGAAATCTGTTCCACCCCCACCAATTGGAACCCGAAGTGGGGCCCTAGTCAAAATCATACAACATACCTTTCCTTCAAATTAGAAAGTACCCAATCTTTAACACTACAATAATCTATGGCTATATCTGTTAAACTAGAGGCCCACTCTACAAAACATTTATAGCCCAAGTTACTATAATGATTAACTCTAATCTCCTCACCTTTATCTTTATGCCAATGCTCTCCAAATACCTCTATTATTAACTTATGAGATTCACAAATAAAATCTGGGTTCCTCCCACTTAACCAGACTTTACCGTCTCCAGTGTACTGAAATAAACCTGGGAAATCCTCTTCTAAAAATCTACTTAGTTCCTTCTCTAATCCAGTTTGTTTGTTTCTATGGGACTTCACCCATCTAGCACAGAAGTCCTGATCTTTGAAATTCTCCTTGCTAGCCAAAGATATTTGGACCTTCATCTCAGGATGAGTATTATAATACTCAGTTAAACCTTTACTTATATTCTCACATTCCCAAATCTCCCTAGTTCTGCCCACATTAACATTGGCCCATCTTTCCTTCTCTTCAACAGTATAAACTCTATTCCTAGCAGCCTCAGCTATCCTTTCCTTATAAGTAGGGTCTCTTTGAAAGGCATCTAGTACTCCTTTAGATACCCTCTCAGAATAGGTAGGATCATTACTGTAGGCCTCCAGCATTCCAATCCTCATAGCTTCCACATGTTCTGGACTAAGTGATACACCTGTCTGCCTTTTAGAGGCCTCCTCTCTTTCCTCCCAACTATGTATCCTAGTAGAACCCATCTTAGTCATTCTAGCCCGTGCCTCAGCAGTCCTCATACAATGGCCTCTTACCCAAGAATTCCAGCTGTCTATCACAGTTCCACAGCCACATTCACAACAATATTCTTGTTTTTCTTCATTCCAGGTAGACACTAGTATTCCTTTCTTACCCTTAAAGGAGCACGGGTTAATATCACTTAATAAACTCCTTTACTAAATAGACTTAAGATATATTTGATACCTATATTTCTTCCATCATAATCATTCTATCACATTCGCAATCGTTTGTCAATATTATATATCATTATTGGCCAAAGACTATCATGTCAAAATACTGTCTTGCCCTATGTAAGCCTTGAGGAGTTCCTATATGCAATCCACCTTCAATAATTACTTCAGGATATACCCTTCTCATAGAAGAAATGTCCTGGACAGATACTCTCTCACTAATTAAATCCATTTTGTCTATTACCGCAACTCCTGCATCCCTATCACAAATCTTAATAGGTACTATAGGTCCTTTAGACTCTGAAAGTATCTTCCAATCCATTACTGGGTAACAATCTCCATTAAGAAGAATGAATTGCCTTTCAAGTGAAGGATATGCAAGTACTGCTTTATTCACATCAGGTTGAGTATCCCATAACTTAACTCTATACTTATCCGTCATATAGACATAGTGTTCTTTTCCATACCCCACTATAAGTATAATATCAAGTATTCCTGCCCCTTGAAGTCGTCTTATAAGATAAGATAAGAAAGGTTTACCTCCTACTTCTTGCAAAGGTTTAGGAACAGTAATGGCAGGATCAAATCTAACATGGTCATTAAGACGGGTGCCTTCTCCTCCAACTAAGATAACTGCTTGAGTGTTCATTTAGTTTCCTCTCTTTTCCTCTCTTAAATTAATTATCCTTCTTAAGTAATTTTCTACCTGCCTTAATAACTTCATCAGAATCTGTAATATACTTCTTGATATCCTTAAGTACTCTATACCAATCTTCTATGGGTTCTTCCGGCTTAAGTCCATGTAATACTCTCCACTTAGAAATCATCAACATTAACCTAAAACCTAAATCCTCTGGTCTTGGCTTAAGAGGGTAGAACAAGGGTTCTAAGGATAAAGAAACCTCAAGTTGATAGGACTTTTTAAGTAGTGTAACTACCTCCTCAAACAGGTTAGTATAGTCCAAATCACTTTGGAGAGCCTTCTCGTATTCCTTTTGAGAAAAGAAGGAATGCCTACTTATCATACCCCTTAATCGTTTCCTTTCTTTGCCTTCTTATTCTTCTGTTTCCTATATAATTTAACCAGAATAACTGGAATTGTTATACCTATCAATAACCAGAAGAATAGCATAAACCAACTCTTATTGGTTTCCACCGTTAGCATCCATCTAGAAAAGAGATAATCTCCTCTCATTATCTTAATGGATTCCATGTAAAAGAATATACTTAGTATAAAGGTAATTGCCAAGGCCTCAGGAATAAATTGAGACCAGGTAGGTAATTTCTTTCCTGCAGGCAGAAACATTTCTATCCTATCTTTCCACTTCATTTGATACCTCACTTCCATTATATACTGTAAATATAAAGGCCAAATCTGAATAAGTAGTTCCTTTAACATGCTTGCAGACATATATAGTACTATTAGGATTACTTATCTGTAAATCCTTAAGGAACTTATTAGTATCCCAGGTAGTATAATAAGGAGTACCTTTAGATAAGTTACCATATTCAGTAAAGTTAGCCCTATTTACTGTACAATCATAACCTGGAATTATAACTCCTTGAGATTCTTTAAATTTACTATAACTATCTGAGAAGTATCTTAACTGTCCCTCATTAAATATGACTAATCTTGGATTCTCTGACCAGTAGTAATAGGCTACTAACCAAGGTTCGCTCCAAGTATCAAAGTAAACTAATGAACCATTTGGTAAAGTATCCAATTCAGTTAAGAACTGTCTTGCTCCTGTTGGAGAAGTGTCTATAGTCTTACCTACTGAGTAAATTGCCATATTAAATCCCATAAAGATTAATGGGCAAATTACAAAGACTATTGGAGCGTATCTCCACTTTATCTTAGTTATTCCATACCCTACTAGTATAGAAGCAAATGCAAAGAATGGCATCATATAAAGAACCCACATAGGGATATTAGAGAAGAAGTAGAAGGCAAAAAATGCCAGAGTAAGTACTAATATAAGATAAACTGGTAACTTCTGCTTCTTATTTAATAAAAATGGTATAGCAACAATTCCAACTCCTAATCCAGACAAGGTAATAGGAATTGCCTCGATTATCCTACCCCATGTTTGGGTGAGTGGTAAACCAAATATGAATCCTATACTTCCAAAAGATTGGGTACCTAAATCTGATACACCTGATACAGTTTCTTTAGGCCCTACACAGAAGTGGCATTGTAAATAGGAAACAAATCCCACACAGATTATTAAAGGGTACAACCACAACTTAATGTGTATCTGGCCTTTTAATTGCCTATATATTGCGTATGCACCTATTCCAAATACTACAAAGGATATTAAGAAATGGGTACCTACTCCTACTGCCAAAACAATAGAACATGCAACCCACTTCTCTTTTAAGCAGAAGTATATTGCCATTACCATCAGTAGTATCATTAAAGGATAAGACTGAGGTATCTGAGATTGTGTCCATACTAAGAAGGAACCTGCATAGCACAATGCCGCTGCATAAGGTGCAAGTGGATAAGATAAACCTCTAACTGACTTTGATAAGTAAGGTGAACCACTAGTTTTAACTTCCCCATATTTTGCAATAAGCCATCTTACTATTAGGAATATAAAGATACAGGTTAACCAACAACTTAAGGAACTAAGTAGTCCTAGTCTCCAAAAGTCATTTCCTGGTAGGACATGTTCAAATACCCATCCTAACATTACTATTACTGGATATCCTGTAGGACGTACTGCCCAGAAATGTTTTGCACCTACTACATAGTCGAAACCATCACCACCTAGAGACATCCATGTAATATCAGGTGCGGTTCCTGCAATATAGTAGACTAAGAGTGCAAGGAAGAATAGAATATCTACCCAATAGTCTTTAAAAAGTAGATACCCTCTAGTATAAACTGAAATACACTTCGACTCTAACTGTGACATTAAACCTCCTTACTTATCTACTAAAACTTTTACTTTGACCAAGTACACTTTTAACTAATAAACAACCCAAGATACTGGACACTGAAACCCATTCTAATCCATAATTCCAAGCAGATCCTGGTTTACCTATTAACAGAGCCATTACCAAAAAGGCAACTAGAAACCAAATTTCCAAAAGTCCTACCTGCTTCTTAAAAAGATTATAAATCCAGCAGCCTAACCCAGTTAATAAAGGTACAAGGTTTAATCCAAACATTAGAAGTATACTATTAGGTACTGAACTCCAAATCATTCCTTTCCCCTCCGTACTCTCAGTAGGAAAAACTATTACATGAAGGAAAAATTGTCCGTGGGTATAGTAATTAACAATAAAGAAAGGTACTAAAATAGAAATTATAAATCCCACAGAAAAAGGAATAACTATTTTCTTATTCTTCCAAAGTAAGTATATACCTACTGTTAAAGGTGCCACTATATAAGCCTGCTTAGTATACACTGCTAAGGTAAACAAAGGTATTGACCACAGTATACCTTTAGAACTTGAGTACTGCCAAACTATTATCATTCCTATTAATGTAAATAGTAATGCTAAGGTATCAGAACTAGGAGAAGTTGCCCAACTTATTACATTATAAGCGGTAAGGAATAGAATAGGAGCTATTATACTTACTACCTTATCTTTAGTAACCTTTACAGTTAGGATGTACAAAGGTACACAACATAGTAAAGTAAAGAAAAGTGCCAATGACATTCCCATAACTAAAGAAGTATAGCCTAAAATTTTATCTAAGTACCCCCATAATAAGTAAAACATAGGGGAGTAAGGAATCATTCCCTCTACAAAAGTTTTACCTTCACTAAGGTATAAAGGCTGACCATTAGTAACTCTAGATACCCAAGAAAGTTGACTTGGATTCCATCCTATAGGAGGATGAATAATAGACAATATTTCAGTTCGTAGGAAGGGTATAAAAACCGCAAGAAATCCTATAATAATAACTACTAATAATAACTTCCTGTTCTTAATCATAAATCCTACTTACTAAAGTTACTACCATAATACTTATAGATATAAATACCATCTGGTATACTATTTAAAGGTCCTGAATGGTAAACTAGTATATGATTTAAAAGAACTGCCTTAGCCATGTCAAGGGAAAATCTCTGCTTTACAATATAAGCCTGCCAGGAAGTAGAATAAGTACTATAGGCCTGACTTAAATCTATAGAGGATAGTATATATTCATAATAACTACCTTTTAACCTGGATATAAGAATAGAATCATTCCAGGACTTATTCTCCAAATCGGCAGTAAGCACATTTGCAGGTTCCCAAGGCTCCCAACTTACATTAGCATATAGAGGAAATATAGATTCCTCTGAGAATACAGGAGTAGTTGAATCTTTAATAGTATTTATAATACCTGTATATTCATTAGAAGAATTTGATTCTATAGTATAATTGCAGAAGCCTGCTCCAAAAGGTGTACCTATAGATAGAAGTACTAATAAACCTAAAGGTACAGCAGCTAGTAAAGTTTTGCCTAATTTAGGTTTTGAATCTAATACCTTAAAAACCTTATCTAGGCAAATACCAGCTATTATACTTGCTATACTAACAGACTCAAGACAGTAATGCCAAGATGCTCCAGGCTTTCCAATAGTTACTAAACAAAGTATCATAGCTACAAGAAAGTACACAATTAAAAAGTTTAGTCTCTTTCCCCAAGTAAAAGCATATATACTAACTAGTAGTAATAAAGTCCAGTGATAATATACAATACCATATATTCCAGAAGACCATACCCAAATTTGTTGTCCCCCTATTTGGGAACCAAAGTAAACTAAAGTATTCTGTACTAATTCTCCATTAGTAATCCAGTTACCTATTAATAAAAGACCTCCTAGTAGAATTCCATAAAGAACAGAAAATATTATTGTGTCCTTTAGTCTACCTTTACAGAATAAGTATATACCTATTGCCAAAGGTGCAGCAATATAAGACTGCTTTGTAAACCAGGTTAATACTAGTAAAGGAATACACCAGAGAAATTTTTTAGAATCCTCATACCTTAAGAAAATATATACTCCCAGTAAACAGAAAAATAAGGCTAAAGTATCTACTCTAGCCATGGGAGATAAGAATTTAAGTACTTGAGAAGACAGTAGAATTAATGAACCAAGGATACCTACTATCCTATTCTTAGTAATAAAGTGAACTATAAAACCTATAAGTATACTGGACCCAATACCAGCTATAAAAGGTACTATTTTAACTATTAATAGAGTACTACCAAATACTCTTACAAGTAATCCTGTAATCAAAAAGAATACAGGAGTATAGGGTACATCTAAATAAGAAGTTGAGGTCATAGGAAGGTATATTTGATGCCCATGGGCTACTTGAGTAGCTAGGTACAAAAAGTAACCCTCACCATTAGCAAACTGGTAAGGACTAGATAGTAAATAGTATCCCCCTTTAAAGAATGCTATAGAACTTAATCCAAGGAAAAACCCTAATATAAGTACTAAATATCCTAGTTTAGATATCTTAGGTAGATTAAACTTATGCACAAAACCCCCATTTAAATTATACGCAGCGCCATGGTCTGAATATTATAGTACTATAAGATTCACAAGGTGTCCAACATCCCTTACAAGATTGAACTACAGACTTACACTTCTCTAAATCTAGTTTACCTATTTGGAAATTAACTTCTCTTAAATTACCAATTGGTAGTGAAGGACAAAAGAACATACACGGATACACATTCCAATAAGGGTCTAACATTAAACTGTACTGACCTGCAACACATTCAGGTGCATTACCATTCTGGAATCCTCTAGTGAAGCCCTCTAGGTATTTCATAGATACCCATTTAAGAGGGTCCATACCTATCTTAAGGTTTCTGAGTATATTTCCAGAAAACTCCTGAATGTAATCCTGTCCCGGAGTTACTGATTCTGACTGCTTCTTACCTTGATAATATGAAGGAGAATCTTGACCCATACCAAAGGTTATATTTTCTATACCTATTCCTATTTCTTCCATCTCTTTAAGATAAGTATTAAACTCACCTTTGTTATATGAAGAGGAAGTATAACTTACTCCTATACTTAATCTAGGATTATGTAAATCCCTTAAAACTCTTAGAGTCTCTTTTGCATTACCAAAAGAACCTGGTACTCCAGATATTAAGTCATGTACTTCTTTGGAACCATTCATACTCACATTAAGTGCTAAATAACTGTCTACCTTATAACCTCCTAAATATAAAGCCTTTGAAATATCTTTAACTATTTTATCTGGAGAAAATCCATTAGTAGTTATACTCACCATCTTATTAAAGGCTAGAGCCAAACCTAATATATGGTCTATGTCTGGTCTAGAAAAAGGTTCTCCTCCAGTAAAAGCAGTCCAGAGAATATCATTCCTCTGACAAAAAGTTCCGTACTCTTCCTCAGTTATCTCATTTGCCTTTAATTCTGGAGTTTTAAGATTAGTAGACCAAATTCCACAAGTCCTACATCTCTGGTTACAATCATAAGTTATAGGAATAGTTACTTTAGAGATTCTAGGTTTAATAATCCTTTTAGCTACTTCAGTAGCGATAGTTAATTTGGTATTCATTGCTTACCATCCTTACAATAGAAACATATCATATCAGTGAAAATCTTTTCTCGTCTTATTAACCTAAGATTGAAACTATTACACATACTATCTAGAGATTTCGGAGTAAATTCAAAGCAATGGTCAGATTGGTACGCTTTAGGCATTACTTTACCATATAACTTTTCTACTAATTCTGTAAACTTCTTACTGCAATCAGGTACAGTTACTACTAGTACACCTTTATATATTAGACAATCTGAAATCCAACTTATTACCTCCCCAGGATTATTCAAATGCTCTAGAATATTATTGCAAACCACAGCGGAGTATAATCCATCCATATCAGGTTTAGAACTACTGGAAAGGTCATATAGAATTAATTCTACTGATTCTGGACACCTCTGTCTCTGAACTGCAAGTTTTCCTTCATTCCTATCGATACCAGTTACCTCACCAGGCAACATACTCAGTAAAGGGGAACTACCACAACCTACATCAAGAGTAGTTTTACTACCTCTTACAAAGTCTAGAGTTTTCTCAGCAATTAGATGCTTCCATTTCCTTTGAATAAAGTTACCTTTATACCAAGCATAGTATTCATAATCAGGATCTACTGCTTTCTGTGGCCTACCCGAAAATGTCCAATAGTTATTTAAGGTAAAGTTAATTACAAAAGATATAAAGGCTCCAAGTATAGCACTTGCTATATACCAGACATGGAATACTGAGGTAAACAAGGCAAGAAATCCAATATATATACTAGTTCCAAAAGCTCCTACTAATCCTGCCTTAACTATCTTTCTATACTTACTTAAGTATAAGAATACTAAATCTTTAGCAGTACCAATAGTTGCATATCCACGTCCAATTTTAGACTTCCCTCTAATTCTCTTCTGGAAGACATAAGATACTTCTTTAATAGATACTATAGGATCTCTTACAAGTATCTCTAATGCTGGCTTACAGGCACTCTTAAGTGGATTAAGAACCAAATTCTTACGTACTCCAAAGAAACCTGTAGAGCGGTCCTTTACACTAGGAGCTAGAGGTAACGTAAGCAAAGTAAGTCCTCTACTAAGTATCTTATTCAGTAGGGAGTCTGCTGATATACCACCTTTTTGGTATCTAGAACCTAAGACAATATCATACTGATTAAGAAGACTTGCAATCCTAGAAACAAGTTCAGGGGGATGGGATAAATCTCCATCCATTACTACAACTTTAGGATAACTTGCTTCTTGTATACCTCTAGATACCGCAGAAGTTACTGAACCAGTTCCCTGAGATAACCTAATTTTAGAGGAAGTAGTAATTAGTTTATTAATAAGTTCTACTGTTCCATCAGAGGAACCATTATCACAGAAAATTAATTCTGAATAATCTGAGTGTAATCTGTTAAGTAGAAATGGAATATTATCTACTTCATTTAAGGTAGGTACTACTATAGTATACATTAAGAGTCCTTCTTCTCTTCACCAAAGATAAATTTATACAGTCTAGGATACTTTGGAGCCTTCTTAGATTTCTTTTCTGGATAAAGGAACTTGAATACTTTAGGATTAAGTCTCTTCCTATTCCTCTCTTTTAAAAGTGCCTTCCGGTTTTTAGTATACTCAATCTCTTCAGGAGTATACTTCCAAATATTCCAATTATAAGGGAAATTCTTAGAATTTCTTATACTCCAGAGAAAGAATATAAAAATAGATAAGGTTACTACTACAGGTAGAATCTTAGCTGCCATCATTATAAATGCTATAGATAACCATTCCCATCCTTGATAATATTTATACTGAACTACTTGACTTAAAGTTCCTAATCCTACCCTAATAAACATTAATAGAATGATAATGGCAATAAAACCAAAGAAATTTAAATTACTGTTTACCTGATCCTTAAGAATTAATTTCCTTGGTCTCTTTCCAAAGGTAAGTTCAATCACCTGGAAAACAAACATTAGAGCAAACAATACTACACACAACCAAAATACTGACATTTAAACCCTCCTTCTAAATTCCTATTTGATAACCTTTTCTCTCAGAAAACTTTACTGCCCTTAACTGCTTAACCAACTTTCTCTTAGACTTAATTCTCTTCTTTGCCTTAAGATTGTGGATGTCTTTAGGTAACCCAAGTTCTGGATCTACTTTTACTGTCTTTCCCATAATTTAAATCTCCTTTATCTATTGGGAAATAATACTGAATGTTTACTTTTACTCTTATCTTGAATAGGCATTTTAACTGCCGGAACACCAGGTTTCATATTAGGTAATGGACTTAACTTCTCAGTATCTCCAGTATGCAATTTCTTAGCCTTAACCTTAAAACTAGATAAGAATGACTTTAGTGTTTGGGAGTCTTCTCCTCCACCTAATCCTAGTAACTTTTTCCAACCAGGGCCATACTCCCTCTTTAACTGCTTTATTACAGCCTCTCTTTCTGCAGCTTCAGATTGATATTTCAAGGACTCAGATTTTACCTTATAGAATTCTAATTCCTCTTGAGCCTTACCTATATCCTGCTTCTTACTTAAGAATCCCATATTAAAACTCCTCTAAACCTTATATCCTTTCCTATATTAAAACTCCTGAACTGTACCCGAACTTATATGCTGTGCCAGAATAGAACGAGTTTGATTAGTAGGTAAGCCTAGAATACCAGATAATTCATCTATAGTACAGGTACCTTTTTTATTCTTATACAAATAATCCAGTAGTTCATCTCTACCAGAAGGATTAATCCTCTTGGCTATTTTACACCCTCTAGAAGTTATTCCATATGTCTTATCAACTACCATAAATTTACCCTCTTTCCTGACTATAAGTCCTCTGGATTAATTTTCAAATCTTTACCTTGGACTTTAACTAACTCATGGGTATCAAATAAATGATATACTGCAGGTCCCCAAATGGTAACTTTCTTCTTCTCTCTAGGCTTTCTACGCACAAAGAAAGAAGTTGCTGTTCCCCATTTACAATATCCTAGGCATCTTGGACATTTTTCCTTTTGACCATCTTTACCAGTTACCCAACCTACTCCACTACAACCCCTACAAGGTTTCTCTTCATTATAAGTACAAGTACCTCTCCAAGTAGCAGCCCTTCTAAGTCTTTTATCTACCTGGTCAATATGTTGGGTACAAATATATAAGTCAACATCTCTTTTCCTAGTCTGGGAAATAAAGTAGGTAAACAACTTATTCATCTTTGAGGCAGAAGAACGAGAATCCAAATAGATATAAGCCTCATCCAAAATTATAAGACAATCATGTAACTCCCAATCCAAGACATGGGCAAGAAAGAATTCTGTATCAAAAGGAGTTACTAAATTTCTACCCTTCTCATCTACTCCTATATTAAGTTCAGTATTTGAATAAATCCTTAACCTAGGTATCTCTTTATCCTCTTTATTTATGGCAAGGGAAGCTTCAGTAAGGAATTCTGCAGCCTTTACTTTATCTACATCATATTCATCTTTGAGTATCTTTGCAATCTGCTTAGGAGTTAATCCCTCTTTTAATTTAGAAAAACAGAACCTAATCATCTCTTTGGCATAAAACTCCATATAGGCCATAGTATTAGCAGTAAGAGATTTACCTGAGCCCATTACTCCCTCAAATGTGTATATAGGCATATTAGTCCTCTTCTTCTACAGGATTTCTAAAACCTAAACTTATTTGGACTAATTCTCCTACCCTCTTCCTATCTTTAGACATCTGATGTAGATATATTTGGAGTAAAAGGTCTTTCAATAACTTAGATTTATATCTTCCTTGGATCACATTCATCAAAGAGAAGTCAACTACCATATCAGGAGGAGTTTCAGTAAGAATCTTATCTAAGTCAAAATTCTTAGTCTCAGTTAGTAACTTGAAGATACCTGCACTTTCACTATCACCAGACACCATAGCAGAATCAAATATTCCCATTAAAACCTCCGTTTAACCTATTTCCAATAATTCCTTTTTCTTAAGTTCTTTTACTCTTTTCCAAACTTGCTCATAAGTAGCAAACATCTTTGCCCCCCTACTATTTTTATAAGGTCTGCAGGCATTAACTATTTCTAAGAAGTCTGCTCCTTTTTCTGCCCTAGTAAGTATTGCCTTATCTAAAGAAGTAAGTTCCTTTAAAAGCTCCTTTTTCTCCTTATTCTTTTTGGATTTCAATACACTATAAACTCTAGTCATTATCTCCTCTTCATATATGTATTCCTGAAGTCCTTCTGATATTTGGCTTGACGTTCTCTCGCGGCTTCTGCTTTAGTTTGTTTCTTCTTTTTTACTCTTGACCAGGAGGTATAAGATAAACCATCTTTAGTAGTATGTCTAGTCTCAGTTACAAACTGTAGAGTTAAGACTCCTATACCTATTACTACTATAGCCCAACCTAATAGTTGTACCCAAACATCACTTAGACCGAAATTCGCTTGGCCTATAAGAACATATACTCCTAACGATAACCAGAGAAGGAAAGTTCCTACCCTAAATATGAGTAGTCTTATCTTAAATGCTACGAAAGTCATACCTAGGGCCAAGATTGCCAATACAAAGAATACTATCATATCCATCCAAAATACCCCCTTATAAACTACCTGTGAATTAGTTACTGACCATACTGAACTATAGATTCCCCATAACTCAAAATAAGTACTACCAGATAGAGAAAGACCACAAGTAGACACATTTGTAGAATTACCTTTATAAAGTAAAGTACAATAGGTAATATTACTAGAATTGCCTATTTCTGTCCAAGATGAACCCACAGACTGATTAATCAAGAAACTAGTATTACTAGAACAGAATCCATTAGTAGACATAACAACTGCAGTATCTGTACAAGGCCAAGAATTCGTCCAATTAAGTATAATACATCCTTGGGAACTTGGTACACTCTTATTAGAAGCAACAGTTACATTACTGGGAGGTAAAATACTAAATCCTAAGAAAGTAGCATTTATACTAAAATTACCTGACATTATAATAGTAGTGGAATTAGAATAAATGTTTCCTATAGTACTAGTATCTCCTATCCATTCTAAGAAAGAACAAGATGGATTGGGAACAGCAGTCAGATTTACTATAGAACCACAAAAATAGCTAAAAGTGGTATTTTCTCCAGGATCTGTAATATTACCATTAATAGGGGAACCAATAGTTAATGTATAATTAGTAGATGGAATAAAATTAGCAGTATAAGTAATATTACTAGTTATAAGAACAGTAGTATTCTGGGCATTAGGATCTACTAGATTAACAGATGGACTCCAATTCTGGAAAGACCAACAGATACTAGGATTAGCATAAATAGGTACTAGGGAACTACAGGAAAAAGGATTAGTTCCTGTAAAAGTAGGACTGCCTGCTCCTATAGGACTAGAATTAAGAGTTAAATCGTAATAGTAAGGAGTACAATATGCAACTAAATTAAAGTCCCCAGTAATAAGAACAGTTGTATTCGCAGAATAAGGGTCTGAAATTCCAGTAATGGGTAACCACTTAACAAAAGTATAACAAGAACTATTATTAGCAAATATTGATACACTAGTACCACAATCAAAAGGATTAGAACCAGTAAAGTAAGGGTTACTACCTGAATTATTACTTGATACTGATAATGTATAAGTATTAATTGCAAAGTTAGCGGTAAAACTTAGGTTGGAAGTTACTCCTATTTCATGCCTTGGATTTGAAGTAGATGTGTCAGACCAATCCAAAAAGTGGTAACACGAATTAGCAGTAGCCAAAACCCAAGGGCCATCTGAACCACAGTTTACATTCTGAGGCCAAGAACCATTCACAGAACCATCTGGACCTGCACTATAAGAAACTATCTGTACATTTACAGCGAAACTTGCAGTAAAAGTTTGGTTTGTCGAAGTTCCAACATCTGTCCTTGTTGCCGAAGTGTTCGCATCAGACCAAGAAGTAAAATGATAACAAGCATTTGGTACTGCAGTTACTGATGAAGTATAAGTTCCACAGTTAACAACTTGAGAGGTAGTCCCACTTATGGTACCATTAGCTCCTGCTACATAAGTAATAGTTGATGTATTAATGGCAAAGTTAGCAGTATAAGTAGCATTGGAAAGTACATTAGTATCAGTTCTAGAAGCTGTTCCTAATCCATCAGACCAATTTACAAAATGGTAACAAGAATTAGGATTAGCTGTTACCTGTGTTCCACTACCCCCACAACTTACTAACTGGGTAGTAGAACCTATAATAGAACCATTACCCCCCGAACTATAAGTAAGAGTATAAGGTATTAGGACAAAATTTGCCTGGATAGTATAATTCCCATTTACTGTTATACTTGTACTAGCTAGATTAGGATTAGTAATATTACCTGTATCACCAGTCCAGTTTAAGAAACTATAGCATGTATAAGGAGAAGCTACTATACTTACTACATTTCCACAATTATAATTAAATACTCCTTGCCCAGGTGTAGTTACAATACCTCCACTACCATTACCAATAGTTAAAGTCTGAGAATTAATAGCAAAATTAGCAGTAACTGTAAGGTTAGCAACTACCCCTATTTCAGTTCTAGAAGCAGTAAGTATACCATCAGACCAATTAGAAAAGTGGTAGCAAGAATTAGGTACAGCAGTAACTGTTGTACCATTTCCACCACAGGATACTGTCTGAGGAGTAGACCCACTTACAGTACCATTTGCATCATGGTTATAAGTCAAAGTATAATTAATTATAGCATAGTTTGCTGTTATGCTATGGTTCGCTGTATTATAGATTATCGTGTTTGAGGAATTGGGGTCTGCTATCCCTGCAGATGGTGTCCAATTCACAAACTTATAGCAAGATGTGGGGCTGGCATGAATCCCTGTATTACTCCCGCAGTTGAACGGACTTGTACCATCAAACCACTGACTACCTTGTGAACTGTTTGCATTTATAGTTAGAGTGTATTTAGTGATAGCAAAGTTTGCAACAATAGAGTAATTACCTGTAACTGAGACAAAAGTATCTGCTAAGTTAACATTTGTAACATTACCTACATCCCCCGTCCAGTTTACAAAATGGTAACAAGTATCTGGCGTTCCTATAATCTCAATCGAGTCTCCACAATTATAATTAAATATACCTTCACCTGGAGTAGTAACGTTTCCTCCATCAGTAGAAGATAAATTCAAACTGGTGGAATTAATAGCGAAGTTAGCTAGATACGAATGGTTTGCCACTATATTCAAATCCGTTCGTGGGTTTGAAGTTGAAGAATCATTCCAATTTACAAAACGATAACAAGAATTTGGAACTGCTGTTACTGCCGAACCACTACCACCACAGTTTACTGTCTGAGAAGTAGAACCAGATAAAGTACCTCCTGTACCTGCTGAATAAGTCAATGTATACTGGTTGATAGCAAAGTTAGCTGTTGCCGTCTGATTTGAGGTTCCCATATTTATAGTAGTATTAGCCAAATTTACATCTGTAATATTTGCTGTATTACCAGTCCAGTTCACAAAGTGATAGCACGCATAAACACTAGTATTTATATTAGCAAGTGTTGAGGTGTTATAACTATATGTGCCAATTCCTGGGATAACAACCGTACCGCCCGTTGTATTTGAAGTAGTTAGATATGTGGTAGTAGTATAACTTACAATAACTGTTCCCGAACCACCCTTACCACCAGTAGCAAAAGGGGTTCCACCAGAGGCGCCTCCACCACCTCCTCCTGTGTTTATTGTACCTGGCTGCCCAACTCCTGTTGGATTCCCATATCCCCCATCTCCACCTCCACCCAATCCACCATTACC
>Ga0209777_10003973_pt1 | contig 17817 bp, 48 predicted proteins | sample FrelakmetHBP12HB_FD_187147 | JGI IMG/M metagenome (GOLD analysis project Ga0209777, IMG submission 187147) | Freshwater lake sediment microbial communities from the University of Notre Dame, USA, for methane emissions studies -HBP12 HB (SPAdes)... | ecosystem: Environmental > Aquatic >...
AGCGAGAACGTTCAGAGCTCCGATATGATCGGCGTCTCCTCTGCGTCCGCAAGAGACGCACTCGAAGTTCTCTCCCCTCCGGCTTTCGCTGCTCTCCGTCCCGCAGTCGGGGCACGTCCGGGAGGTGTACCGGGCAGGAACGGCTACGACGAGAACACGGTTCTCCTCCGCCTTCGTCCTGATCCGATCCAGCACTTGCCTTTGCGCCCACGGAGACACGGCTTTCCTGAAGCTTTTGCCTCGGTTCTTTTTCTTACCCTGCTTGATCCCTCTCAAGTCTTCCACTCCGACGGCCTGCCAGCTGTCCCAAGGCAGGGAGTTGATCGTCCGGTTGATGTAGTTCTTCCTCTCATCTCTCGCCCTGGCGGCGGCCTTGCCGCCGGGCATCTTCCTGCTGATCTTCTCCAGAATCCTCTTGATGCCCTCGCCGTAGAACAGCCCATCGCTGGTGGCGATCAGCTTGTTGATCCCCAGATCGATGCCTGCTGTGCTGCCTTTTGTCCTCATGGGGACATCAGGAACATCCACCCAGACGATCACATAGCTGGCGGTCAGGCAGCACCCGGGAACGATCTTCGCTCCGGGCTTCGACAGCCACTTTCTCAGCATCTTGGTGCCCCTGGTCGGGATGCAGATTCTGTCGCCCTTCTTGAGCGTCGAAAGCCTGACGACCACGTCGAAGGACTTCTCGCCTTTTTCTATGGACACGAACTTGGAGTCGAGAATCGGAGAACCTTCGAATATCGGCCTGGAAGCCGGCCTTCCCAGTGCCTTGGCGGAAAGCTTTGTAAAAACAACGGTCTCGATGGCCTGCTTCAGGGACTGGCTTTTGTACCTTTCGGACAGCCTTGTTTTCTTCAGCCTGGCCAGGGTGTCCGCATCCAGCTTGCCCTTGTCCTTCCACAAGGATCTGCAGAAGAAGTTCACGCCTCCACGATAGGCATCGATCAGGCTGCGGACCTTCCTCCGCTTGCTCTCGGTGGCGAACTTCAGGGTCAGCTTGCAGGCTCGTCGCATTCGGACTCCTTAATGCAGTATACGATTAATTGTTCCGCAAAACAAGGGGATAATCCTGCATGGAAGATGATTTTTAATCAGGAGAATCGGACACATGTGTAAGACCGCCGTTCTGCAAGCCTTCGCTTGGCATCCTTGGACGCCTTGCCGAAAGTGAATCCATCCTTGACGAAGATGGAGAACTCCTCCCGGGCATACAGCATTTTGCTGGACCGTCTTTTTTTCGATCCGGAAAAGGGCCTGAACTTCTGGAACCTCAAAGGCGTCGTCCTCGGCGGAATACCGTTGCCCGGCCTTTTGTCGTAGTGCGTGCAGACATGACGCCTGGGATCCACCGTCCTGTTCGTCATCATGCAGTACGGAGAAACCAGCTGGGCTCCCACGCTGTTCAGGTGCGAGACGAACCTGCAGTTGGCGCATTTTCTGATGAATGTTTTCTTGTTCATGGATTTTCCAGGACCCAATCCTCGGGATAGCCTTGCGCGACAAGCCAGGCCTTCAGCTTTCCGTTTTCGTAACATGCCAGGCAGCATGGAATACCGCAATATCTGCCGCGCTGCTTCGGCTTGCCGCAGCAGATGCAGTCGCATTCCTCGTCCAGACCGACAGGCATTCCTGTCAGGCGTTTCTCAACGATTGTTTTTCCTAACATATGTTTTGCCCCCGAGCGCAGCGGCTATTGCAACGCAGATCAGAAGGAACGCCGCAAAGGCCAAGGGAGGGATCCACAGCGGCGCCGTGACCCACCACCAGGACCAGGCGATCTTGCCGCACAGCTTCAGAACCAAGAAAACAAGAAACAGGGCTGTTCCCAGCCCTATGCCTCCTCCAGCCCCGCTTGCCGTAAACATGTCGGTCTCCTTTTCTTGACGATCTCGAACTCAATGCTACCGCTTTTTAGGTTGTAAATCAAGACTTTTCTTGGGCCTGTCGACGCCGCACCGCGGAACTTTCCGGACATTAACGCGTCGGTACTTGCTGGACATCCGCTGCATATTCATGGCTCCGCACAGGCAGTCGACCCTGCACCAGGAGAAGTGTCCATATGGCAGGATGACTACAGACCCGCAATGCCAGCATACTATGGCTTTCTTAGCCTTGTGCGGACAATCCTTGTCGCAGGGAATGTGACAGTCGGGCTTCTCAAACAGCATGCATTTTCCGTCGGGACAGAGAAAGTATGTGCATTCGGCGTCGCCGATCTTCTCGACGGCCTTCTTGGTTGCCGCATCGACGTTTTTTGCTGCACGCATGTGGTTCTTCGTTTGCATCCAAAAGGCTATTTGTTGCTGTTTCCGTGCCTGCGGATCCATTCCCTGGCCAGCTGTTCGTCCGTCATGCCGGCGAGGACATCGGCGCCGGACTTCGCCTGGACGCCCGATCCCATCTTGCTGGAGATGCTTCTTGCAGCCTCATCGATGCTGGACAGCCTGGCATTGAGAGTCGAATCCAGTTTCTCGACGCTTTTCTTCAGATCCTTGACGGCATACGGGGTCTCATTTGCGCAACTCGACAGAAATCCGATGATTCCTCCGATTACTATGGCGACGAAGAACACCCAAAAACCGCTTATGGTTGCTTCAACGTCGCCTTGTTGCGCCCTGCATTTCTGGTCGTGCTGGCCAGAATCGGGCGTTGCCGACTGGCGGAGCGCTTCGTCCGTCCACGATTTTTCTTCGTTGTTTGTCGTCATTGCATACTCCTTGTTATCCGCGAACGCGTATATGGATTCCCCCCGCATTGACAATCCAGTCTGTTCCGCCTGCATCCCAAAGACGGCGGAATCCCCAGACACGATACGGATTACACGACACTTCGACGCTGCCGCAGTTGAACATCCAGGACAGGTGCCGACACCAACGCGTGAACCGTTCTAATCTTCCAGAACAGGGCGGCGAGGCGTACGGCGGCATCCACGGCTTCCACTTTGAGTTAACAATGGTCAGACCCACTCCTTCCACTCCAGAATGTTCCTCGTGTCGCGACCGAGATGCTTGCCAAGATGTCCTACGTTCAGCACGCAGCAAAGCATTCTCGTTTTCCTGGCGTCCCCGAACGGATCCGTGATGTCCAGTTTGGCCTTGCACTGCGGAATTTCTAAAGAACGGCAGTTCAGCGAATCGTTAAACCGTTTTTCAGCTTCCGACTGCTTCATCGTTTCCGCCTCTCTTTGCGTTGCGCGCCTGAATCACGGGGGCATACAGGTCCTCCCGCTTGCGCCTGCTGCACAGATGACACGGGGCCTGGTTGGCTGCCATGATGTTGGACGTCCTGTCCCACTGGCATCCTTCGCAGGACAAATCTTCGTCGAACGTGGCGTCGTCCACGAACTCGCAATGTTCTCTGCATTTCGGGCAGATGCCGACGTCTTGGCAGGTTTCGTCAGTCGCATGTGCGTTGCAACAGTCGCTAACCAGCATGGATTGTCTCCCCGTAATTCCAGACCGTTTTCCGACGCCACTTTTTGCAGACGCTCTCGAAAATCCTGCGGTTGTTCGGCAGCGGCTTGAAGTGCCCGTTCTCCCACCGGTTGTAGGTCGCGAACGACACGCCGAGCCTTCCCGCCATCTCGACTTGGGACAGGCCCATCCGCTTCCGAGCCTCAATGAATTGATTGAACTTGGCCATCGAACGTCGCTTCCGTTTCGGCTATGCGTCCAGCATGATGTGGACGTGTCCGGCCATCCTCTGGCACGGCTGGCGTTCCGGGTCCCCGTTCAGCAGGCGGCTGCCTTCGCGACGGATGTGCCATCCGGTTTCGGTTCCGCAGGGGTGCTTCTCGTTGGCAAAAACAACTACCTTGTCGTCGTCCCAGTCCGCGGGAACGCACACCTGCATGTCCAGCGGGCCTCTTTTCGTGACTTCGGCGTTCATTTTGATCCTTTCTGAATGCGTTTTCAAGAACGAATTCTACAGATCGTCGGAGTCGAAAAGAACCTCCGAAGGGTCGTTAAAGGCGATGCCCTCAGGAACGTCCTCCGCCGGCTGAGCTCGGACGAGCGGCTTTTCCATCCTCTTGGAAGATTTTTTAATCCCAGACGCCCTCATTTTTCCAGGTGCTTTACGATTTTCCGGTGCTTTCCGACATCGATATTCGACAACAGGTTCCTCTCCTTGTGCATTCCACGACACTCCCTGATCATGAACCACTGTTCGGCTGTGATCTGTGACAGCCACGTGGCTGGAATCGTAAGCATCCACTCGGCTGTAGCCGTGAGCGATCACTTGGCTGGAATCGTAGGCTTTTACGCGACTGCGGCCAAAGGCAGTCACTCGGCTGGAACCGTAAGCCGTAACGCGGCTGTTTTCGTGAACCGCAACCTGGCTGGAATCGTGGGCTATCACCAAGCTGAAACCATAGGCGAACACCTGGCTGGAATCGCGGGCCAGCACATCGCTGCAGTCAAGGGCCGCTATATTGCTTGAACCGTAAGCAGCTATATGGCTGCCATTAATCGCCTCAAAAGAGGCATTCGTGCTGTCGACGATGATCAGGAAGTCGGGAGAAGAGTCTATTCTGATTTTCACAGCGCCGACATCCAAAGCTGCATCCAATTCCGCCTGGCTGTGAACAACTACCATGATATCTCCAGCATGTCGGACTCGTCGAACGAAAATCAGCTGTTCGGCGCCCTGTTCGTCAGCCGCTTGATCAGCCGCTCGTGCGCCCTAAAAACAGGATGGTTGAAATCAGGCTGTTCGGATTGCGCCATCGGGCTGTACTGGAACGGGCAAAACAGATCGACCATCTCGCGGGCGATCTGCTTCGCCGTCTCCGCGTCCAGAAGTGCGCCTGACCCCGGGAGACATTCATGGCGATTCGAATCGGATTCCATATCAGGCCTTCCCTTCCGGCTTGTCCGTTCGTTCCCCGAAATCGCGGTCCACTCTTTTCGGACCCTTGGCGAAGTCCTTCTCCCACTCGAACTCGATCCACTCTCCGCACGGGCACAGCCTGTGCCAGCTCCAGACGTCCTCCGGCTTCAGCGTGTCGAAGACGCAGTCCCCGTCCTTGCTCTGAAAGCCGTCCAGCATCCGGCCGCATTTCGGACACGTAAATTCGAACCTTACATTGTCGTACATTCCCATGACATCACCACAACGCTAAGCCTTGCCTGGTTCTTTCCCGGCGTCTTTCATTTCCTGCAGCGCATCCTTCGCTATACCGACATCGCATTGTGGATCACCAGGATGGCAGCATTGGCAGCACGTCCCGGATGCAATGTCTCTCAGGGCCTTGAGGGCGATCTTAAGCCTAGCATCTCGAACATCGCGGTCCTTTGCGGACGCCATATTGCACGCACAGTCCCGACAGAGAGGGACGTGAGGCGTCAGCCAAGTGCGCGTCGGCTTGCCGCACTCCGAACAGTTTTCCGCCGGCCAGTTGTCGAAATCTTGGGGTTCGTGATGGACGATATGTCTTCCTTTTTCCACGTCGTACCCGAAAAAATCCATCATGATTTCAGAGTACAGACAACGTTTTTTGGCCGCCGCTGGGACATCGTCGCATCCCGCGGACGGATTTTTCATCGCAGAAGGTTTTTTCAAGGTTAATGCCCCTTTCGTCCATCAATGCTGACGGCCGCATCAATCGCCTCGCAGAACGGCACATACACGTCGTCGGGGATGTCGAACTTGGCGCAGCAAATCGCTTTCGGAGACTCCAGGTACTTCTGTACGGCGATCGCGGCTGACAAAAGCCGTTCCGCACGCCCAAGCGGACGAGCGATCTGCTCCTCTTCGAAGGTTCCTTCAGGATCGTGTAGATTGCGCGTCATCGTTTCGCCCCGATTCTCCTTAAAGTTCGACGTTCTGACTGTAACACAATCCAAGCCAAGCGTCAACTATTTTCTCTGGCAAACAGATTCTCAAGAACTTTGAAGGCGTCCAGAACAGCAAGGTCGAACTCCGTCCCGTCGATCGGATCCTCGACGGCGTTCGCCAGAAACCACTGCTTGGTGGCCTCGATCTTTTCTTGTCTGGATTTGATTGTGGGAATCGCAGTGTTACACCACTGGCAGACGCGTCTTTTAGGATCCTGTTGACAATCGCATTTTGGGCATCTGATCACGGTATTATCCTTGATTCATCACTGGCCGCGTCTGGAGTGCAATAAATCGGTACGGCATCTGGTTCTGACTCCATGACCAGATCGGTATCCGCCCACTCGCAATGGACCACCATTGTGCAGCCGTCGCCGACGAGCGTCCCCCCGCAATTCGGGCAGCAGTGCTTAACTCCGCCTTCGGCGGACTGCTTGCAATACGGAAGAAGATCAATCTTTTCGTTGGATCCAACGACATGATGCATCCGGGTCAGGGCCGCAAGCTCCCCTCGCCAGTAGTTTTCATTGACAACATTGCCGCCCAGTTTCTCGGATGCAACCTCTCCTTCGGCAATAGCCAAGGACTCTGAAATTTCCTTCTTGATCGCGGCCGACAACGAAACGCCCGAAACATCCGCGCCCTTTTTGGAGTCCATGGCGCCCCGCTTAGCCCGCCATTCAGCGCCGTTCTGATATCCGCGGCTGTACCCGAATTGGTACGCATCCATGCCGTAATCGGACATCTTGCCCACGGCCAGCGCCGCATGTTCGCTGGACATTCCTGCCGCGATCAGTTCGCGCCTGATTTCGTCAAGGCGGTTTGCCGACTCTGTCATGGCTTTTCTCCGCGCCGAAGCGCCTCGGCCCCGGCCTTGGCCGCGCGCCGAATCATCGCCGCCCGCCTCGTCGACGGGACGATATCAATCCCGAAGAGCTTGCGCGCGATCGCCTCCTCTACCGGATCGGTTCGGACTGTAACGGAAAAGCTAGATCTGCTCGGTTTCACGTTTTTCCTGCGTTGTACGCCAGTTGCGTTTGGCGTTGATGCGGGCATAGCGTGCACGGCGTTCTTCGTGGGCCAGCCTCCACGCCTCGTCAGACAGCTTTACCCAACATTGCCCGGTCTTGGTACAGCACTCGGAGGCAAGCCGTCCATAATCAACCAGACCTTGTTTCTTCCATGCGTCCGTAATGGCAAAATCTTCATCGTTCATGTGGCGCGTGTCCACCAAACCACCGTGTTCTACGGCACAAGATTCGAAAAAAAGAAGCAGCGAACGTTCATCCTTGGTCATGTCAGTTCTCCCTGCGTTCATTAAGCGTTCAGTTCACGCTGGTTTTTATCGGTAACATCGCTGGAGACACTAGCATATTTTCGTCTGCATGTCAAATCAACTATCCCAGGATATGTTCAGTTTTCAGAGATAGTGGATTTCTGCTTTACTGGCGTCTTGGAAACATCCCTGTCCTCCCACCAGGACACAGGATGAAATCCATTCCCGATTCTGCCCACCTTCGATCTGAAGATCCCTCCGCCCAAGTCGTCGACCTCGTCGTCGAACATCAGTACGGGGCAGACCCAGTGAGACTCGCGCCCTATCGCCGCGACCATGACGTTGAAGTCCTTAAACAAGTCTCCTCCGCGTCCCACGCCGTTGCCGTCCTGCGGAGCGTTCCCGGACAAGAAGTCGCGGGCTGCATGGGCCTTCCAGAACAGCTTCAGGGACTCCAGGGAAGAATTGTTCCACCCCGAAGTTGCGCCGCCATCCTGGCGTTCATGTCGTTCGGCGCGGCGGTTTTCTCGGTGCCTTGTGTTGTTGCATTTTCGGCAGGCGATTCTGAGGTTCTCCATCCTGCTGCGGCCGCCGTCAGCCCTGCGGACCAGATGCTCTCGGGTCGGGAACGCGTCGCAGTCTGGGGAAACTTCCGGGTTGCAGATGCGTCCGCACCAGCAGCATCTCAGCCCGTATTTTTCGATGAGGCGGCGCGTCTGCGAACTCGGACGAAGCGCCGCGACGGCGGGATGCGAAGAAACAGGAACGGGGTCCTCGTCCAAATAGTGCGATGGACTGCCGCAGTTCATGGCTTGCTTTCTGCCAGCTGGCGTTCAAGATCATCCACCAGGTCGCACAAGAAGACGATGATCTCGCGGTGGTACTCGTCCATGCGGTGATGGCGCGCCACGTCGCGGGCTTCCAAAACCGAGTAGGGTATTCCCTTTAGAACGCTCCTCTTTTCAACCATTTTAGCCGCCGCATCGCATATGACGCATTGATCTGCCCCCGGTTTGTGGCCGCAATGCCGGCCGCAGTTGGCGCAGTAGCGATAGTCCAGGGCGACATCGTGCTTGGATGGAGTGCCGGTAGCCTCCTGCATGGCATCCGCAAGCAGTTCTGCGTACGGATATCCTCTGCTTCTCGCAACGCTGTCCGCTTCTGGAAGATCGATGACTTGGCCGTCGCGGTACAGCAGCCCGTCGTGAGCAGCGATTTCTGACGACTCTTTGTAGGCAATGCGCCCCGACTTGTCAGCTTCTTCGATTTCCAAAACCTTGTGTCCTGGAAACTCCTTGTTCCATTCGTCGCGCTTGGCCTCGGCTTCAGATCGCGTTTTGAATTCAGGATTCTTTAGGCCCAGTTCGTCTGCCTCCGCGGGCACCACATAAAACCGCTTCATCGTTGTCCTCCGTCCATCGCGTGCGCAGCGGCGGACACCTTGCGCTCCGTCACCGCCGTGACGCCCTCCGCCCATGCGATCCGCACAGGGCGGATCCAGATGGCCCTCAGCGAACCGTCAGGATTCCTCCTGAATCTTTCATCCCGAAGGACGCGCATGTGACCGACGCGCCAGTGTTCCTTCGGAGACGCATGATGTCCGCCCTGATACTCCCTTACGGACACCGATCGGGGGCCGAAGAGCTCCGTGACGGCGTAGTGCGGCCGCTTCTTGTATGCGGAGCATACTGCGGCGGGCATGCATTCGGTTCCGGAGCTCCTGACGGACTCCACCCTTTTCAGAACCCTGGACGCGTCCACGCTCTGAAGGTACAGCATGAAGGCGAAGGCCAGGCGGACGTGGGACTTTAGGACGGCGTTCTCGTCAGCGGTAATCCCGCAGGACAGCTTGTAGGAATCCACCGGCAATTTCGGATCGATATGCATGACAAGCGGACCCTCGCTGGCCCACCCGCCGTCCAGCGTCATCGGCCACGATGACACGGCCAAAGTCGGGGCGTATCTTTCGAAGCCTACCGCGAACCTGTCGGCCGCCTCCCTTCGCATCACCGGCCTGGACATGTCGTATACCAGCGTCCCGGAAGCCTGATGCCCAGGGGCGATCTCGATGCCGGACGGCCAGCATATCTCGAACACAGGGAACGGCAGATGGCATTCCGATATGAAGGCGTCGACCTCGGTTCTGATCAGCGCCTCGACGAGCCCCGGGTCTCGGACATGGATGACGACCCCCTCCTTCAGCTGCATGGCCTCTCCGACGGCGATCACGGCGGTGCTGACTCGGGATTCGTCCATGTAGTTCCTGCACTCGGCGTCGCCGTAATACCCCTTGGCGGCCCCGACTGCGCGGGCGGCGTCGTTCAGTATCCTGTCTTTGGAATACGCCTCGTTCATGATCACCTGAACGGCGTCCAGCATCGCGTTTGGCGACCCAAGCGCGTCCTTGAAGCCATAATCCATGGCTATCTTCGGCAGAAGCATGCGATATCTGTTCTCGGACACTGATCCCGTCCCTTTCTGTTTCTTTCCTCCGGTTTACAGGCTCTTATATTTCTCCTTGCGTGGCTTGTCCAAGCCTCCAGATTTTCTAAGCCTGCGTTCAAGAGAACATGCGGATCAATATGTACCATAACCTTGGGATCATCTGGGTCCACCTTCCCAGACTTTCCTTGCCTTGTCCAGTTCGTCGCGCACGACTGATCGGACAAACTGTTCCAGGCCGACAAGCCATTCAGGGTTCCATTCAGGGCGAGTTGAACACCTTCCGGATACGGGGTCGCGCGTATCGATTATCCTAACCGCCTGAGGAGGAATCGGCTTGTCCCACGCAGGAGCCAGCGACGCAATATGCGGGACCTGTTCTTGTGTGTCGGTCATGTCTGTTTCTCCTTGTTTTATGCATCATCTTTTTTCGCGGCGTTCATCCCAGCGCGCTTGCGCAGCTCTTTGCGCCACCAGAACGGAGCGGCGTCATCTGGCTTGCGGTCTCCGAAATCACTGTCGCCTTCGCCAAGCGCCCATTCGACGGCCTTCATGAGGCGCAGAACGCGCGCCCGCAGGTCGTCGATCTCAGGATCGCGCTGCGACGATGATTTCAGGCTCCGGTTTTCGTTCCGCAGCCGTATGATCTCGTCGGCGGCCCGCGAAAGGTGCTGCTCCAGGCCCGACGCGATGTCCTCCAAAAGACAAATCATGGCCGGACATCCGTCCGAATACAGCAGCTGATCCAGGATGTCGTCCTTGTAGTTGGGCATCTTGTCGTCGGCTTGGCTGGCGGACGATTCTGCCTGCGGACAGCGCGTCCTGCGTGCGGCAATCTTGGCTCTATTAACTTTCGTCATGGCTGTCCCCTCCCGCTGACGCGAATTCTTCAGCGACGCGACTTGTTTGACGTTCGATCGGTTTCAAATTCCATCTGTTCTATCCCTTCCTTGAAAGGACAGTCTCCGCATATCTTGGCCCCGTTTGACCTTTGCCTTCTGCAGTTTCGATAGAACCTGCCCGACAGGAAGGATGGAATATCGAACATCGTCTGTATCATCCCGGACGCATTCTTTCCTGTCTCAAACGATACGTTCTTCGATCCGATTTTTAAGCGCTTCTCTTGCATCGCTAAACCTCATTGACGCATAGCGCGGTGTTGGGCACGTAATCAGAATAGAACGACTCTGCGTCATGCTCTACACCGTCCATGTCTCGAAAGAACGTCGCTTCCCCGATGTGCTTGACCTGCAACTTGCCGCACACGTCTATGCGTAGCAGCCCGGTCTCCACGTCAATGTCATGCACCGGCCACTCATCGCCTCCGCAGAACCGCACGATGAACGGTTGCGGCAGGCTGTTGATATGCGCCATGTTCAGCTTGTCCATAGTCACTCCCAGGAATGCCCAACAATCATTTCGAGGGTACGGCATTGCCTCCCCTCAAATCCGCGTTGGGCAGAAACGTCGACCGCCAGTTGCACGCCAACGAAAAGCAGGCGTAATAGCTTCCGCTTTTCATGTTCTCCAGCCAGAACGCCTCATGACCGCACACTGGGCACGTCACCATGAAATGCTCGCGGCAGACTTTCCAACGCTGCTTCTGGCATCCGATCTTGAGTTGCTGATCGCGGGCGCAGAACAGGCACCGCCCAACAAGCGGCTGGACCGCACTGGGAATCCGCGCAGGCGTTTCTTGTGATGCAATGGTCATGTCAGCGGGTTCCCGTCCGGTAATCATCGATGTTCGGCCTATACTCTCGCACCGTCACCAGCCCGCGCCATGTTCGCCGGTAGAGGCGCGCACCGGCCCACGGCAGTTCTCGCGTCACTTCATTAAAACAGGCTTCCGCTCTCTTGCGCGTAAGGTACGGGATCGCTGGGGAGTGTTGCGAAGTCGGACCCACGGCATAGCGGAAGAACGGCATGATGTCCGCAATCCGTACGAAGGCCGAACCAGAAACTGGATGATATTCTCCATTCGCTTCGCTCATTCCGAAACCCTCACTTTCACGTTCGACCTCACATGCTCATTCTCCCGATCCTGTGGGCCGGGCTGCGGCCACTTTCTGGCGCGGTTGATCGCAGCCTTGCGCCGCAACTGCTCGCAGACCTGCACGGGCGTGAACCCTGACCGCCACGCGCCGTCCAGAGCGAGGATGGCGATGTCGCACCATTCCTCTAAAGCTTCCTGCGGCGTGCAGGCCGCAGTGACTTCGGCCAGTTCCTTGCCGACGTGTTCCGCGATACCGCACAGTCGCGGTCCGGGTCCGAACGTCTTGGCACTCCAATCGCGCTGCTCGCCGAGGTACGCAACCAGGTCGAACAACGTTCCAGAGGGTAGCTCGTTCCCGTTGGTCATTTCGCACCTTCAGCTTGGGTGTTCGCAGCAGCCAGTTGACGCTTTGCATCGATCAGTTCGCACTCCAGTTGCTCGCAAAATGGACGCACGGCGTCATATCCTTCCTGGACGGCTCCGAAAGGGACTCCGTCAAACCGGATGACGTCGGCGTAGTTGGCCGGGCGGTGGTTGCGATACCATTCATTCGTTTTTGGCGTTTCGTTCATGGATGGCGTTCCTGCGAACAGCCGCGTTCAGGGCATGCTTCGCCTCCCTGACTCGTGGCGTTGGCAGACAGAACCCGCTTGAGCTTGATGAGCGTGCAGTTATCCCCGTCTGCAAGGTGCACGTTTTCTGCCAGCGTTTCACGGATCGCGTTTTCGTAGGCGATGGCGCGGCGTTTCCAGTTATCTCTCTGGCGTTTGGCCTTCTCCTTGTACGCTTGCAGTTCCTCAATCGTAAGCATGGTCAACCCCCAGACCGCCAACAAAATGCTTCGCGGTACGGCTTCGCCGTCCGTGAATCTCAGCGTTCAGCGAGGGTCATATTTGATCGACGCCTCGTAATCTTCTACAGTTTTACGTGCAGCTTCCTCGTTCGGCATCGGACGCAGGTAGCTGGCTTTCCACGCATTGAACATCCAGATCGGGGCATCCTGTCCGTAGCGCACATGAGCCACATTGCCGTTGCACCACGACACGCAGCCCCATGTTGACGGATTCAGGCTTGTATTGAGACAAACCACCCACATGCCCGCCGCAATCAATCCAGGCGTCAGGTTTATTGGTTCGTTCATTCCGCAACCTTACTTTTCGATGTTTGCCTTCTTGTTGTCCGAGACCTCACGTCGGATCCAAAAACATGGACTGGACGCGTCGTGCAGTTCGTGCGCCATCGGATCATTTCTTCCAGCGTAGCCGAACGTGGCCACGGATGGCCGCACGAGCCGTCAGGATTGATGATCGCACGCAGGCGCCAACGCCCCTTGATCCTGACATATATCGCAGACGTGTCCTCCCCGATGCTCTCTACGTAGATTGCTCTCAAGTTCTGTTTTTGGTTCATGCTCGGCCTTTCTTGGCGTCAGTTTCAACGCCGATCACTGGTGCGTTTGTAATGCAGGAAGTCCGATGCCATCCGTTCGTCGTCCCACCAGCAGTTGGCGTCATCTGAGATACCTCTTGTCCACACGCCGGCGTGGTCCATATACATGACACCGTCCTCGTTTGTAATATATGCTCCTCGGCAGACTTGTCCCCGCTTACGGCATGGGTCAATTCCGACATGAGCCTTGGCCAAAAACGGATCTGACTGTACAGGAGAAATCGTGGCTGGCGTTGTGGCATTGTGTTGTTCCGCTTCGTTCATCGTCTGGTCAGTCATTGCACTTCCTCCATTGGTTTTCACATTCTCGATTTCGGAGATGTCGCGCGGCTTACGATTCTGACACCGCGCCAGATCATGTTCCGTCTCGATCCACTTTATCTTCCAGAACAGTACGGGCCTGTAGCCCCACAGATACCCCACGCAAAAGAACCCAACTGCTGTGGCCAACATGAGAACAACAAAGTTCATTTTGTCTCCTAGCAAAGCGTGGCATCAAATGTTCGTCACAAACGGATATGGCAACTGCTTGACGTCGCACGTCGTCCGTCCGACATGTCCAACCTTGCCGCATCTCGGGCAGTCCGTCCGGCCCACCTTGAACACGGGTTTGGGACGGAAGTATCCCGCCCGTTTTCCTGAAAATTCAGCCCAAATCATTTTCATGGCGGCGAACCTCATTTCCAGCCGCGATCCATATTGACGTGCGGCATTTTGCCATAAACTCCGAAACGGATCGTGTTCTTGCGCGACCGCCCAGAGACTTCCAGCAGGCGTCTCAGCTTTTCGGCGGTCTCTCGATGCAGGTCGGCCAGCGAAACCTTGCGCGGTTTTTCGCAACGTCCCCGATGCACCCGATTGCAGTCTGGACAAATGCTAGGCATAAATCGGCTTCCTCATCCAGCGATCTGCTTCCTCTTCGGTCAGCAGCATCCCGTCGTCCCTGTACTTTTGCAGGCACGCCTCGCAGACCGTGACGTAAGAAACAGCCTTGCCTCCGTCGCGGCTGCAGTCCTTCAGCGCCGCTCGAAATCCGATGCCGTCAGGTCCGGTTCCTCCGACTTCGTGGCCGCATGTTCCGATGACGCTAGCTTTCTCCTGCCGCGGATGCTGAAGGCTCGTGTCGACGCCGAACTCCACGCGCAGCCCGATCATCGGCAACGGGAACACGTACAGAACCCGCTTTCGGCGATCCCAAAACATACCGACCCAGAAGTCGTACCACGCGAACATCGGACTGATCTTCATGACTTTTCATCCTGCTCTGCAGTCAGTGCGTTCAACAAATCGCACAATTCCGCTGTTCCCCGCCTGTTCTTAATCAAAACGGGGCATCGTTTGGCGCAGCACCTCCGCGGCGCGTTGCCATGCCGGCATAATCCGTCTGGCCACGAAGCTTTCCTGGTTTTCAGGACTCGATGCTGGCAATTTTGTTGGAACATGCGCCACGGAAGACGAACAGCGACGTTGATTCTGTCTCCTCCATGTTCCTGAACAGCTGTTTCAGCGAGGGAACACCAGCATCCGCACGATGTGCAGACGAGGGCTCCAGACGGGATCAGCCTGTGCCTTCGCTTCTTGCGGCATTCTGTACACCATAGCATCATGCCAGAATCACTCCCACAAGAACAACAGGCCCTTGCACTTCTTTGCCGGGCATTTTCTCAGTCCGAAATTGCGGAACCGATCGTAGATCCTGCCGCACTTCGAGCACTTGATCCAGCGATAATCCTTCACGACTGCCTCCTGCCAGGCATGTAGGCTTCCTTTTAGTTATCATCGTCGTCTTCGCCGTCGTCCCCGCTCCCGTTGCAATACGGGCAGGTAACTTCCCCAGATCCTCCGCAGTGAACGCATTCCACGCCCCACTCCGTGCTCGTATGATGGACGCCCGATCCTCCGCAGCTGTCGCATCTTACTTCGCCCGATCCCCCGCAATGAGAACAAGCAGACATAACCGGCTCCTTTCTTCAGTGTTTTCCCGACCTCGTAAATTTCCCGCATCTGCAACGTTCGTTTCGGCAGGCCGTGTTGCCGCAACGCGCCCACGGAAGATCCTGCCCGTGGCTGTTTCGAACATGCCCGCACCGGCACTTCTCGCGTCCCGGATCGCGCAGGAATCCGAAAGGCCGAACCACGCGCCGAAGGGCATTGATCTTAGATTCGCCAGTCATTTCGGAACCTCTTGAACATGAAGGATGCCGGCACTTGGATGGATGATGCGGTACTCCCACGTCTGGCCGGTCCAGGTCCGCCCCTGAACGATCCCGCCGATCATGCGGTCGCCGTGCCTCCAGACGGGGACAGGCATGGATCCTCGGTATCGCATTGTAATATGTCTCTTCTCGGACATTGTGCTTGTCCTTCCTGTCCGTCACAAGGAATAATGTGCCATAAAGCATTCCAGAAGTCAAGACACAAGCGGGCAAGGTCGTCACCTTTTTGCGCTCGATTCACATCGGGAACATCTCGCCGTCTTCGGCGTACGTCACTTCCCAACCCTTCTCTTGAGCAAACGCGCGGATCTTCTTCTCGTCGGCAGAGATCATGCCGATTGACAGCGATTCCACGCGCTCGATGGCCGTGTACCTGTAGGCAATCCAGAATCGAACCTGAGGGTCGAGACTGGACTCGTCGGTTTCGTTTGTCGTTCGCGTCGGCTTGAATGTCGACGGGCTGCACGTCTCCTTGGGAGCGTCGTAAATCCACTGCCGCGCGATCTCGCACAGTTCGACAAACACGGCGTCCTTGTCGCGCTCCAGCTGCCCCAGGTCAGCGTAGGGGACAAGATCGGGGTGCGTCTTGTTCTCTCGGCTGTACTTCGCGCCGTACACCCACCCCATCGCGAAGTACGCCTGCATCCAGCTGCCGTGCAGCTCTTCCGGCGACCGCGACCGCTGTTCTCCGCATTGGCGTTCAATCACCTTCAGGAACTGGTCGCGGAATTCCTGTTCTCGCTCGCCCCACGGCGCGGGGATGATCGGAGCCCCGGCCGCCTTCGCCGCAATCCGCGCCCCTTCGTAAACGAACTCCGCCCGTCGTTCCGTCAATGTCATGCCGACAAGCCCATCGGCTGGACGGCTTGCCTGCGCTTTTCTTTCGGTCATGGCTTTGCTCCCTTCTGCGCGGCGTGGGCGGCGTTCGCCGGAACCATTCCCATGCTCTCGCTCACCACGCGCAAGGCCCATCCTCCGTCAGGACGGTTTTCCCACGCGTCCGCCCGGCGGTCGGACTCCCGCTCCGCTTCGGCGTCCGTGCCGATCCATTCGTCGTCGGAATTCGGCTCGCCGTTAGGGCCGACATACAGGCACGTTCCGTCCTCGTCTTCCACTCGGAACCGCCAACGGCGAATGACGGATTCTGGGATGTTCTTCATGGCTCTTTTCCCTTCGGCGGCCACACAGAGAACACGCCGGTTTCCATCAGCCGTTTGAACGTATGGCGGTAGTAGCAGGTAGGCTGCGCCTCCCGATTCTTGTCCATCGTGTATGTTCCGTCCTCGTTCCGTGAAAATCGTTCCCCGTCGTCCCGCCACAGGTAAGGCACCGAGCAGGCAGATGCAGAACCGTCTTCGTCCCGCGTCGCGTTTGTCTCATTCATGTCGTCTTCTCCTGACGCCCGTCATGGGCGGCGTTCATAGTCATGTCGCTCCCGCGCAGTTTGCACTCGTAGAACCGCATGACCGCGACCGGCCTCTTTAGAATTCTGTCTCCGCGTCCCGTCACTCGATCAATCGTGCCGCAGCACGTCCTGACGCAAACGTGCTCTCCCGCCTTGCGAACGCGCTCCGCCTGCCGCTTGCGGACATCGCGCATGGCCTTCTCCAGCCACGGAGGCGCAGCCTTGCTGTAACGCAACGGTCCCTTGTCGGTCTTCATGGTTGCTCCTGGGCCAGCCGAGGCTGACCGCCGGCGTTGGCTTCTACGAACAGCTTGCACCGTCGCAGGGTGTCGTGAATCACGCAGTAGGCGCACGGGCACATGCCCACAGACGGATCACACCGGCAAAGGTCTTGCCTGAATGCCGGGTCGTTATGCATGTTGTTTGCCCGCATGGCATCATCAATATCGGACAACAATCGGATGTGGCTTATGACAGGCCCGCTGGCGTTGGCGGTCATTTCGGCGTTCCTCTCCTGGCCTTTCGAAGCAGACCAATAGCGTTCACCTTGATCAGTTCTTCAGCAGTCATTTCGTGCGGTTCCATACAGTCGCGACACTCGGCCACTGGCGCACCTGACACGTCGTGCGGAGTCTCCCGGTCGCAGTCGGGGCACCAAAGGCGAACATCCGTCTTGATGCTTCGGCTACTTCGCTCATCCCTCGCGCTGCCCGCAATCATCCTGTCCGCCACGGTTCCAGGACGCAATCCTTTTGCCTTAGCAGCGTCCACGACCTCCTTGCGCTGCAGCAACAGATACTTGGCCCCGTGAACTGACCTGCACGCCGACACCAAATCGCCCAAAGGAACCGTCTTCCAGTTGCGGACAGTTCGATCGAACGGCACTGAAATCCTGTGCTCAGCCTTCTTCATGCTGCCCTTCCCCAAGATGGTTTCCGCACTTTGCCGCCAGAGTCTGATTTTCTGATCCCTTGATGATGTCGCCACCTGCCATGTCGCCCAGGACGATGTTTCCGCGCTGAATGCAGTCACGCTTGTTACGGAGCTTCCCGCACCTGGAACACCGCAGAGCAAGCCAAGTCGTGTCCCACCTGTGAATCCCAACAAAGCATCCAAGCACACTCCAAAAGCTGCGCCTTTGTTTATGCGTGTCCATCGTGTCCATCGTTTTCCTTTCGTCGCAAGTCGGCGTT
>Ga0209777_10003975_pt1 | contig 17809 bp, 23 predicted proteins | sample FrelakmetHBP12HB_FD_187147 | JGI IMG/M metagenome (GOLD analysis project Ga0209777, IMG submission 187147) | Freshwater lake sediment microbial communities from the University of Notre Dame, USA, for methane emissions studies -HBP12 HB (SPAdes)... | ecosystem: Environmental > Aquatic >...
GGCGGCTGAGAACATATCCGCAGCACCGGAACCAAAATTCATCAGTGCGCTTCCGAGGCCAAGGGCGCTAGAAAGCTGACTTGCGCCACTTTGCCCGCCACCCGGACCCTGCCCGGGGGCATTGAGCGACCCATGCTTGGCGCTTTCCTGAGTCTTCAAAACATCTTTCAGGGGGTCCTTGGTATCCTCATACGGGTCAACATCCCCACCCGAATCATAGTGATCGCGATGAACGATCAGGCCACCAGTGGCAGCGCCGGGCTTTAGCCAGTCGCCAAGCTTGGAGAAGACGTTCTGGCCGCTAAAGCTACCTTGGCCGCCGATGAGGCCAGCGGAGTCCTTGTCGCCAACGAGGCCCTGCTTGCCAAAGTTGTATATCCCCTGAATGTCCTTGCCAGTCTGCATTGCGCTAGAAAGGCCGCTTGCAGGGGCTGTGGGAAGCTTCGGAGGCAACATAAGCTGATGCTGCTGTTGCTGGCCAGCATCAGGGACATATCCGCCAGCATAAGGCGTTCCGCCCATAGCAAAATGATGAGGATGTTCATTTTTCATGGGGCCGGGGACATAGCTCTTTGCCCCGCCATAAAGACCGACATTGCCATAAGGACCAATGGCGTCCCCGCCACGAGCGAAACCTTCTCCCTCAACTTCTGGGGTGACAGCACCGCCCATGGAGCTAGGATCGAAGCCATCAGGCACTAGACCGCCACCCGCATACTTAGCAGGGCGCTCCGCATCCTTCGTGGCCTTCTTGTAGTCAACAGTCTTGTAGCCACCCATGAGGCCAACAGCGTCGGGATGCTTCTTTTCAACATCCTGCGCCATAAGGCCGATTTGGGTGCGCTTCTCGCCTTTGTACTTATAGCTATAGATTGGCTGCCCATCATTGGTCTCGCCAATCTTCTTGATATCGGTCTTCAGGCGCTTATCAGAGAAAAAGCCAGCGGGCTGGGTCGTCGTTGTGGTCGAGCCAGATAGCGCGCCGGTTCCCTCCGCAATGTTCGCAAGAAACTGCGCTATCTGGAAGGGATAGCCCTGCTGCTGCTGGAACTGCTGATAGAGAGCCGTGTCAAGCGCCTGCTGCGTCTGCTGCGGGATCTGGCCAGCGGCCAATTGAGCCTGCGCACCTTGGAGACCCGCACTCTGGGCTCCCTGACCAAGGGCAGCAAGTTGCTGACCCACCTGCATCTGGCGGGCAAGATCCGACGCCACAACGCCCTGCTGACCGGCAGCAATGTTTGCGGCCTGCCCATATCCCTGTTGGTAAAGGGGTGCAATAGCCTGCCCAAGGGCAAGGTTTTGCTGGCCCTGCAACTGTGCGCGTTGAAGGCCGGAGCGCTCACCAAAGGCTGCGCCGCTTTTGATGGCCTCCGCCTGCTGCTGGGCAAGCTGCTGGCCCTGCTGCTGCTGAAGGGCTTGCACAGTTGGGTTAACAACCGCCTGCGTATAAGGGTTCTGGTAATAGCCAATCTGCTGTTGCGTCAGCGGGCCGACATTTTGGGCAGCGCCTGCTGTAAGAGCGGTAGCAGCGCCATAATATGGTTGAGCTTGAGTTGCAGCCGTATTAGTATTGGCGATTCCGGCTTGCTGTGTCGGCGTCAGTGGGGCAACAAATTCGCCTCCATACTCGGAAAATGGCTGGGCGGCGGCAGTCTCGGCCCTTGCATTAACAGCATTGTATCTCGCCAAGACTTCTGGCGGAATGGAGACCGATTGAGTTGAAGTTTGGGACTTCCCGCCGCCGCCAAAATATTCGTTAATGAATCCTGGGGGAGGCTGTCTGAAAACAAAAATATTGCTCATTTGACAAAACTCCAGCGTTTCATAACGTCTTTGCAGCTAGCGCCACCCATTCGAATTACTCCGCAGCCTCTGGGTATGAGCCCGTTCTGGCATTATACAGGAAAAATGCGCCGCTGGGTTTACCAAATTGACGCTCGTACAGACGAACCTTGGCTTCCGTTCGATGATTGGAGAGAACCCCAATAATCAGTGGCAACCCAAGGGTATCGGCAGTTTTTTTCGAGAACTCGCACAGACGGCGGGCTCTGCCCCCTTTTGCACTGCGGTAGTTCGGATGGATAAAGATAGCGCGCTCCTCAAGTACCGGAGTGTCTGAATACCACATAGTTCCGATCCTGAGAAGAATGGCCCCCTCCAACTTGTCGCTTTCGTCTTGAATAATTCCAACCAAGCCGTCTTCAAGATTAAGCGCAGTCCAAATCTCCGCAAGAAGCTTCTGAGGATTCGGGTCTACAAACCCATTTTCGTCACAAGCCTGCATTGCCAAGTCCATCATCGGATGGACGTCTTTGGGCTCCCCAACCCTTACGCCAAAATCTTCAGTCATTTTATGCCCCCTAATTTTGCTTTGGCCCGGGTAGGGCTTTCAGCGTTTTCACTGTCTTAGCACGCATTTTCTTCACAAAGTCGTCCAGTTCCCTATGGCCGACATTCATGTCTCCTCCCCCAATTCCCGCCACTACTTCTGGCGGAATCACGTATTCCCCGCCAGCAGCGACGATGGCGACCTTCTCCCCTGGCGCGCCGCCGCCTGCATACTTTTGCGGGATCCCGCCATATTGGCGCGCAATCTCGTTCATAATTTTGAAGCCAGCCATGGTGTTGCCCTCGCCCATGGCAGAAATGATGTCGGCAGGGATCACATAGGCCCCTGACGGAACATGCATGGGGAGGTGGTCTGTTCTGCCAGCTACAGGGCTATGGATCGGCCCAACATGCGGCTTGATGCCTACCGGCTTTGGCGGGGACATGAATTGGGGCGTATGCCCTCCAAAGGCTCGATGCTTGCGGGCCTCGCTCAAGGCAATAGCAATAGCTTGTTTCTGCGAACGACCGCTATGAACAAGCTCGCTAATGTTGGAGCTAACAGTAGCTTGGCTTTTGCCTTTTTTAAGCGGCATGGCTTATCCATTCGAATAGGTGACGTTGATGGACTGGCCTGTTCCAGGAGAAACGACAAGGCCGTTACTGAACACTTGGCCCGTTTGCGTAATTCCGACAGCCGCAGGAACTACGCATAGAGCATTCGTCGCCGCTGCCCCAGCTACAGATGCTGAGTTATAGATCGTCCCCGCTGAGCTACCCGCTACAGTCACCGAGAAATTGACCAAGAACCCGCTATTGGCAAATATCAACGTAGGGGCTGTTACTACAGCGGAGGTAATTGTACCCTGCCCACGCAAATTACTAGTGGCAATATTGTTCAGCGCAATAACGCCATTCTTTTGGGTAGTGAGCAAATCACCAAGGTTGGTTGTCATCAGAAGCGCCCATCGGGTTGTAGTCTGTATCGGAAGTTACCAAGCCTCCAGAAGGAACCAATGTCATTGCTTTCGATGCGGATCGAAACAAGCCGCCCTCTGAAGCGGGGGGTCACATAGGTTGTCGCTTGGGTCAAAGTAAATGGGCCATATGCTGTTGGCGTCTGACCGGCATAGTCATTGACATAGAACGTCAGCAAGATGTTGGCACCTTGCGTCCCGCCATAGTAGCCCCATTTCATGTCAGGCCAAACCTGATCGATGAACATTTTCACATCAGCCTCAGACAAAACGAAATAGCCAGTCTGAAAGTATGAATCCATGGGCTGCCCATCAGCATCAGTCGATGTTTCATGCTGATAGATATAGTTGTTCAGGGCTGCGCCTATGGGAGGGCCTAACACGGATTCGTTGATCCAAGCAGTCCTTGCCACATAGGGATTGGCCGCCGAGTTAAACCCGTAGTCCCACTGATCAAGGATGAAGTTGTACTTTACATAGCCGTCATTCTCGCCGCTGTTTCCTTTGGTTGGGAAGTGCCATGCGATCTCACCAAAGCGAGAATTGGGTGCAACCCTGATGCGATCCAAATTTGACATGTCCAAGTCTTGGAAGACGACATCCCAAACCGGGCACCTGATCGGCTCGATTCCATTACCAGATAGCTTGTAGAACTGGCTTTGTCCCATCCAATACACAACACCAGCCACGTTGGCGGCAGCTTTGCGACCAACCAAGCCGCAGCCAGTCCCTAACTCATTGAACTGATAGACGTAAGGAGGCCCCACATACTGCATTGCCCACAAACCAAGATCTGTCCAGATCAACCCCTGTTGCCCAGCCTGAAGTCCTTGAACTATCTTTGAGCCCTTGGGGATTCTATATGACCCAGCTTGGTTGGTAATCAACGCTATCCATTGCGCATAATCGTCAACATCAGACCAGCGGATCAAAAGAGGGTCTTGGACCCCATTAAATGTGGTCCCCCAAGCAACAACTTGACGTTGCGGCATGGCGACAAACATACCAGAGTTGACAGAGGGAGCTTGCGGGATGACCATTGATATTGGCTGACCAGCAGTCGGAGACCATTCATAGATAGGACCATTTAAAGGGCACGACAAAAGAACACTGCCCCAGTTGTCCAGTGTCCAATCTGTTGCGGTGATTGGGGTACCGCTAGAGCCAGCAGGAACAATCCCACTACCGTAAGCGCCTATGCCATATCCCTTAGATCCATATCCACCGCCAGCAGGAGACGGATTTACGCCCTTGTAATAGACATAATGCGCCAGCCCAGCGTTCTCTGATCCGGAAGTAGTGGCAGAGGCAGTCGTGCTGCCAGCGATAACAAACACATTTGCGCTGGTGACGCTATTAACAATATAATTTCCATATATTGTTACGCCTCCGACCGTAGTCGCCACAAGGGCGGCATACGTATCGCCAACTGCATAACCGTGGTTATTAAGGGTCACGGATACTGAGGCGGACCCAGAAGTAGTGGCATATGATGCGACGGAGCCACCATTTGTAACCGTGGTAGTTGCCGGGGCGGGGTTGCCGAGAGCATCTATGGCATAGATAGTATAAGTGTTTGGAGAGCCACCCGGATTATAGCACTGGTACTGCCCAAACAAAATTAGGCCATCAACGCTGATCTGAGTCTGGATATCCACGCTGTCATAACTGGTGACAGACCGCCCAGTGTCCGTGATCACAACAGCATTGCTGCCAGTCGTTGTCGATACGTTGACAGAAACATTAACCGTGGTCGTTTTCGGGGTTATATCGTCTGAACCGCCAGAGTTGATAACTTGGAGAGACGCCTCTGCTCCAACGCCAAGATACGAGTTTGAGTTGGTATCTTCCCAAGCCCATAAGGCGCGAATTGTCGAGCCTATGGCATTTGAATAAAACTTCGTCCAACCACCCAGTTTTTGTATCAACCCGCCAAGCGTCCTATCAGGGATAAAACGAACAAGCTGGCTAGACGAAATTGCAGCCTCATTGAGGGCGGGCGTCTTATTGACATCCACGCCAGGAATGAGCTTCAAGGAGCTATGGGGCATGAATTAGCCCCTTGTCGGAGAGGCGACGGGAGAAGTAGACATCGAGGACCATGCGGCCCCCTCCATCTTCTTGCGGTATTCCTCAGTCATCGCGCCCTTCAGAAGGGTTTGATACTGGCCCTCATAGGTGATCGCCATCTGCGGGTCATCGTTCGCACGACCAAAGTTGCGCTGATAGGCACTGATGTAGACCATTGAGGCCATGATAAAGATATCAGGCAGATAGAGGCTGATAAAGGTAGTCTGGTTCGTTGAGGACATACTGTCTGGTCGAAAAGTGCCAACGATTTCAACGGTGTAGTTGGCATCTGGATACGGCCCAACCAGAAAAGTCCAATTGGAGTTTGCGTTTCCACCAAATGGGGCAAAATACTGCGGCAAGCCGGTATTTGATGCCACCCCAAAAACTGCATCAAGATACTCTCTCGTAGTAGCGAGAAGGGGGGTTCTTGTGCCAGAATCAGGGCTCGAGGTGCCGGAAGGAGTGATCACATTAATCTGCTCAGGGACCACAAACGTGCTAGTTGGAACGACGATCTGCCTGGACCCAACCGTCAAGCCGTAGGATGTGTTGGCGACAGATGTGAACAAAAAATCTAGATCACGATAGATGCGGTTTTCCGCATACGTGATGCACTGCGGAAGGATCGTCAGGTAAGCAGTATCGGTCTCAGCCACAACAGCCATTGTGGCAATTTGCGTCTTGTAGCTGTTGGTGCCAGCTACTGAGCCATCCCAACTTAATCCGACTGTCATGGAAAACGCTCCGCTTTCGCAAGACTATAGCACCTATTTTGCCCCGGCGCACCATCCTTCACGGCGAGCATTGTTCTGCTTTACCTCAATTATTGTAGAGGTTGTGTCTTTGGCAGACCAAGAGACATCCCGCCAAACATAGCAGACGGAAGCATTAGTTTCGCTTGTGGCCGTCAGACTTGAGCAAGCCATCAGGGGTGACATCAACAGCATCGCCAGCAGTAATCGCATCTTGCGTTCTCCTTAAAGCATCCGAAACAGCCGCCGCCTCGACCTCTGCAATAGCGTCGGAGCGAATCTTCATGTAAATGCCGCCCAAAGCCATGATGGCAACGACAGCAATAATGGCATATCTACCAAGGGGGGTGAAGAGAAGGCTAAACACCATGCTCCTCCATGTGCTGTTTACGGAAGTACCAGATTGCCCCACCAAGGCCGACAATCGCCAGCATGATGAGGAAGTTGGTATTGCTGAGTAGGCCCATAATCTGGTTGGCAGTGTCGGACGCATCTTGCGCGTTGGCCGCCACTTGCTTTGCCATTCCAAGGCCACCAAGCCCTGCTGTGATGATGGCAGCATTCCCTTGCTTGCTGTCTGACATTGACGGGACGGAAACGGGATCAGGTTCTGTGCGCTGCTCATGTTCATCATCAGTTGGTTCTTCAGTAGGCTTGGAAGGCCCAGCCAAAGGGGAGATTGCCGAGATTTCATGAGACATCCACCAAGCGGATTCTGCTTGGCGGCGCTTTACAAGGCCAGGAAGAACCTTGCCGCCGCCCTTCGTCCACTTCATCAGTTCTGCGGGCACAGCATCAAACTGCGCAGCATTGACTTTTTTGAGCAAGGTGGAGGACAGCAGGTTGCCAATGCCAGCGTTATAAGCAAAGTCCACAAGAACATCAAACTGATGCTGCGTTAAGGGCTGCTTGACTACGTTTTGGACGGCAGTTTCATACTTGACCAAATCAGCACGAAGAATGTCATCGCACTGTTTTTGCGTGATTGACATGCCATCCTTGACAGCAGGCGCACCAGCAGCAGAGGTATGACCGTAGCCGATAGTGCAGATTCCTGCCGGGCAGCGGTATGCCTTCAGCTTGCAACCCTCAAACTTTTTGAGAAGGGCGTTAATTCCCTCTTGGCTCATTTGCATGGCAATGCTCCTAATGCGTGATGGAGATGGCTGCGAGCAAGCCGCAGACGACAAGAACAACAAGAAGCAAGAAAGCGGAACCATAAACCATGACATTTTGCATCAGTTCCTCCTGCTCCTTGGCAGCCTCAAGCGCCTCTGCGCGTTGCTGCTTTTTGATCCGGGTAGTTTCAGCAACTACCTGATCCCAAGCAGCTAAACCATATTCCCCAACAAAATGGTTTTTAAGCTCAGCAATGAGTGCGTCAGCTTCGGCTTTGGCGGCATAGGCCTCCATTGCTAACTGCTGGGCACCTTTTCCAGATATCAGACTTCCTTTTGGCGGGGAAGATGCAGCCCGTGTGATCGCGGCAACGCTATCAAATAAGGAGCCAAGGTCGGCAGCGACACCCTGCAATTCCTTGCCAACAGCGATACCCGACTTGACAGCCTCGTATGCCGATTTGGCTATGAGCAAGAGGCTGATTGGGTCCATCACTTATCCTGTTTGGCGTCGAGCTTGTCATAAATGCGTTTGAACATGTCCTCGATATGATCCATGCGCTTGTCCATGTCATCCTTGAGGACGTATGACTTTGGCATGTCCGCTTCTATACGATGAAGATCATCTTTTAATGACTTAACTGCCTCCCACAGTTGCCGGGCAAACCAGCCTATGGTGCAGAGAACGGCGCTAAGGGCCAGATTGATGGTTCCTTGATCCATAGCGCCGCCACTCCTTATTCAGCCTGTGCAGCCTCTTCAGCGGGCTTGGGAGCCAACTGAGCCTCGGCCTGCGCCTTGACCGACATGATGATGTCAGCAACGTCCTTGAACGGCATGTCGCCCAGAGCCTTCATCACGATGTTCCAGTTAGCCACAGTCATGGCAATGTTCACGCTTGTCTGGTCCATTTATACCCCCTTTACGTTGAACGAGACGCCGTTCAGCGGCGTGTCGCTAGTGATAGCGATAGCACCGACATTTCCGTCTGCATAGTGCTGTATCTGCGATGAGAGCGCCGCTAATTGCGCCTGCAATTGCTCCAGCGTGGGGCGGGGTTGTACAGGCTCCTGCACAGTGGCGGCATAGGCCAGCGCAGCCGCCTCTTCCTCTGGCGTGAACTGGATGACCTTTACTTCGCCAGTTTCGACGTTGACTTCAATACGTTCCATGACGCTACTCCCAGAGAAGGTTGATATTGCCAGCATCGAACGTATCCGTTCCGTTGACGGTGGTAAGGCGCACACGATCTAACACACCAGAAAGGGTGACGTTGCCAACCGAAACGCCACCATTTGTACTTGTCGTGAGCATAAAATTGCCCTGACCAATCCAAGTATTTCCTGTGATATTTGTGATCGTCATAGTGCCCTGACGGCCATCAACGGCAGCATTGTTTGTGGTAGTGCCAAGACCATTGGTAATAGCTGTTGGAGTCGGGCCGGTCCAAGAATTGGCGTAACCAACATATCCAGTTGTAGTAAAAGTTGTTGAACCCAACTGAAATATGACAAGACTTGTGCCGTTAGTGCTGACGGCGTTAATCATAATGGTTATGCGCTTCACCCAAGACGGGATGCCGGTAAAGTCGATGCTGGTTCCACTGGTAGTAGCTACGTTTGTCCCACGCACAATCTTCTGCGTAGACGCAAATGTTGATCCATCCGCAGAAAATGGGACATCCCCAACAGCGGACGGGGCAAATCCTTGGATGCTGGTTGAGCTTATCCACGACGCCAATTGCCCACTTACTGGCGTGCCGCTATTTGAAACATTGCCGCCCCCAGATGGAGTAACCCATGATGATATGCCAGTTCCATCAGTACGCAAGAATTGGCCAGAGGTTCCAGGGGTCGTCGGCAGCGTCAAAGACCATGTGCCAGCAGCAGCAGCGGGCTGCACAGTAACTGTGCCCGAGGAGGACCCAACCAGGCTTTCTGCTGGTAGGGATATGCCAGTGCTGCCGCTGATGGTGACGGTCATCGTTAGGCTCCGGTGGCAGGTGCGATGGTCAACTTGCCTTCAGCGACAAGCTTTTGAATGTTCTGATAGTCCGTGTTGGCATCATCAATTGGCACGAAGCTAGTCACGCCGTTGATGTCGCAACGGATGACGATATGCTGGCCAAGTTCATCAACCCAAAAAGCATTCGTGTACATGATCAAAGCTCCGCATTTGCTGTATATTGAAAGCCATAATTATTCTCCAGCGGCGGGCGCGATGGTCAACTTGCCTTCAGCGACAAGCTGCATGATTTTCTGATAGTCGGTATTGGCCGGGGCTTCAGGGACTGAAATTGTTACCCCAGCATCATCTGTGAACCAAATAGTTCTATACTGAGCCAGTGAAGTTCCATCGGGTGCGTATTGTGCGCGCATGTTAAAGCTCCGCTGAGATCAAAAAGTTTACACCGGTTGCTCCCCCATAACCAGATACTGCCGTTGCCCCCAATCCAGTGATGGTAAAAACTACAATAGTTTGACTTGTTCCATTAACGCTGATTGAAGACGGTTGGGTCGTAGATGAATACGAATTAATTCCATAAGCACTGCAAGTTACCGTCCCCGAGTAACTTATTGTTGGAGTTGTGCGAAGCGAAACTGGGCAGCATAGCGTGCAAGTAAAATTTCCAGAACCGTTTAATCCACCCGGAACAGCGGCAGAAACGTAAAAATACCGCAAACACTGCGCCAACTGATCGCTGTAAATCTGGCGCTCATAGGGCGTGGCAATCGACCCTGCCTCAAGTTGCACATTACCAATCGTCCATGTGCCGCTTGTCTGAGCGCCAACAGAAAGAACAATCTGCAAGCCAGTCGTAGCCGCTGATGGGATGCTGATCTGTGCATTATAGCGCGTCACAGTCGAGGTGACAGTGAATGTACCAGTAGCGATTGAGGTGACGGTTGGGGATGCCAAGGTTCCGAACGTGTCAGTCGTATTGGCGTAATAGGCGGTCCATGTCACTGTGGTCAGCAAGCTGTTGGCAAGATCAATCGACAGCGTTGCGGTCGTCCCGGCCAAGTCAGCAGAATTGATTGCCTCAATGCGCTGGGCGAACCCGATGGCAGTGACAGAAGCCGCGCCAGTGAAGCGATAACGGTACTGATTAGCCGTTGCGCCTGCTATCTGTTGGCCCGTCACGTTCGCACCAGTGCAGTAGGCGTACCAGCGATCTACCGTGTAAGCCAGAGCCGCCGCTGCCGTGACTGTTTGTGTCGCGCCAGCATTGCGCTGATCAGTCGCCATGTTCCCATTGATGATGCGGTTGCGCTTGAAGCTAGAGCCCATGGAAAGGGTTCCGCTAACTGTCTCGTTGCCAGTAATTGTAGAGGTTCCGGTAACGGTCAAATTGTTTCCAACAGTTATGTTGCCGCTGGAATCATTGACAATGTTGATTGTCGAGCTAGATGGATGCTGGACGTTGATGGCTTTGAGCGTTGACATTATTTAGCCTCCAGCAAGCGCAGCGATCTGCGTAGAGAGTGCGGCAAGTTGAGCTTGCAATTCTGCAAGGGTCGGTGCCGGAGGCGCCGCAGGTGCAGGCAAAGATGCTGCGTAAGCCAAAGCCGCCGCTTCTTCTTCAACGGTGAACTGGATTACAGTGACTTCGCCGGTCTCGACGTTGACTTCAATGCGTTCCATGTCGTTACTCCCAGAGAAGATTGATTGAGCCAGCGTCGAATGTGTCAGTTCCGTTCACAGTAGTAAAACGGATTTGAGTTAATGCGCTACTAAGCGTTTGGGGAGTTGCGGTAACGTAAGCTGCGCCAACATTCCCTGTTCTGCTCCCGACACCTGAGTAAGCCCATACATTCCCACTTAAATTATGCAATGCAAAAACACCCGATACGGTATCTGTATTTGCATTAATACCAAAAACAGTAAGCCCAGTTGTAATTGCAGTTGTACCAGCAACTGTGCCAGCAGAAGAAATAAATCCAAAATTACTCGCATAACCAGAAGTTACAAAACCTCCAGATGTGCCAAGTTGAATTTGAGTTGACGAAGTTCCGGTTGTACTAACGCCATTAAGCATCACCGTCACGCGCTTAACCCAAGACGGGATACCAGTGAAGTCGATGCTTGTACCGCTGGTAGAAGAAACCGCAGTACCCTGCACAATCTTCTGGGTGGCTGACCACGACGATCCATCCGTGGTGAACAGGACGTTGCCAGCCGCGCCAGTAGAGGTTACGCCCGTCCCGCCCTGCGCCGCCGTGACTGCCGTGCCAGACTGGAGAAGCGTCCCCGTCACATTAGGCAACGTCAACGTAGTGTCAGAAGCGGCAGTACCCGCATCAAGCGTGACCGACCCGCCACCAGAACCTTTGATTGTTACGGGCATCTAGATCACCGATCCGTTAGTGAAGTGGATTATATCGTTGCGCCGCAACCTTTGTATAGTCGGCCTGCTGCACCCAACAATAACAGCCATTTTGCGAGATGAAAGTTTGAGCGCGGCCATCATTTCCATCAGGTCGCTTGCCTCTTCCATTGTGAATAGAGCCACACTTTGCCCAGATCTTTGGCGCATCTTTTTATAATGTTCTTCAGTTGGGCTGGTCCAAAGGCCGGTTTTTACAGAATGGAGCATATTTTCTTTTCGCGATGTCCATTCAAGATTGTCTACTTTATTGTTAAGCTTGTTTCCATCTTTATGGTTAACGTCGTTCTTCCCATCCACCCGATCCAAAAAGTGTTCCGCAACAAGACGATGAACCGCCCGTCCAAATTGAACACCATTTTGCATAAGTGAAACTGTATTATAGCCTTTTGTCTTGCCGGTACGCATGTTGCCAACCATGCGCCGTTCTTTTCCAAACTTGCGGCTAATGACATAGCCGTCCGAATGGATGAAGTAGTCTGGAAAGTCTTTGATCGGCTTTTCCACTATACAATACTCCATGTCGAGCCAGTCGGCACTGTCACTGTCACGCCATTGGCGATTACCACAGGACCGAATGTACCAGAATTTTTGTTCGATGTCCCCGTCAATGTTGTCGATGCAACCGTCTGGGATTGAGTTACAGTGTAAACTGTTGAGCTTATGATAGCAGAGATGTACGTTCCCGCAGTCACGCCAGTCCCCGTAATCAACATACCGACTATGTAAGGCCCGCCAGAAGTCAGGGTCAGCGTCGTCGTAGATATCGATCCTGTTCCCGTAACAGTAGATGCGGGGATGGTGTAGTTCGTGGTTACAACATTGTTATTGTTGTAGAAAACAGCATCCGTTCCGCCACCCGTTGGGACCGAAGAGCCGCCGCCACTGCCAAGGCTACCCCATGCAGTTCCATTGTACCCTTCGAAAGATGATGTCGTTGAGTTAAAGCGCAGCATGCCCGTGACGCCTGTAGGCTCTTGGGCAGTGGTCCCAACGGGGACCGTGATCGCACCCGTGCCCGGGAACGACACCAGCCCAGTCGAGCCGCTAATCGTCATTGAGTCGGTTGTGCTGCTGTTGACAACAAAATGCACTGAGTTTGCAGTTGTCGTCCCAATAGCAAGGTCCGCAGTAGTCGCGTCAAGATAGACGGTATTGGCCGCATTAAATGCGCCAGATCCTGAGAACGTGGACGAGTTCATGCCGAACTCGCCAAAATAAGTTGTTGATGTTCCTAGGTTATTGGACACAATCAAGTTGGCGGAAGCCGACGATCCATTGCTGGTGTTCTGCACAACTAACTGGTTGTATGAGTTCACCGAGGATGTGAAGGACGCATAGATGTTCGTATCAGAGTATCCCAACGTCCCGTAGGCGATTGCGCCTTGCGAAAGAGATCCGGTGATCGTTTCGGTAGCTACAAACGCCCCGGCAGTCATTGTTCCGGTGATTGCTGGAGAGGAGCTATAGCTTGGAGTTGCCCCGCCAATCAGAAGCGTCCCGGTCGCGCCAGCAGACAAGCGCGACCATGTATTAGTGGCCGACCCGTAAAGCAAATCGCCTGTTACAACAGCCGTCTGCCCCGTTCCTCCGTATACTGCGCCGATGGCAGTGCCGTTCCACGTCCCAGATGTGATGGTGGCGAGTGAAGCATTCCCGGTCGCGCCCAGGGTCGTAAACGCGCCAGTAGAGGGCGTCGTCGCGCCGACAGATGTGCCGTTGACCGTGCCGCCAGTAATGGCAACAGCGTTAGCATTCTGCGTGGACATTGTGCCGAGGCCGGTGATGTCCGTGTTTGGGATTGTGGCAGATGCCGTAAAAGCGCTTGTGCCGTTGCCCTTCAAGTATCCGGTGAGAGATACAGCGCCTGTGCCGCCTTGAGGCACCGTAAGCGTCCCTGAGGTAATCTGAGAGGCCGCAATCGCGATGGAGGTGCTGCCAGCAAGCGTCAGTTGCCCCTGTGCATTGACAGTAAACGTGCCAACCGAAGATGCCGATCCGTAAGAGCCAGAAGTTACAGCAGTGTTTGTGATGCTGAAAGTCGTGCCGGTAAGCGTGAGGCCCGTGCCAGCAAAGTATGATGTTGTGCCGCCTGTTTGCACAAAAACAAGGGGCGTAGTTCCGATGGTGATGGGGAGATCGGTTGACTGCGTCCACTGAGTGTTAGCATTCGCAGTGCCAGATAGGATAAACATTGTGTCGCCGGGGGCGACTTCGTTTTGCCCAATGCCAACTTGGTCGTAGTCAGTGGCGCGTGTCAGAACCCAGCCAGTGGCTCCAGAGCCTACGTTGGTAACGGTATAGATACCGTTGTACTGCCCACTCGTCTCATTCTTGACGAGGATGCGCTGGCCTACCGTAGGGCTGCCACCATCAACTGCGAGCGTGGCGAAAGGCGATGTTTTGGTGATCGTCGCGCCAACGCCAGATGAACCATTGTTGTAAGTGACAGCGCCAAGATCAGCAGCCGTCGCCCAGTTACAAGCGGCGTGATAGTTTACGTTGCTGATAGCAGCGTCGACATAGGATTTGTTAACGATGTCAGAAGCATTGACTGGGGCCGTAGTGATTGAGCCAGTAGTCAGAGTAACTGCATTGATCGTCGTATTGGTGGCAGACGTGATCTGTCCCTGCGCGTTCACTGCAATCACAGGAACAGAGGAAGATGTTCCATAGGTTGCTGCTGAGACGCCCGTATTTGCAATGCTGATAGTGCCAGAGGACGTTATCGGACCGCCCGTAAGGCCGGTTCCTGTCGCTATAGAAGTGACGGTTCCTGATCCAGAGCTAGAGGCCCAAGCTGGATTGGCTCCAGCGCCTTGCGTTTGGAGAACCTGCCCAGAGGTTCCAGGGCCAAGTTGCGTCCAGCCGGTGGCATTGCGGTAAAGGATGCTGCCTTGCGTAGCGCCAGCCGACGAATCCAAGGCAGCAGACAAGGTTGTGCTGTAACGAGCGGCTGCAAGGTTTCCGCTAGTGATGTTGCTGGCATTCGTCGTGTCAGTAGTGGCCGATGGAGCGAGCCCAGATACCTGAGAGACGTTAATCGCAATCGGAACATTTGCGGCAGCGGAAATCTGCCCACTTGTGAGAACTGTAAACTGCGGGACAGATGCAGCAAGGCCGTAAGTTCCAGCAGTGACACCGGACGGGGCTATCTGGCTGGGATTAACAAAGATAGCGCGCCATGAAGGGATTGACCCGCTCATGGTCAAGACCTGACCGCCAGTCCCTGCGACAAGAGCCTGCCAAGATCCACTGTCCCGATAAAGAGTCGATCCGAGTGCAGAGCTAAAGGTATCGAGAATGGCACTGGGCGTGACATCAGACGGTGCCGCAGTGCTGCCCGTAAGATTGGCTTTTACGGTTCCCCCAGCCATGGTGGCAAGATAGGCATTGGTGATGCTTTGCGACGGAAGAGTAATAGTGACTGCTGAGCCGACCGTGTTCGATGTAAGTGGGGACGTAGCAGAAACGGATGAAATACCCGGGGGCGGGTAAGTCCCATTTACATACTGGCCAATTTGAGAAGTCGTTAAACGAACGCTAGTTCCAGCCTGAACCGCCTCAAGCTGCTCAGATCCATTAAGGGCCGTAGCCGCAGGTAAGTTGGGGATCTGTGCAACGCTCATGTCAGCGGCCCTGTCTTTGGAACGGTCACGTTATCATATGGAATTCCGGGGTCATTGTCACCTGGCGCATTGGGGTCTGTGCCCGGTTGAGTGTTCAGACCACCTGTCGGCTCACCAGTCTGCTGGGTTACGCGAGTGTTATTATCCTGCGTAATGCGAGTATCCCCGCCAGGAACAGGTATGCCTGTTGTTGGGTCTACAGTGTTTTGGCCAGAGGTAGTGCGCGTGTTCTGTTCCGCAGCCACAAAATCTTGGATGCGAGGATCCACAATCGGCACAGGATCAGCAGGAACAACGATGGCCCGAAGCTGCTCTTGGGGAGCATCATAGCAAATGTCGCAAACCAAAAGCCTAATGTTTTGCATAGACGCGCCACGCCAATCATATTGCCAGCGAAGGCTAATACGATTGTGGCGAAAACCGCAGCGGTCACATATTGCATGCGCCTGCGGGTTCGTGGCGCTTGTTCTAGCCCTACCGGCTTGTGAAGCGTAACCCATGGCTTCTCCTTACCGGAAATACCCCGAAATCATCGGAGATATAAATTGAGAGGCCTGTTCTACGTTCTGATCAGCAGCAATCTGATACGCCTCATCAGCCATTGGCTTCAAGATTGCAACCTTGTCAGGAGCCCAGATAATGGCCAAACGCTGCGCCAAACCATAGGCAAAAGCTTCTAGCCAAAGGTATGGAATCTCAACATTTTGGTTACTGGTCAGGTTCGCATCCTGAATTTGACGAACGCGATAGTATTTGAGCGATGTGGTGGTCCCGTCAGGAACAGGCCACAAGGTGACCGTAGGCGACAGAAGCCTGTCAAACCAATAGGTCGTGGTGAAGCCCTGCTGGTCCTTGTTGGGATAGGACGCATATTCAGTGCGGCTGATGGGCAGGATTAGACGGTCAATCGGTTGCGCAGAGCCGTTGACAGTCTCAATGTAGGCATCAAGCATCACCACTGTATTGGCGGGGACACTATAGGTTGACTGTCCCTGCACAAGCGGAACCGTAATGAGATCTACGGCCCAAAGATTTACGCCCTGGTTGGCCCAGCGAGACAGCATCATGTTGGCCGCCATACGAGCAGCCTCCATGTGCTCCTGAAGCACAGCCGTATTCCTGACCCCGATGAGGTTGTATGCATATAGCATCAACTCGCCAAGGCCCGGATTGTACGAGTATGTGTTGCTGGTAGCCATTGCCACTCCTATTAGAAGTTTGTGGTAGTGGCGTCAGCAATCAAATACCCACCCGCAAAGATTGACCCTACAAATGGGCCGCCCGTATTAGATTTCATTTGATACTGAATGTCCGTGCCGCCGGGATGTGCCGGAGCAACCGTGTACGGGATATTGAAGATTTGCACGAACGGCGATTGTGAAAGCAACGTCGTGTTGCCATTCACAGTAAAATTATAACCACTTGACTGAATGGTGTTGGAAAGGTTGAACTTATTGTACTCAGCATAAAGCATATAGTTGCTTGAGGTAAAGCCGATGCTGGCGTTCGCTTGAACATATGTCAGATAGAACGTGTACCCTTTGGGAACCGTATAAAGCGACATCTGCGTTTGACCCACACCAGCATTGATCTGAGCATAAAGAACGGTCGCAATCTTTGCCGTGATGTTGCCTGCATTCAGGCCATTAGTAACAAACAACCCATTGATGCGAAAATATGAATTAGTCGTGGTTGCAGTCCCAGAACCATTAAGCGTGACAAGCTCTGACAGAAGATTGAAATTAGCATCAAGACCGTTCACTTGGATAATTAACCCGGCGTCAGTAGCCCCAGAGGCACTTAAAAGAACGATCACGCCTGCGGATGATGGATAGGTGTAGGCGCCGCCAGATTGCGTCAAACCTTCCCACAATGGGCCAAGGGCAGTTCCCGCAATCTGTGTGCTGTAACCAAATATCTCAACAGGCTGATGGTTTGTAATTTGACCGCGAGCAACTTGAAGCTCAAACGGCTCGTGCCTGCCGTTCTTAGTAATAGAGTCCCAGATGACGCCAGATTGAGACAACGTACCCATTTTTAACTCCTCTTGCCAGCACGCGCAGCGGCTGCATTATCAACCAAGTTAGGATAAGGCCGTCCAGCGGCTCTTGCTCTCGCTTTGGCTGACTGAATTTGTTTGCGGTTCAGATGCTTCTCTTTAGCATCTTTTGGCGCATCTTTCTCCCAGAAAGGCCTGTCCATATTAACAATCCCACTTCTTGGCTACAGACTTGCACATCTCAAGCACTTGTGCCAACTCGGCTGTGCCTTTGAAAGCGTTGATAGCATAGCATACACCATCATGTGCAATTCCACTTTCGAAGCGACTTGTTGACCCGACTATTGGGATCAGCAGCCTTGGCAGAGCCGGTCAGTTTTCGCTTTAACCCCGTCATCCTAGCACAGAAGCTGTCCTTTCTGGAACCGCCTTCTGGCTGGGGACGCTTAATATCATGTCCTTCAGCTTTAAGAGAGGCCCGACCCTTAGCGTTCAAGCCGCCTTCAGGGTTCTTGCCTTCCTTGCGAGTCCACGCACCTGACATAG
>Ga0209777_10003976_pt1 | contig 17808 bp, 20 predicted proteins | sample FrelakmetHBP12HB_FD_187147 | JGI IMG/M metagenome (GOLD analysis project Ga0209777, IMG submission 187147) | Freshwater lake sediment microbial communities from the University of Notre Dame, USA, for methane emissions studies -HBP12 HB (SPAdes)... | ecosystem: Environmental > Aquatic >...
ATTTTGTGACTATTTTTCAAAACACACGCCCTGGAAGCTTATTTTACTGAATCTACATCTGCAATTAAATCAAGCAGTGAATCTACCCTTGCGCGTACGCTGTTCCTTTCCTCATCTAATGCCTTTAATTTACCTTTTACCCCTTCTAATTCCGCCTCTTTATTCTTTAATGTTTCCTCCAATATCTGAATTTGTTTTTTTAAAGAAACTTTCTCACTAACAATAACTTTGATCTTATCCTCTAGTTTTTTAAACTTTTCTAATTCCACCGTATATTTTTATCCTTCCTTTAAAATAAAAAATGATTTTTTAAAACTTCTTTTGCTTTATTTTATGCCAATTTGTAGGGTTAATGTCAAGGCATTATTTTAACAGGAAATATTTTAACTTGCTGATCTCGCACCGACCGGAAATATTCATTTAATTCATTCAGGATGGCCTCTCCGTCCTTTAATTTACCGGCCAATTGTCTAAACCGGCTGGCGCCTTCTAATCCCTTTGTATACCAAAGAAAATGTTTACGAAATCTTTTATCAGCTAATTTTGAGCCCAAAAATTGGGCTTCCATTTCCCAATGATTTTTAATCATTTTTTGCCTTTGGTCTAAACTCGGCAGATAATTTTCCGTTTGTCCTGAACATGCCTGAATAATACCTTTAAATATCCAGGGGTTGCCCAATGATCCTCTTCCTACCATCACCGCATCGCAGGAAGTTTCCCGCAGCATTTTTACCGCATCCTGCGGCTGCCGGATATCGCCGTTGCCAATTACCGGAATATTAACAGCTTTTTTAACCTCTGCGATTATTTTCCAATCGGCCAGGCCGCTGTAACCCTGATCAGCCGTGCGGGCGTGAACAGTAACTGCGTCGGCTCCGGAACTCTCTGCGATGCGCGCAATCTCCACCGCGTTGATTGAACCGCCACTCCAACCTGATCGAATCTTCACTGTAACAGGGATTTGCACCGCTTTTTTTACCGATTCAACTATACGGGCAACAAGTTCGGGATCTTTCATCAAAATGGCTCCCGATCCGGTCTTAATAACCTTTTTCACTGGGCAACCCATATTGATATCAATTAAATCAGCGCCACTATTCTCAATGATACGAGAAGCTTCCGTAACTATTTCCGGATCAGCCCCAAAAACTTGCGCGCCTAAAGGGTGATCATCGGCGCAGGTTTTTAAATATTCAAAAGTTTTGACTGTTTTCCTGACAAGGCCATTGGCACTGATCATCTCTGTGTAGGATAAAGCACAACCTTGAGAGCGCGCTATTAATCTAAACGGCAGATTGGAAATTCCCGCCAGCGGGGCAAGAAAGGCTCCATTTTTTGCGGCTTTTTGAATTATATTTATCATGTAATAATATACTTTTCAGCGCGGGAGAGTTCTTCCACCGTGTTGATTCCCATAACTTCGATGTAATCGGAAGCTATAAATGATTTGACCGTCACACCTTCACGGCAGGCTATCTCGACTATGTCGGTTAGATAGTATTCGCGCTGCTGATTATTATCGGTAACTTTTTCTAGAGCGGAAAATAAAAATTTTGTGTCAACGCAGTAAATGCCTGTGTTTATTTCTCCAATTTTTTTCTCGTCTTCCGTGGCATCCTTATGCTCAACTATTTTTAAAACATTGTCCTTGTCATCCTTAACGATGCGGCCGTACGCATGAGGCGGAGGTGGAATAGTTGTCAGCACGGAAACTACGGCTTTGGCTGTCAGATGATTATCCACCAGAGACTTAATTGTCGCGGGTTTAAGGAGTGGCACATCCCCGCAAAGAATTACGGTAAGCCCATTGTAATCAGCAAGTATATCTTTAGCCTGCAGGACAGCATGGCCCGTACCCAATTGCGGTTTTTGTTCAACAAAAATACAGCCCCTGCCGGAAAAATCATCTCTTATCTTATCCGCCTGATGACCGATAATCACCACTATCTTTTCCGCGCCAGCGCTTTCGGCAGCCGCCAGAGAATAATACAGAAGAGGCTTGCCATTTAAAATATGAAGCACTTTAGCTAAATCCGATTTCATGCGGGTGCCCTTACCCGCCGCCAGAATCAAAGCGCAAAATTTATTTTCTTTCACCTTATCAATCCTTCCTTTTTTTCTTCAATCGTCAAACCGGTCGTAGATGACCTTTAGGTTACGCAGGCCGGTATCCAGTCTTTTCTCCTTAATTAAGTATACTGTTCCCGAATTTCCCGAAGCATTTTTCATTGTATTTTATCCCAATAGTTTCCTACAACAGAAATAAAATTTCTCATACGTTCTACTAAATAGTTTATGACTACTTCTAGTGTGCAGGATATATCTTTGTAATCTTGATCAATTGTCTTTATATATTGATTCTTTCTTCCTTCCTTAAAATCCCAAATAAGTTTTTCGCCTAATTCTTTTTCGATATTTGATTTATATTTCTCCATCTTTCGAAAGTACTTTTTGGAGGTATTATTATCACGAAACGCAAGTTCTATACGACAGTCTTCATTTCTTGTGACAATGACCCATTCACTTCGACCTTTTCCAGCAGGCGCACTAATATTGTTTTTCGCTATATCTACTGTTCGCCCCCTGAAAACAGTAATTTTCTTTGATACTTCATCCAATAGTTGTTGTCGCAGAGGGTTGGGACCACTAACAGAATAATCTCTTGGGGGAGATTTCACAACCTCAACGTTTGAATCTTGAAAATCTTTTTTTATTGGCGAAGTCTCAGATTTATAATTAATAATTTCTTCATCATGTATTGCTATGTAGGAAATTCCTGCTTTATCAAAGAATTGTTTTCTTTCATTAGGAATTACATTTGCCACTACGGTGATTTCAACTTTTTCCTCCGGGTGAGTATTCTTGTACCTATAATAGTAATCTACTATTTTAAATGAATGGTTCCTGTCTAATGTGCCTTTCTGTATTTCAACGATTAATATGCCTTTTAATCCATCCTCGAATAATAAGTCAAAACGAAAGTTTCCAATGCGATATTGTCGAGAAAGCAGTTTAAGGCCACTTCTTTTTAAAAATCTTTCCGGATTATTAGCAATCGCATCTTCCATGTCTTTTTCCGAAAACATATTTCCCCCTTTTGCAATATAGTGATTAGGCAATGTTATTAGGGACAGTGGGGCTGTTCAAAAATGCCCAGATGCAAGGCGCGCAAAAATCGTATGGCGAGGCGTATATGAACATACGTTGAGCGGTGCGGTTTGCAGCGCAACACAGCAGATGAGCTTTTTTCGACAGCCCTCTACTCGCCTTTCAACTGCGCCGGCGAAATCACCAGCACTTCTTTTATGGATTTCTGATCGGCGTTTTCAATTATAAACGTAATGCCTCTATAGTCCATTCTTTCTCTTCTTAGGGGGATTTTTCCTAATCTATGCATGAGAAATCCCCCTAATGTTTCATAATTGCCCTCCGGAAATTTCGTCGCCAGAAGTTGACTTAAAGCATCCATATCTATGCGGCCGTTGATCAGATACCTGCCGGGAGCCAATTTTTTGTATAACTTTTCACCGCTGTCATATTCGTTATCAATACTGCCGACAATCTCTTCGCCGATATCTTCAATAGTCACGATACCGACAGCACCTCCGTATTCATCAACGACAACGGCCATATGCTCCTGCCTTTTTTGCAGATCCATCAATAGTTCACTGGCTTTTTTTGTCTCGGGAACGTAGAAAACCTCCGTTTGCAGACAAGTTGCGATCGTCTCGTAAGCATGTCGGTCTTCTGAATCCTTATGTCTTTGTATGGTGGCCAGTAAATCGAAATAATTCAGAATGCCGACAATATTAATAACCTGATCCTGATACACGGGAATCCTTAAATATTTTTTACCAGCCACGAATCCGGCCGCTTCGTCGATCTTTGTTGTAATCGGCAGCGCCGTCAGCACCGAAATGGGAATCATTATTTTATCCGCCGTCAACTCGGAAAAATCAAATACACGGCTGACCATTTCCTTTTCCGTTTTTAAAATATCGCCGCCTTTTGTGTTTTCCCCCAGAATATATTTCAGCCCTTCCTTGGTAATGTAAGAATTTAGATTTATTTTCTGTCCCGTGAAAACGCTTACAGCCCCTTTGGATATCAAAGCAATAACAGAAGCCAGCGGATAGAATATAGCGGAAGAGACGCGGATAAAAAGAGCTACACGGATTGCCATTGCTTCGGCCCTGTGCAGGAATGTCCGGCGAATCATGATCATCATAAAAAGCGTCGGCAGCATAACAAACAAAGAAATTTTTTCACCGCGCTCCGGCCCGAAAATGCCGATTAAGAGACCAGTTGCCAGTGTGGAACCGGCAATAATGGCCAGATTAGTTCCGATCAGAGTCGTCGAAATAAACCACTCCGGCTTCTCCATCAGTTTTACCGCCTGCCCCGCGGAAAATGAACCACGCCGGGCAAAAAACTTCAGCCTGGTAATATCCGACGCAATCAGCGCTATCTCACCGCCGGAATAGAGAGCTTCCAAAATCAGACAGATAAAAATGACTGCTATGATCAAATATGTATTCATTTCTCTTGATCCAGCCCCTTTTCTGTTGGTGATGATACTTTAATCTTCAATATTCTTGCCCTGCCGACGTTCTCGATTAAAAAGTTGTAGCCTTCGAAGCTTACTTCTTCTCCTTTTGCCGGCAGTTTGCCAAACAAATGCAGGACAAAGCCGCCGATGGTATCGAATTCGTCCCGGGGCATTTGCGTTTGCATTAAATCATTGAATTGTTCCATCGGCATTTTACCGGGAACAATAATTGTGTGGTCGTCGATTCTTTCACAATCATCAAAAGCTTCGTTGTCGCCGCTATAAGCTTCTTCAAATAAATGACCAAGAATATCCTCCAGAGTAACCAGGCCGGATACTCCTCCGTACTCATCCACGACTATGGCAATCTGCATTCTGTTTTCCTGAAAATCATGCAGAAGACCATTGACTGTTTTTCCTTCAGGAACGAAGTAAGGCCTGATGAGCAATTTTTCAATGCCTGCCTGTCTGCCCAAACCTACGGCGGCGAGCAAATCACGGGCAAGGAGAATGCCTGCGATATCATCACGATCATCTGTGTAAACGGGTATCCTTTCGTGACGCTCTCTGACCACCACGGCAATTATATCCTCCACAGGCATATTGATGGGAAGGCAAAACATATCCACTCGAGGTATCATAATATCGGTCACCGGCTTATCGCCCAGTTCAAAAATTCTGTTGATCAATTCTTTCTGAGATTCATCCACAACACCGGCCAAACTTCCGGCATGAACCAGAGTTTTGAATTCGTCCTCCATTAAAACATCGTCATCATGAGACTGGACGCGGCTGTAGTTAATAAAGCCGGAGGCTTTCTCCAAAATGGCGACGACAGGGTATTCCAGCCGGTATATAAGCGTAAGCAGAGGAGAGATTGACGAAGATATTTGCATCGGATAAGTGACGCCGAAGGTCTTGGGAATTGCTTCACCGGCAATTAAAAGAACAAGGGATGTAAAAATAATGGAAACCCATTGACCATTAACGCCGAATAAACTGATAAAAAATGAAGCCGCCAGAATAGAGATGACAATGTTTACCGCCTCATTACTCGCGACAATAGTTATCAGCAACCGCTGAGGTTTTTCCAGCAATTTGGTGACAAAGCCGGCGAAGGGATAATTATCCAGTTTCATCTTGTGCAGGTGCAGATCCGTGAGTGAAAACAAGGAAGCTTCCGCCGAAGAAAAAAAGCCGGAAAGCAAAAAAAGAATGAATATTATAAATATATCAAAGCTCAATTCGAAATCTCCATCCGCCTCAATTGTTTCATTATAGGCAGTAATTTACCAGATTGAGGTAAAAAAAGATATACCCATTCCGTGATCATCATCACATCTTGCCAAATGAAGAAAGTTCTTCTAAAACCCGATCCTTCTATTTGACTAAAAATATTTTTTCCGTTATTTAGGTGTCCTGATCATATTAGCTAAACCTAGGAGATTAAAAAATGCCCAATATATTACTTGTAGGAAACGGCGCCAGGGAACACGCGCTAGCCGAAGCGATTTCACGCTCTGAACAAAAACCCCGGTTATTTTCTTTTATGAAGACTAATAATCCCGGGATAGCCTCTCTTTCGGAAAATATAAAGTTGGGCAGTTATGCTGATCTTGAGGCAATTACAGGGTTTGCCGTGGAAAATAAAATTGAACTTGCCGTCATCGGCCCGGAAGATCCGCTCAATAATGGTGTTGTGGATGCTCTGTCCCCAATAGGCATCCCGGCAGTCGGTCCGACCAAAAGTTTAGCGCGACTGGAAACTTCCAAATCGTTTACCCGTAATCTCGTCAGCAAGTATAATATTCCTGGCAATCCGCAGTTCAAAGTATTTACAGCGATTAATGGCGTGGAAGCTTTTTTAGATCAACTGGAAGGAATTGTAATCAAGCCGGATGGCTTGACCGGCGGCAAAGGCGTGCTGGTGCAGGGTGATCATTTCTCCACCAAGCAGGAAGCGTTGAATCTGTGCAAACAAATATTAGCGGAAAGCTCATCACTGATAGTCGAAGAAAAATTCGACGGTGAAGAATTTTCGCTGCAATGCCTGTGCGACGGCAAAACCGTTGTAGCAACCCCCCTGGTGCAGGATCACAAAAGAAGATTTGAAGGCGACAAAGGACCCAACACCGGCGGCATGGGCTCTTATTCCCTGCCCGATCATTCCATGCCTTTTCTCAAGCCGCAGGATTTACTTGACGGTCTGGAGATCACCCGTCAGGTCGCGGCGGCGCTCTTGAAGGAAACCGGCACCCTTTACAAAGGTGTAATGTATGGCGGATTCATCGCTACCAAAAATGGCGTGAAGCTTTTGGAATACAACGCGCGCTTTGGTGATCCGGAGGCCATGAATATTTTGCCTCTTTTTAAAACAGATTTTGTGGAGATCTGCCGCCACATTATTGCCGGAGAGCTGGATAAACTCAAAATTGAGTTTGAGCAAAAGGCAACCGTCTGCAAATATATTGTGCCCAAGGGCTACGGCCTGCCCGCCTATCATCCCGACGCGACATCGTCGCGCGCGAAAATCGAAGTGGGCGATGTGGGCAAAGCACGGCTTTACTATTCATCCGTGGATAAAAAAAAAGATGGCTTGTATTTGAGTTCTTCACGCGCCATCGGCATTGTCGGCATTGCGAACACATTGGAAGAAGCCCGCAAAATTGCCGAGGAAGGCGTGAAAGCCGTCTCGGGCCCAGTTGCCTATCGTACCGACATCGGCACTGACGCCCTCATCCAGAAGCGTATCGATCATATGAAAAAGATACGAAAAGAATAATTAATACCGTGTAACGTGATGTTCGGCCAGACCGAAAAAATTCGTAAGCGGATATATCCGGTTATTATCATCTTTGAATCTGCCGTTATACATGCCGAACGGCTGATGAAAGTCGGAAACGATAAATCCGGCGTTGATCTTTTCGGCTCTCTCGCCTGAGGGCGTGAATAAAAGGTCAATACATCCGTCTTCTGTCTTGACTTCCCACGGGCGCATGATGTTGTCTTTCTCAAATTTAAAGTGCGTCGCTTTAAGGCAATAAATTTTCCCGTCAATCCACATGCAGTTCTCATTAAAATCTTCATCATCGTTTATCATATTCTGGCAAAGATTGAAGGCTAAAAGCTCTCCGTATTCATTATAGCCAGCAGCTGTCGCCCATTTCCAAAAACTGGAATAAGGGTAATATGTTTTTTGTTCATCCATCAAAGCAACGTCCTGCTTTCGATTGATTACAATCTCCTTCGCTCCCAGCATAATTGCTCCCTCAGCCGGCGCGGCTACCTTGTGCGTATAAAATGGTCTGAATGATGTAACAGGAGAGACCTGAACAAGAGGTTCAATAGTACTCAAGTCTTCAAAAACCTTAATTTCTCCTTTTACAGAGGGCAGGTCTTTCTTGCCGTCAATATCGATGATGATTTTGTGAAACCCTTCATTCAGCTGGTTTTCAAAGTACAGCCGGTAACCTTTTTTAGTAAATTCACAGTTGTCGTCATAGACCTGCCCGGCAATGCGCGCCGCGCCGCCCGGCGACTGCACACTGTGCTCAAAACGTTTATTTGCTATCCTGTCATAGGCATAGAAAAAGGAAACGCCCATAAATTTGGCATCAAAGATAACCATGCCGAAATAATGGGTGGGTGTGATGATGCCGAAATGTTGCCATTCTTTGAGGCGAAATTTCTTCCATAAAGCGGGAACTTTAAATGAAGAGGAATATAGCGGCGCATCGAGAATATTCACATCGCGAAAAGGCGTACGGAATGTCCCGAAGTTAATCGCCCCGTCTTTCTCCACCATCTTTTCAGGAGTTGCTGATACTTTTCTCATGACATCTACCTCCCTTATTAATTCCTTACTACTGCTCCGATAACTATAAGAAGTATTCCTAAACATGCTAAAAACGCACCTATTTTTAACAGTTTGATATCAGACGCTATTGGTTTTTTTAATATACTACGGTAATAACCTCCGTTCAGCGATGCGTGTCTCGCCTGCACTAAACTCAATAAACCAAATCCTATAAAGCTTAAACCTATTCCAGCCCAAACTATAATTTCGAATATTTTCATCATATTTCCCTATAAAAAATTTCGTCGCTTTTTTCCTGGATTCCCGCCTGCGCGGGAATGACACTCTTTATATATTTTGTTGTCGGCGTATTAAATCGTCTTCAGCAATAAAATTTACTGCGATAATTTTTTAAGATTGCCAATCAATACTTCATTCTTCGCGTCAATTTCTAGACCTTTTTTGAGATAGAATAATGCCTTTTCGTTTTCCTTTAAAGCCATATAAGCGAGGCAGATACTATTATAAATTTCAGCACTTTGTTTGATGGATATTGCCTTGAAAAAATAATCCAGAGCTTCTTTACTTTTACCTTGATTCAATTTTACAATACCCATTAAATGCAGCCATTCCTGCTGTTGATCTGATGTTTTCCTTAATTTCTTGGCTTTCTCCAGCACATTATAAGCTTCTTCTATACGGCCTTTGTTAATAATCAACAATGACGCGTATCCATTATAATTATTCGATGCCATTGGATCGGAATTAATTGCCATTAAATAACATCTTGCCGCTGCATCAATATTTTTTTCTTCATATAGTAAGTCGGCATATGACCCCATATACATTTTGTTTCCGAAATTATTGATCTCCTGCGTTAAAAATATTTTTTCATTGTACCAGAGATAGCGATTCATTACGAAACTATAAATGCCAAAATAGGATATTATTGTTATCAGTATTGCAAAAAGCATCTCCTGTTTTTCTTTTCTTACCGATTTAATGAGCCAGGCGATCGAAATAGTAATAAATATCAGAGGTAAATATAGCCAGCGTAAGGCAATAAGAGATATGGATGCCTTCGGTATTATATTAAGAGTAGGTAAAAAAGCCAGCAGGAGTGAACCGGCTGAAAAGGCCGCGATCCTGTATTTTTTTCTCAATAGAATTACAACAATTGCAGTAACAATAAAAAATATTATGGAAGCTATAACCGCGATACCGGTCAAATGCGCAGGATATGAAACACCATAGCTATGAAGTCTCCACGGCAATAAAATTATAAACAGATTATAGCAAAATAACCATGGCACATAATAAATTCTCATTAATATGTCATTTAAATCCAGTCTGGCAAATGACGGACCGGTGACATAAAAACGAATGATCATATATATAAAGATGACCAAAAGGTACGGCAGATACGACAAAAATTCATTCCGTATGTTCTTTGTTCCGGAGGAAATTATTCTATTGTACAGGAAAAAAATTCCTATGCCCATTATTCCAATTTCCTTGGAAAAAACAGACAAACCAAATAAAAATACCGATAAAAAGAATAATCCATGTTTTTCTTTTTCCATACTTTGCAAATAACAATAAAAAGAAGATACAAAAAATAATGCGGCAAGAATGTTGTTTCTATTTATTATAACTGAGACAGTTTCCGTATTGGCCGGATGGAGAGCGAAGATTATAGTGGAGAAAAATGCCGCTGTTCTGTTTAAAAACAAATAATTTATTAACAAATAAACAAGAAGGGTATTTAAAATATGAAGTATAATATTGGTCGTTCTGAAACCTTTCGCGTCCATACCCCACAGCAGATAATCAAAATGGTAAGTAAAATTTGTAAAAGGTCTATAGTAACCAGTGTGATAAACTCCTTTATCAATCTCATCAGCAATGCCATCCTCCTGAGAAAGATATGAAAAGGCAGAATGATTTTCACGGATATATGAATTATTTTTTATCAAAGAATTATCGTCAAATATAAATGATCCCTGAAAAGCAGGCAAGTAGGCTAAAGTGGTCAATGTAATAATTATAAAAACATGCCACTTGTTAAATGAGTTATCTAATTTTGAAAATATTTGTCCGGGCATGTGGGATTCGACTTTTCAAATAGTAATTTGATAAATTTATAGACAATATTATTTTTTATCCAATGTCCCGATAGAAATCAAATTGCCGACATTTTCGGCAAACCAGGAAATCGTTCGTCAATAACTTTATTCCATTTTTCTATCGCAGTACTGATGTTTTCCATAAGTTCCGAAATATCGCCTTCGATTGTTATGGAGATGATTTTATCGCCCTGAACAATCTGATTGACAACTTTCTGGTCAGCTTCGCTTATCACCTCACCGAACACCATATGCTTACCGTCCAGCCAGGGAGTCGCTACATGAGTGATAAAAAACTGGCTGCCGTTGGTTTGTGGTCCGGCATTAGCCATGGAAAGAATACCCGGTTTGCCGTGCCGCAGTTCTTTGACAAATTCATCCTGAAATCTGTATCCGGGTCCGCCGCGGCCGTCGCCATCAGGACAGCCGCCCTGAATCATAAAGTCGGGAATAACCCTGTGAAATTTTAAATTGTTATAATAACCGCGCCGCGCCAGATTCACAAAATTCCCCACAGTAACCGGAGTCTGCCCGGCAAAAAGCAACAGATTGATTGTTCCTTTATCGGTTTTGATAATAGCTTTTAAATCGTTTTTCATTTTAATCTCCTTTTTCTTTCAGCTTAAAAAACAGTAGATATTACTAAGAAATATGTCAAGATAAAAAGGGAGATATGACCCTATTGTTCTGCCCGTCATTATAATTAAGTGTTATGTCCCCGGAACTCAAAGTGAAGGCATCATTCCCGCGCAGGCGGGAATCCAGAACATATGCAACCAAGGCATAATACTTATATTTCAAGACCTGACTCCGATCTTTTCGATCTTTTTTAAAAATTATTAAAATATCTTGGACAACTGGTTGACCAAAAACAGTTAATATTAAGCTGATTTGTAAGCATGCCTAATTATTCTTATCGCATACTCAAGTTCAGTTTTGTCATTTATAGTTAAAATAGGATAATTTCCGAATGTAGTTTTCCCGGGTTTGGAGTAGGCAATTTTTTTATTTTTATCAATTGCGCCATATTCCATCGTCCGAAGATGTATTAAAAGAGAACGACCAATGGGTTTTAACCACACAAGCCCTCTTCTTTTGTTTTTTGATATCATTATAGAAGTATAAGTTCTCATGGTGTCATTGTCTTTTATCTCAATATCACGACCCAACCCTTTTACCATGATATCCAACTGGTTGAATAAAACATTTCTTTTAAAAGTCGTGTTATCTTCTATTATCGGGACATTAATCTTAGATGATTCAGGCATAATCTTCTTAATTATTTGCATCTGTTCTTCAAAAAATTCAATGAATTCTTCCGATTGGTATTCATCTTTTAAGTCTATAGAATATTTTGCATTTTCTCCAACAATCACTGTTATGTTCTTCATAATGTGCATCTCCTTTCTGTTACCTAATTATGACATATGGTAACATATTTTTATTATAATGTCAAGTTTTTTATTACAAGTGGCATTAATTGGCAAAAGCAGAAAACATCTAAAAGAAAATCAGGGGGCATATTCATCTTTGATTTAGCTGTATTTGAACAATCTATAATTAGAAAAATTTTCCTGGATTCCGGATCGCGCTTCGCGCGTCCGGAATGACGGGAAATGAATTTCGATTTTAATGGTGGAACAAGCGCAGGCCGCAAAAGGCCATGGATTGAGGGTTTTTTTTACTGTCCTTATTTCTTGGCGCTGTCGTATTCCGCTGAGGCCAGTTTAATGCAAACCGCCAGCACTTCAATCGCTTTTTCCAGTTCGGTAACAGGCGGCCGGGTCGGTGAAATCCGGATATTGGCATCGTTGGGGTCCTTGCCGAAAGGAAACGTCGCGCCCGCCGGTGTGATGGCAACGCCTGCCTCTTTGCAGAGCGTCACCGCTCGCTTGGCAACCGGTTTTGCCGTGTTCAGGCTTACGAAATAACCGCCCACCGGGTTGCTCCAGTTGGCCAGACCTGTTGCGCCAAGTTCTCTGGACAGCACTTTTTGAGCGATGTCGAATTTGGGTTTCAGAAGCTTGGCGTGTTCCTTCATGAGGCCGGCAACTCCGCACGGATAAGCGCTGAGGAATTTCACATGACGCAACTGTTCCACTTTGTTGGGCCCGATGAACATGGTCCCGAAGAGTTTAGAAATGTACGCCAGGTTGGCTGTGCTGGTTGCCATGAAACCCAGCCCAGCGCCGGAAAACGTGATTTTGGATGTTGAACTGAAGAGATAGACCCTGTTGAGGTTCCCAGCGTCCTCGCAGGCACGCAGCAGATTTTTCGGCTTTCGGGGATTGTCAACCAGATGGTGGACGACATAGGCATCGTCGGCAAAAATAGTAAAATCCGGTGCGGCTGTTTTCATCGAGGCCAGTCTTTTCACTGTGTCGTCGGAAACTGTGTCTCCGGTGGGATTGGAATAGGTGGGAACAAAAAGAATTCCCTTGACGTCGTGGTCCGCCGCAGCTTTTTCAACTTCGGCCATATCCGGCCCGTCTTTCGTCATTTTGACCTGGATCATCTCGAATCCCATTTCGGAAAGCAGCAGGAAATGCCGGTCATAGCCGGGCACGGTAACGATCATCTTCGGCTTATCGGTTTTGCACCAGGGCGCGGCGCTTCCGACCAAACCGCGCAAGAGCGCCCACATCAGAACCTGGGAAAGGATTTGCAGGCTGGCATTGTTGCCGACCATCGTTTCCTCCGCTTTCGCCCCGAGTATGCCGGAAAATAATTCACGTGCTTCCGGCAGGCCCAAAACGCCTCCGGGATAATTACGGATATCGAAGCCACTTTGGGTCTTAATGTCCTTTTCCGTCACAATGCCGAGCAGGGCATTCGACAGATCAAAATCATCATCTCCCGGCTGGCCGCGTTCAATATTCAATTTTAAACCAAGCCCTTTGAGGGATTCATAACGCAACTGCAAGTCTTTCAAGCTTTCCATAGTCAATACCCTTATTAATCCTTTATCTGGTTAGTGGTGGAACAATCTCAGGCCGCAAAATGCCATGGCAATACCGTATTTGTTGCAGGTGTCGATCACCTGCTGGTCGCGGATGGAACCGCCAGCCTCGACAATGGCAGTCACGCCGCTGCGGTGCGCGCGCTCAATGTTGTCGCCGAAGGGGAAGAACGCGTCGCTGCCAAGGGAAACGCCGGTGACCTTGCTCAGCCATTTTTTCTTTTGAGCCTTGGTTAATGGTTTCGGCTGACAGGTAAAGGTTTCGGCCCAAACGTTCTCGCCGATGACGTCCTCCGGCGTATCGCCCAGGTATACGTCAATGGCATTATCACGGTTGGGTTTGGCAACATCGTCACGGAAAGGCAGATTCAGCACCTTGGGCATATGGCGTAACTGCCAGTTGTCGGCCTTCTGGCCGGCCAGACGGGTGCAGTGGATGCGGCTCTGCTGGCCGGCGCCAACTCCAATAACCTGGCCGTCCTGCACATAGCACACGCTGTTGGACTGCGTGTATTTCAGGGTAATCAGGCTCAGCACCAGGTCGCGTTTCTGCACATCGGTCAGGGTCTTGTTCTCGGTCACCATGTTTTCCAGCATGCTGTTGTCAATCTTCAGACTGTTGCGTCCCTGCTCGAAGGTAATGCCGTACACCTGCTTGTGCTCCAGAGAGACGGGAACGTAGTTGGGATCGATGGAAACCACGTTGTAGTTACCACCTTTTTTGGATTTTAGAATGTCCAGCGCTTCCGGCTCATAGCCCGGGGCAATGATGCCGTCAGTAACCTCGGACTTGATGATCTTTGCTGTGGGCACGTCGCACACGTCGCTAAGCGCGATCCAGTCGCCGAAGCTGCTCATTCGATCGGCGCCGCGGGCGCGCGTGTAGGCGCAGGCAAGCGGTGAAAGCTTCATGCCGCGATCGATGTGATACATCTTGCGCAGAACTTTGTCCAGGGGATAGCCTAAGGCGGCGCCGGCGGGAGAGACATGTTTAAAGGAGGCCGCAGCAACCATGCCGGTATTCTCTTTCAGCTCTTTTACCAGTTGCCAGCTGTTCAGGGCGTCCAAAAAGTTGATGTAGCCGGGCTTGCCGTTCAATACCACAACAGGCAGATTGCTGCTGTCCGCCATAAGAATTCTGGCTGGCTTCTGGTTGGGATTGCAGCCGTATTTAAGCGCTAATTCGTTCATTCCTTATTCCTCCACTGTTTTGTATTTGTTTATGATGACGTCCTTGTACGTCTGGGTTGCCAGGTTAATGGCGCGCACAAACAGGCTCACCTTGTTGTCCCCGTTCAGAGCTTTCCACAGCTTGGCTGCGTAAAGGTCTGGGTCTTCCTCATCCATGGTGACGCGTATCGGTTCGCCCGCAAAACTGGGAATCGGTGTGCCGTTGCACTCGTAGGTGCTGATAAAGTGCCCTTCGCCGGCCAAGGGCTGTGGATAATCGAAGGTAAAACGCTGCACGCTCTTCTCATTGCCGTCATCGCTTTTCAAAATGCTCAGTTTGTAGCCGCCCGTGCGCATACCCACCACGCCGGAAATGCGGGGCGTCCAGTTGGGGCCGTCGTCCTCAAAAGTGCGGATATTCAGCGCAGCTTCAAAGCTGAAGCCCGGAAAATCGTTACGGGCGATAAAATCATGGATGGTGTCAGTCTGGTCGCCGTTGGTCACAATCGTCGTGTTGTCCAAAGTCAGCACGGGGTTGTAAATAATCAGGTGCGGGTCTGTCATTTTGGAAGGGTCTGCCGCCTTGGTGCGAATGCCGCCGTTAATGAGGTCAAACACACGGTTACGGCTGTTTACGCTGCGGCCCATGATAAAGTAGGCAATCATGGCTTTGTTGCCACCGGACGTTTTCCCGATGCATATGCCGCGGCCCGGATACTCGTTGCCGGCCAGATATTCGTATAAGCTCTCTTTCATTTTTTACATTTCTCCTTGATTTTGTGTAATACCATGTTGCATTCAAACGATAACGCGACGGCAAGGAGGAGGCTCCGCAGGCGTATTAGTAATACGTCGAGGAAGCCGACTACGCAGCCAACAAAGTTAGCCAAAGAATGCGACTTGGTATAAGGCATCAATTTTTTGCTGCGGAAGTATATGAAGAGAAGATTCGTATGTCAACTGGATTTGAGTGGAATATTAATTTTCAGATTGCAAAGTACGGCCCAATGCGTTAGATATGAACGAATTTAGACAGCAATACTATCTACATACAAAGGAGCTTGAATGAAAGCAAAAAGCGTTCCTCAAAATGTGTTAGTCAGTGTGGTGATGGGCAGTGATTCGGATTTGCCCATCATGACTGAGACAACCAAAGTACTGGAAGAATTCGGCATTGGCTATGAGCTGATTTTAACTTCGGCGCATCGAACGCCGCAGCGGACGACAAAGTTTGCCGCCTCCGCGGCGGGGCGCGGCGTTAAGATAATTATCGTCGGAGCCGGAGCCGCCGCGCACCTTGCCGGTGTAATCGCCTCGCAAACCATTCTGCCGGTAATCGGCATCCCCATTGATGCCACTTCTCTGCATGGTCTTGATGCTCTGCTCTCCACCGTGCAAATGCCCGGCGGCGTGCCCGTAGCGGCCATGGCCATTGGTAAATCCGGCGCTAAAAACGCCGCTTTATTTGCCGCGCGTATTCTGGCCATTGAAAACAAAGGAATCGGCGCAAAACTTTCCGCTCATAAGAAGAAAATGTCCCGAGATGTGGAAAAAAAGCAGGTAAACATTGCATGCCGGAAATCCTAAAAGTTGACGCGAATAATTCTGAAGAAATAATTTTTACCCGATCGGCGGAAATTCTGGCCAGCGGCGGCATTATCGCCTATCCGACGGAAACTTTTTATGGGCTGGGCGCGGACGCAACAAACGAAAAAGCAATCGAAAAGATTTTTGCCATCAAAGGTAGAAATTTCAAAAACCCTGTTTCACTGATTATCGGTCAGGCAGATGATATTCACCCTCTTGTTCAGGATGTGCCCCTAACAGCGAAAAAGCTGATGGCCGCATTCTGGCCGGGCGCGCTGACTATAGTCTTTTCAGCAACGGATAAAATATCACCTCTGCTGACGGCGGGAAGCGGCAAAATCGGCCTGCGCGTATCCAGCCATCCAGGCGCGCGGGGAATCATTCAAAAGCTGAAAAGACCGCTCACTGCAACAAGCGCTAATCTAACCGGCGAATCTGAATGCGCGCTAACTTCCGAAGTTGCCCAACAAATTGGTGATAAAATTGATGCTATTGTGGATTGGGGAAAAACAAAGGGTGACAAAGCTTCCACCATTATTGATGTAACATGCACTCCTCCGGTTATTTTGCGCAAAGGAGCAATAAGCAGAAAAATCATTGCGCAATACATTGATGCTTAAAGATCTGCCCAAAAGATATCCATTAAAATTGCCATCATGAGTTAATTTGTACTGACCATTATTTGACTTTACAAATACAGTCACACTAAGCCTCGCCAATTTTAACGACTGCACCTACAAGTCCACAGTATTTGGCAGTCGTTAGAATCGATGATTACTGGTTAAAAGGTTCAACGCTGGTCAATAATCTAACTCAATAACCACCGGATAGCTTCTTGCTCATCGCTGACAATATATAAAATACCGCCACGATTTACAGCCACGTTCTCCGTGAACTTGTTTATGTGCTCTGGTTTTCTAAGCAGAGCAATCTTGATTCTGCTTCCGAACATCTTTGCACCCAGTTCGCCGATATAGAACTTTTCCATATCTGGTATATCGGGGAAATCCCATGCATCGACAAGAATTCTTGTGCGGTTATTTTCTTCTGACAACCTCTTGATGGTCATTAAAATTTCATTGATTTCGGAGTGGAGATTCTCCCCGGAAAGATGAATTTTTGGGTAGTCATCGAAAACTTTAAACGATAACTTAAATTTCATAGTTTTCTCCTGTTTAGACCAACAATGTTTATTTTTTTTTAAACTGACCACCAAAAAGTGTTAAAAGCTATGGACTATATAACAATGGACTGTCTAACAAATTTGGGTTGTAATTTAGCATAAAATTAATATTTTGAAAAGTGAGGGTTAAGAAGTTATCAATAAAAAAACAAATATCGATTTTGAAAAACCAAATCATCATCAGAAATGTTGACTTCACCTACTTATTAATGAGGTTATGATTCAAGACAAATCCTGTCTCTCCGATTCTTCTTCGCTTGGTACATGAGTTGGTCTACCCGGTTAATGAACGCTTTCATCTCTTCCTTCGACTTGTACTGCGCCATACCTATACTGACCGTCATGTAAATATTTTGATCCGACACCGGGGAAAAAGCCTCTTTCCTTAATTCCGTTTGGATTCTCTCAGCAGTTACAATTCCCTCTTCGTTTGTAGTC
>Ga0209777_10003978_pt1 | contig 17806 bp, 14 predicted proteins | sample FrelakmetHBP12HB_FD_187147 | JGI IMG/M metagenome (GOLD analysis project Ga0209777, IMG submission 187147) | Freshwater lake sediment microbial communities from the University of Notre Dame, USA, for methane emissions studies -HBP12 HB (SPAdes)... | ecosystem: Environmental > Aquatic >...
TATAATATCCTTTTGCGTTGCTTTCATCGATGCCTGATGTCGGGATCAGAAGATTATCTTTAATGGTTAGCATCACATTTTCCGGCTGCGATTTATCCCGGTCAATATAAAAATCTGCTTCTTTTTTAATTAGTTCATCTTTGTTTATTTTGTCATCTATTTTTATGCATCTGCCCTGCCATATGGAAACCACTTTAGAGGTTACTACTATTATAGATTTTTCTTTTAATTCAAACTTTAAAAAGCTTTCCTCAATTATGGAAAGCAAATCATCTTTGGGAGGAATTAATGGCCTAGTTTTAATTGCTCGAACTATCATTTAAGCAAATTGCTTGAAGAACTTTGACGAGACCAGATAATTTTGGTTGACCAATGGTTTAAAAGAGGAAACCATTTTTATATTAGTCAATTTATCTAAAACAGTATTGAAAACTAAACAACTAATCCAAATTCCTAAGGTAAAAAGCCCTCTTTCCATAAAAACAACCGGGATTAAAGCCATCCAGATTGCAGGAGTCAATCCAAATAAATAAAGGAAAATTACAGAACCTACGGCATGGGCCGTGAATGTGGCTCCCAAACTATTTAAAATTAATCTTTTTTTCCCGAAAGTGGCGACAAAAGGAATCAGCCAGATTAAAGAATACATCCATGCCTGCCTGCCGATTGGATTTAATATGAACAATATGATGCAAACTGGAAAAATGATTGCTGTTGCCTTTTGTTTTAAGCCGAAATAAGCCGCTGCTAATACTGGCGGCAAAAATAACGCCACTGCTAAAAAGTTTATTGGCGCCCTGAAAATAATTATATTTATAACATAAACGACAAAAGCAGATATGGCCCCTAAAACAGGCCCTAGAAACATTCCGCCGATGGGTCCTAAAAATTCAAATAAGGTGAAGTTTTGGTCAGATCCGACAATCCGATCTATAGATATCTGAAAGGTGATCAGCCCTAAAAAAATAAAGATTATTAGAAACAAAATTTTGCGTTTGTCCATGTTCGTTTTACAAATTATTATTTGTATTTCTTTTATACTACTTTTATAATAAAATACAATAAGATGAATAAGCTTATATTTATATCCTTTCTTGTTTTATTTCTATGTCCAACTTTTATTTTAGCGGCGGATGCAGTCGATGTGAACACCGCTTCACTCCAGCAATTAGACGAGATAACCGGCATAGGACCCGTGCTGGCGCAAAGAATAGTGGACGCAAGACCATTTTCTTCGCTTGATGATTTATTAAGAGTCAGCGGCATTGGTCCAAAAACTTTGCAAAAAATAAAAGATCAGGGGCTGGCTTGTATAAACTGCCAAACAGCACTAACCCAGAATGTAACTCCAAGCCCAGCACCAAGCACGGCGCCAGCCCCGACTTCCACGCCCTCTCCGGCGCCTTCTCCGACACCGGCGCCCGCACTAATTTATCCCGGAGGCATTTTTATAAATGAAATTTTGCCGAATCCTGAAGGGCCGGACGAAACTGACGAGTGGATTGAATTATACAATTCCAACGGCTCTGATGTGGATTTATCCGGCTGGCAAATTCAAGATACAACAGGAACAGTGACAACTTATACATTTCCTCAGGGTGCAAAAATTTTAGCTGATGGATTTTCAGTTTTCAAAAGGCCCGGCACTAAAATAATGTTGAATAATGACCAAGACGGCTTAAATTTACTGACGCCTGATGCAAAAATTGCCGATTCTATGTCTTTTACCAAGGCTCCCTTGAACCAGTCGTATAACAAAACTGCTTCCGGTTGGATTTGGAGCTCAACTTTGACCCCCGGAGCTAAAAATATTATCACTGCCATCCAGGCAAAAATTGCTTCCAAAACCTTGTCAAAAGCAAAAAATTCTGTTAAAAATAACGGTACAGCAGATATTAGCCAGAGTTTAAACACAAACCAAGACGTTCCCGGAGGGAACGAAACAGCAAATCCTTGGTTTTTATTTTTTACGGTTTTAATAATAACCGTAATTCTGGCTGCAATCGTACTATTAATAAAATTAAAAATTTTTAAAAAACAACATGTCAGGACATAGTCATGCAAAAACAGTCATGGCCACAAAGATGGCCAACGACGCTAAAAAAGGAAAAATATATTCTAAATATGGCAGACTGATTACAATAGCAGTAAAGGAAGGGGGAGGATCGGGAGACCCGTTGACAAACGCCAAGCTCAAGACCGCGATAGAACAGGCCAAAAATGTGAATATGCCCAAAGAAAACATCGAAAGGGCTATCAAAAAAGGTACCGGAGAATTGGCCGGCGAAACTTTAGAGGGGGTTTCTTACGAAGGGTTTGGGCCGGGGGGAATTGCCCTTATAATTGACGGTATCACCGATAATTCAAACCGGACATTAGGTGAAATAAAATCTATCTTAAACCAGAATGGCGGTAAAATGGCGGGAGAGGGAGCTGTCAGATGGATGTTTGACAGAAAAGGAGTTATAACTATTTCAGGCGAAGGAAAAACAAAAGAAGATTTAGAAATGCTGGCAATCGAATTGGGAGCCGATGATATTAAATCGGAAGGAAATAATTTAAACGTTTATACAAAACCAGAAGATTTTGAACCGGTAAAAAAGGCTATGGAAGAAAAACAAATAAAAATTGAATCGGCATCTTTAGATTATGTGCCGAAAGAAGAAGTTGTTATTTCCGAAAAAGAAAAAGAGCAGGCACAAAGACTTTTTGAGGCGTTAGATGAAAACGACGCTGTAAATGACATATACTCAAACATTAAAAACTAGAACCGCTTATTACATGGCTGTAATTCTGCGGAATTAAATAATTCTCATGATAATTTTAGGCATCGACCCTGGATCTGTAATCACGGGCTATGCCATTATTAAAAAACAAAGAGGACCTGGGCCGTGCCTCGAAGTTGTTGACTTTGGCTGCATAATCACGGATAAATTTTTCACAACGGGCGAAAGGTTAAAAAAAATATACAGGGAAGTGACAAAATTAATAGAAAAACACAAACCGGACATTATGTCTGTTGAAAATTTATTCTTCTTTAAAAATTTAAAAACTGTAATGCCTGTAAGCCAGACTAAAGGAGTTATTTTACTTGCCGCAGCAGAGAAGAAGCTGCAAGTTTATGAATTTACTCCGTTGCAGGTGAAAATGACCATTGCGGGATATGGCAGAGCAGAAAAGAAGCAGGTGCAGAAAATGATTAAGAGAACCATTGATATAGACCGCTTCGACTTGGCAGAAAACAACAGGAAAAAAGACGATGCTTTCGACGCTTTAGGGGTGGCGATTTGCGCCGCATCAAAAACTTATTAAAACTGCTTGTGGAGAAGTCGAGCTTGACAATAGTTCATGAAAAAATATAATAAGGAAAATAGAATAAAAGTAACCTTAATTTTTCAAAAAATTTAGCAGGACAAATAAGTTTTTTGAAAGAAAAAATCCAAAAAAATGGAAGAGGAATTTTTAACGAGACTTATAAACGAAGATGATGATCTAGACGACAGCAACTGGGATAACACAGATGACGATGACGGTGGTACAGACGATGATGATGATAATGATGACGATGATGATATAGCTGCCGACGAGGATGATCTCCCGGAAGAATAGCAAAAACAAAATTACGAATATTAAATAAAAACTCCGCTAGGTTGGCTTGGGAGATCCTCGGTCAACAGCGGTGTTTTTATTTAACGGGTAAGTTTTGGCCTTGCATTTCCAGACTTCTTCTGTAAAATAGCTTTCTAGAGTATAATTTAATAATATTTGCAAAAAATGAAAACAGAAACAGTTGACAATCCCGGCAAAGATAAAAAAATAAAAATTTTAAAGGCCATAGGAAAATATCTGGCATTTTTGTTTTTAGGCGGATGCTTGTTGCTTTTGGTATTATTCATTTATTTCACATGGAATTTGCCCCAGCCGGAAAAATTTACAGAAACTCCTTTTATACAATCGACCAAAATTTATGACCGCACGGGAAAAATTCTTTTATACGATATTTACGGCGAAGAAAAAAGAGAAATAGTTTCTTTTGATAAAATTTCAGACAATTTAAAGCACGCCGTTTTATCATCGGAAGATTCCAGGTTCTACCAGCATGGGGGAGTGGATTTTCAAGGAATATTGAGAGCCGCATGGATTGATTTGACGTCCCGATCAAAGAGCCAAGGAGGATCTACCATAACTCAACAGCTTATCCGCTCTGTTTACCTTACCAACCAAAAAAGCATATCTAGAAAAATTAAAGAGATTATTTTAAGCGTAGAGCTGGAAGAAAAATATTCTAAAGACCAGATTTTTGACTGGTATTTAAATGAAATTCCTTTTGGTGAAAATGCTTATGGAGCTGAAGCCGCCAGCCAAACCTATTTTAACAAACCCGCGTCTGATCTTTCTTTAGCTGAAGCCGCCACTCTGACTGCCATGATTTCAGCTCCGAGTTATTATTCCCCTTACGGACCCAACAAATCAGAATTGCTGCAGAAAAAAAATATAGTATTAGAAAAAATGCAAAAATTAGGATATATGACAAGCGGGCAACTGAAGGAAGCTGAAGCGGAAAAAATAAATTTTTCTGAATCAACTACCTCTATAAAGGCGCCTGACTTTGTGATGTATGTTAAAAAATATTTAGATAATAAATATGGAGAGGACTATTTGAAGGAAAAAGGATTGAGGATTTACACTACTTTGGATTGGGATATCCAACAATACGCGGAGCAGGTGATAAAAGACGCAGATAAAACAAATATCAGCAAAAATGCAAATAATGCAGCAATGGTTGTTATAAACCCAAAAACAGGCGAAATTTTAGCTTTAATCGGCTCAAAAGACTATTTTGCCCCACCATATCCGGCAGGTTGTGATGAAAAAGCGTCTGGAAGTTGTTTGTTCGACCCCAAATATGATGTGGCCACAATGGGCCAGCGCCAACCAGGTTCTTCTTTTAAGCCTTTTGTTTACGCCACCGCTCTTGAAAAAGGGTATACTCCAGATACCGTGCTGTGGGATGTAAAAACTGAATTTAACCCCAACTGCGATCCAAGCGGAGATGCTGTGGTCGGCACAAATGGCAGCAGATGTTATAACCCGCAAGACTACGATGGAAGAAACAGGGGGCCAGTGACCCTGCGCACGGCGCTTGATTGTTCTTTGAATATTCCCTCGGTTAAAACCCTTTATTTGGCCGGCATACCAGACTCTTTAAAAACAGCGAAGGATTTAGGTATCACAACTCTTACTGATACTAATAATTATGGGCTATCTTTAGTTTTAGGAGGCGGAGATGTTAATTTGTTAGAAATGACATCGGCTTACGGGGTTTTCGCGGCGGAGGGAAATTATATCCCTCCGATAAGTATTTTAAAAGTCACTGATGCAGACGGCAATGTTATTGAACAAAACCAGGAACAGCCGACAAAAGTTTTAGACACGCAGATTGCAAGACAAATTAATAATATTTTATCTGATAATAATGCAAGAACCCCGATTTTTGGCGCCAACTCTCCATTATATTTGCCGGGTTTCCAGGTGGCCGCCAAAACTGGCACTACACAAAACTTCATTGATGGTTGGACAATGGGATACACGCCATTCGTTGTTGTCGGCGTGTGGACCGGAAACAACGATAATTCTCCGACAAAAGACGAGGGTGTGGGGATCGCGGCCCCTATGTGGAATAAAGTTATGCAAAAAATAGTGGCAGCAAATCCAGTTGAAAATTTTACTCCGCCGGACCCAATCACAAACAGAAGTCCCGTATTATTAGGACAATTACCGCCAGGAGACACTAACACTATTTTATATTACGTTGATAAAAACAACCCTTTAGGCCCCCAGCCGCAAGACCCCACAGTTGACCCGCAATATTTTTTGTGGCAATCAGGAATTAATAATTGGTTGATAAAAAACGGCCAATATCAAATTCCAGCTAATTTACCTCAAGGCTGTACTTCAACTTTAGGATATAGCACTGTAACGGGCCAACCTTGTGCAATTAACCCGACTACAAATAATATACAATAAAAAAAACAGCCCTACGCTTTCTGGGCTGTCTTTTTTATTGTATATTACTGCGCAGACTTAATGGGCATTACCACATAAATATAACTTGAATCTCCCACCGGTTTTAATATGCATGGCCCTTCTTCTTTGCTTAAATCAAATATAATCTCCGAACTTTTAATATTTGACAATCCATCCGTCAAAAATTTGTGGTTGAAAGATGCTTCTATCTCCTCGCCCTCGATTTTGGCCGGAATACTGGATCTGCTTTCGCCAATATCCGGATCTTGGGCGGATATTTCAATTTCTTTGTTTTCTGGATTTATTTTTATTTTCACCTCATTAATTTTACCGGAAAAAAGCGACGCTGCTTTAATCTGATTTAAAAACTCGTCTCTTTTTACAATAACATGTGTTTTAAATTTTTTCGGGATAATCTCTTCATAGTTCGGATATTCCCCCTCAATCAACCTGGAAATTATTTGAACCTGCGGGTGAGGGACTTCTTTCATTGGAAATTCAAACATTGTTTGGTTCGGCAAAAAATATATTTTAATTTTCCCCTCTTTTTCCCCTAAAGTATTAATTATTTCCCTGGCCGGTTTTTGGGGCAAAATGAAAGAAATATCTTTTTTGACGGGTTCTTCTAGGGTGATATTTTTTTCGGCTAATCTAAAACTATCGGTGGCGACTATTTTTATCAAGTTTTTTGAGAAAATAAAATAAATACCCGATATTTCTGGTCTTGATTGCGAGGGAGAGGCAACATCTACTATTTGAGCCAATCCCTGGCAAAGCTTTTTATTATCAACCTCTAAAAAATCTAAATTTTTAAATTCTGGAATTAGGGGGAATTCCTCTGGATTAAAACCCTGGATTTGATTTTTAAAACTTTTACACTCTATATATAATCCCTGTTTTTTTTCTTCCAATATAATTTTTTCATTCGGCAATAAAGAAACAAAACTTGAAAAGAATTTGGCGGGCACCACCACTTTGCCCTTTTTTATAATTTTAGTTAATATCCACAACTTTATGGCGGTTTCTAAATCTGTGGAGCTCAGGCTTAAAAAATTATCTTCAGTGCTTATTAAAACATTATCTAAGATTGGCAAGGACAAATTTTTTCCGACAATTTTTTCGACTATACCCAGCCCATTTTTTAGATTTTCTTTTAAAATTTCTACTTTCATAATTATTATAGTTAATTAATATATAAATTTATTATTATTAAGGTTTTTAGTTTTTTGGGTTTTAATATAAAAAATAGGTATAAATATTTTTATTTGTTCGGAAAATTTTTTGTGAAAATGTTGTGGACAAATTAGTATAATAAAAAGTGTAATTTAGTGTGTGTTTTTAGGGCGCCTTAAATTACTATATCTTTAAACACCTTTTATCCACTATATATTCTCTGTTTTATTAAGTTTAACTCTTCGGTTAATTTATTGTTCTCTTCATTTTCTTTAACAATTTTATTGTAGGCATAAATCGCGGTTGTGTGGTCTTTTCCGCCGAATTTTCTGGCAATTGCCGGAAAAGAATATTTTAATTCCCTTCTGAGCAAAAACATGGCGATTTGTCTCGGTCTGACGATTTCTTTCCTTCTCGTGGGGTCAAACAAATTTTTTTCTTCTAAATTATAAAATTTAGCGACGGTTTCTATAATTTTTTTATAATTTGCCACATCAAACGGAGAAAAAACAAAACCTTTCAGTAATTTTTTAACTGTTTCTATATCCAATTCTTGGTTTATTTTGTTATAGACTAATATTTTATTTAAGGCGCCTTCTAATTCTCTGATATTTTTTTTAACATTGGTGGCTATATAATCTAAAACATCTTCTGAAAGATTCATGTTCTTTTCCTGGATTTTTTGTTTTAAGATAACCAGCCTTGTTTCATAATCAGGCAAACTGACATCGGCAATCATGCCCCCTTCAAACCTCGATCTTAGCCTCTCTTCCAGCTCCGCTATGGCATTTGGGGGCCTGTCTGACGAAAGGACTATTTGTTTGTTTTTTTCATACAAGGAGTTAAAAACATGGAAAAATTCCTCCTGGCTTTTATTTTTACCCGCTATAAATTGTATATCATCTAAAATTAAAACATCTATGGGGGCCAAACTTGCCTTGAAAGATTCCATACTGTTTGTTCTGATGGCCGAAACAATGCCTGAAACAAATTTTTCGGAGGAAATATATTTCACCTTTTTCTTTTTTGACTCTTCGCTTATTTTGTTTCCGATAGCTTGTATCAAATGTGTTTTCCCCAATCCTGTGCCTCCATAAATGAATAAAGGGTTATAAGTGAATCCCGGGTTATCAACTACGGCTAAAGCAGCTGCGTGGGCCAGTTCATTAAAAGAACCGACAACAAAATTGTTAAATGTATATCGCGGGTTAAGGTTGGTCTCTTTATTTATTTTAAACTCTTCAAACTTCAACTGGATATCTTCCTGTTTTTCACTTTCCGAAGCCGTTTTTAGCGGAGCATTTCTTGCCGGTTGCGGTTTTATAATAAACTCCAGCTCTTTTATAGAATCGTCTATGTCATGAAGGGTTTTTAAAATCAATTTATTATACTTATTGCTCAGCCACTCTTTGGAAAAAGCATTGGGGACCGAAATTATTATCTTTTCGTTATCTTTAGAAATAATTTCGGTATTTTGGAACCAAGTAGCGAAGTTCGCCCTAGAAATATGAAATTGCATTTGCGCCAAGACTGATTGCCAAAGTTCTAGGTTATTCATAATTATGAGGGAGGGAGAAGTGAGAAGCCCGAGTGAGAAAAATCAAAAATTATTTTTTGATTTTTTGAACGAGTGGTTTATCATTTCGACCGAGCGATTAATTATATAAATGACCGCAGTCATTTCTATAAATTATAAATTTGTTTGTTAGTGTAAAGTATAATGTATTTTCTATTTTTATTGGCTCGCTGTCAAATAGAATTAAAATAAAGAGTGGTGTTATTAAACTGTGTATAACTTGTGCAGTCTGCTTCTATTGTAGACGCATAATGGAATAACTCAAAATTTGTTTAATTCCGCAAAATTAATAAAATCAAACATTGAGGTTATAGTTTGACCGAAGCAGGATTTTATACTATACTGGCTATATTATACATTAACTAAATAAATATACCATTATAGAAATATCTTTTGATATTTATATAATTACGTCGCTCGGTCGGAGACATAAAATACTCGCTTATGCTAGCATTTTCTTTCTCCTCCCTCGCTAGCAATTATGAGCAAAACATACCAGCCTAAAAAGAAAAAAAGGGCGAATACCCACGGTTTTTTGAGGAGAAAAAAAACAAAAACAGGCAGGCAGGTGATACAAAAAAGGAGAAGAAAGGGCAGAAAAAAATTAACCGTATAAAGAGGGCTTCTCGGCGGTATTTAAAATTTTAAAAAATTTTAAATACATGCCGGGCGTTCGATTTTTTGCATGCTGCCCAAAATAAACAGGATCAAAAAAAAGAAAGATTTTGAAACAATTTTTAAAAATTCAAAGAGTTTTAGAAACAATCTCTTTATTTTTAAAACAAGAAAAAACAATTTAAAATTAAACAGGTTCGGATTTGTGGTGAGTCAAAAAGTGTCAAAAAAAGCGACACTTAGAAATAAAATTAAAAGGAGACTGGGCGAGGCGATAAGAGATAAAATGGAAAATATAGAAATTGGTACAGATTTGGTTTTTATCACTTTGCCCGGTATAGAAAAAAAAGAATTTTCTGAGATTAAAAAAGCTGTAGAAGATTCGCTGGTTAAGGCAAAATTAGTTGCCGGAGAAAACAATAACCGGCTGCCCAGCTAAATAAAAAAATGTTTGAATCTATAATAAATTTCTTTTACATTATATTATACCAGCCGATGTTCAACTCCCTTGTAGTATTGTATAACTACATACCAGGGCATGATTTTGGGATAGCTATAGTATTTTTAACCATAATAATCAGAATTATACTTTTTCCGATTTCAGTGAAAGCCGTTAATTCCCAGAGAGGCCTTCAGAAGCTGCAGCCTAAAATACAGGAAGTGCAAAAGAAATACAAAAATGACAAAGAAAAACAGGCAAAGGAGGTTTTAGCCCTTTATAAAACTGAGAAGATAAATCCATTTTCAAGTTTGCTTTTAGCCTTGATACAGCTGCCGATATTATTGGCGCTTTACAGGGTTTTTTGGAACGGATTAAACCCGAAAGAGCTTTCTGTCCTGTATGGTTTTGTTTCCAATCCTAAACACATAAATGCTTTATTCCTGCACATAATAGATTTATCAAAACCAAACTTGATTCTTGCCATCTTAGCCGGCCTGACTCAGTATTTTCAGACAAAAATGTTGCTTCCCCAAAATACTCCTAATACGGGAGGACAAAGTAAAGAAGCTGACATCTCCCAGGCGATGCAGAAACAGATGGTTTATTTTTTGCCGGTATTTACTGTCATAATACTTATAAGTCTGCCGTCTGCTTTAGGGTTGTATTGGACAATAAGCGGGCTATTTTCTATAATCCAACAGTATTTAATTTTTAAAAAACACAACAAGCCGGAAATAATGAAACAATAAAACCATGTTAGAACAAAAAGATACAAATAGAATTAAAGAAATGGCGGAAGAATTTTTTGAGAAGATGACGATAGCAGTTTCTGATATAGAAGTTGCTCTTTCGGCTGCAAAAGAAAACTCCCAAGACATAAAAAATCCTGCTGAAGAGAGCAGGGATATTGTTGATCTGAATATAAAATTAGATGAGCCGCAGATTTTGATTGGCCAACAGGGTCAGACGCTTATGGAAATCCAGCGCCTTTTAAGGATGGTTCTGAACAAAAAATTGCAAAAAGTTTTTTATCTTAATTTAGATATTAACGATTATAAAAAGAAAAAAATAGAATATTTGAAGGATTTAGTCAAAAACCTGGCAGACCAAGTGTCTTTGACTAAAGAAGAAAAAGCGCTTTTGCCGATGTCAGCTTACGAAAGAAGAATTGTGCATTCAGAATTATCACAAAGGACAGATGTTATTGCAGAAAGCCAAGGGGATGGTTTCGACAGGCATATTGTGATAAGGGCCAAATAAGCCAAACAATAAAAATATTAAAAAACTGCCTGGTCAAAAGGCGGTTTTTTAATATTACTTAAAAAAATTAATCTTTTCGTATCGGAATAATAATAAGGCAATTAGGAATTACACCGCCGCCATTTCTAATATTTTGCCACTTTATCTGCAGCGGCCCAGTTTTATTTACATCATCAGGAGTCGGAAATTCCTGGCAGGAAGTCCACGGGCTGGTGGAACAGGATTGCCCAGGACCGGCATAAGTGAGTAAAACAAGATAATCACCGGGTGGAGATATTTTTATAGATGAAATACTCTCTCCGCTAAGAGACGGCGGTTTTCTGCCGTTTTGGGTGCATTGGCCGATTTTGTCGTATTTTGTGCAATCCTGTTCTGGCTCCGGCACATTTTGAAATTTTAAATCTTCTAACTTTCTTATATAAAGACCGCCGATTTGGCCCTGTAAAACCGGGAGATATCCGCCTGCAGGATTGAAATAAGACCTGCGGTAAAAATATACTCCATCGCCGTTAGGATGAAAATTATAAGGATAAACAGATGCTGATGATGCGAAAGGGCTTCCGGTTTGCGGGTCATCGGCAGACTGGCAGCCTTGAGACTGGCAATCTTGATCCGGGTCAAGATACATACATTTTCCCCAAAGGTTGGAGTTAGCATATAAAATTGATATGTAAGCGGTTTGGGTATCAGCGTCCTTGACAATACACGCTGAATTAAGCCTGTTTTTCAACGGACCTAAATCTGAAACGTTAGATGTGTTGGATTGGGGGCTTTCAGCGTCAGGACAAGATGTCCCATTATAAAAATAAACTCCGGGAGCTTTTTTTGTTGCCGGCAGCGGTTGCGTAGGCGGCGGTTTGTTAAAATTTAAAATGCTAAGCTGGGGATTTATAGTGGTTACAATTAAATATGTCAGCGCTAAGATGAGTATGCCCGATATTGCTCCGGAAATCCTGTCTCTGGCGGCAGATATAAGATCGGCCTTTATGGGCGATAAAAAATACATCACTCCCGCGATAAGCAAAGATATAAAAGCAGCAAAAAAACCAAGGAACATCCCGGCATTAAACACATATAGTACATATTCAGGCAATTCGGGCATTGGCGAGCCCCGCATAAATGTTTGTCCGCCTATCGTAGGATAGTCTACTTCCAAAGCAGAAATTCTATGTATTGAAAGATAGAAAAAGCCAATGAACAAAAATAGGATAAAAAAAATTCCAGTGCAAATTTTTTTTTGATGTTTTTTTATCATCAAATTTTTATTGTGATTTTGTAGGAATTATATAAATATTGGTCAGCGCACCTCCGCCGGCCGCGACAACCGGCTGCGCTTTTAAATTTTCAACGCCTTTGCTTTTTGCTTTTGGGATGAATGTCTGGCAATACGATGAACCGCCAGCGTTTGTACATTTGCCGCCTGAGCATGTTTCGGCTCCGCTGCAACATACACTGCCCCTGCAACCCGAAGGATCAGAGCCATCGCACGCCTTGCCGACAGTTCCGCCGCCGCTTGAGTAAAGGGCAACCAGATAATTTCCTTTTATTTCTATAGATCCCGGACAAGTCCAGAAGTCCGGACAATCAGCTTGATATGGAGTCGGCCTTTGGATTTTGGCATAACTGCTTGCATAACTAAGGGTTGTTCCGTCATTGGCTATGGGAGACGGAGTGGATTTTATTTGGTTAGCCGCTATATTTGCGAAAGCGGCATTTTGCCCTGCGTCCCATCCGTATGGTTCGCTGTAAAAAGCTATGCCGGTTCCGGAAGTTGTAGGCGTTGTATTAACCGTAAAAATATCTACAGCCGAGGCGGCTATAGTGTTAATAGTCTGACAACAGCCATTAGGAGGCAGACAGCCGACGGGTATTATCGGAGGAGTGCACTTGCCTCCATTCTGGAGCCCCATTGCCTCATGCAAGATGACGCCGTAATAAATTCCATTTGTGTAATCATTGATAATCTTAACAGACCTGACATTCCCATCGAATACGGATCCCAAATCGTCCTGCGAAGGAATCGGACCTAAAGCATTATTGTTTCCCATACTATCCTGCCCCACACAATTACTGTCTAAATAAAAATAAACGCCAGGCTGCGGAGGCAGGTTAGATATAGTCTGAGCCGGCGGGGGGACTAAAGTGAGCGATACAAGATTGGGATTAATTGTCTGCATAATTATAAAAGAGGCAAGCGTCAGCACTAATCCTAAAACAGAGCCTTTCATCCTGTCTTTTGCATTGGATGCCGCCTCGGCACTGTCAAACGATGCTATCAGTTGCACGGCCCCTACGGTAAAAGATATAAGAGCTAAAATTCCAGCTACGCCAATTAAAAGTCCAAACCAATAAGCTATATATTGTGGCAGGGTACTACTTGCTGTTGGTGGATTGGGCGCTAAAAGTGGAATTGATGGATATGTTACCTCTAATGCTGCATGGACAAAGCCGGCATCGCCGAACAGAAGAACAACTAGAAAAGCCAAAAACAACAAATATTTATTTTTTATTTTTTTTATCATAAATTTTAGTTTTTTTAGTTATTATTTAACAGATATTAAAAATTATTTTTGTATATTATATATAGGATTGGCATTCGGCGTCGGATTTTGGCTGTATTCCTGGCAGCAGAACCAGTTGTCCGTCAGGGATGAAGGCGGAGTCGAAACCCTGCCTAACTGTGTCCCGTAACAATAGCCTTTGAAAGTTCGGCCGGTGAATATCATTTGGCCGGTTTTAACAGGGCTGATTATTTCATCTTCAACCCTTGTGCAATCTAACAGCCTGGCGCTTGCGCCGTAAGCGGTGTTCACCAAACTGCAAGCATTAGTCGTTTTTCTTGAATAAGCCAATTCCTTCATGATATCACTCCTGGGCTCTGCAAGCATAGTCGTATAAAAATCTATATAATCGAGTTTTAACTGCCTATAACTGTTCCAAAGCTGCGATATGTAATCTGTGATTTGTTGGCACGGATTTCCATTGCATGGCATAAATGTGCAGGTGCATATATAGTGTTCGGGGACTGCTGGTATGGCATTACCATCTGCATCTACTGAAGCGGGAGCAGCGGGTACCTTAGTTTCTTTATATTTACAGTCAGTTTCGCAGATTGGGTTCCCGTCATCCATTTTTGCAGCACATTTACAATAATCGCGTATTATATTAGTCGGTTTATTTGCATTGCCTATTTTTACCGCCACATCAAAAATATTCTGTATGTCCTTATTCATATTGTCTGCTTTTTTGATTAACCCGTCAGCCCAATTTTCAGCATCATCAACTGTCTGGCCCACCGGTACCTCTCCTGATGCAGGGCAAATTCTTTCTGTTCCCATGGGCGTGGGGCTGGTTCCCTCTTTGCTGGGGTCAGCCCACCAGCTGTCTTCGCAATAAAAGGTTAATGGGTCGTCATTATAAGAATATCCGTTGCATTGGGGACCCACCATTTCATCATCTGAAATTTTTTGTCCTGAAACAGTATAGCCTTCATTGCCGGCGTTATATTTAGGGTCTTTTTTATCAGAAACAGATTCATTTGGGACGGAAAAACTTAATGTTTGGTTTATCTGGTCACAAGGGCAATAAGGGCAATTAGAAGAAGTCGGGCATTTTGTAACTTCCGGGCACAGTTGTTGGCAGGAAGAACTGCCCGCTACAGCATTTGCTGCGCTGTAACAACTGCTGCCTATATCCGGCGATTTGTATGGCTCAAGGCATTTTTCGCATTCCGGGTGGTTAAAAAGAAATGATGAAGAATATCCTTGCGAACATACATTCTGGGGGTCAGTTATTAAATTTCCCCAATAAGATATTGGCATTAAGGGGAATAATGTTTGCATTGTATTTTGTATCCCTGAAACTAAAGAGCTGGGTCTTGCTGATTGCGTGCAGTCTTGATAGCCGGCATATTCATCAGACCCATTTTTGCATGAATAAGCATTGTTGATGCAATAATTTATATTACCCTGGTCGGCATTTTGGCTCGCTATTTGTCCGCATTGCTGGAAGTTGGCGGCTCCGAACAAGCAGCTGCCGGCATTATTTAAAACGCATTGCCCGTTATTTTTACACTGGCTCTGGCAAAAGTTATATTCGTTAGAACATGGCAGATATTTTTTGGCGCAATTGTCTGAGCAGTCGTTTTGGCAGGAGCTCATACAATCTTGAGGGGCGCTTAGTGGGCTGCTGCTGACACAAAGATTGGTACCGGAGTCGCACGTTTGCCCGCTTGGGCAGTCGGGAAGGCAAGGGACTTGAGTGATGCTGTTTATGCCGCCGCAAGTATAAGTTCCCTGCGGATTTTTTTTACATTGTCCGGGACACGGCGGGTTGGGAATGCACGGGGTAGGATTAATGTTTTGGCCAAAAGTTTTGGGAGGATTATTGGAAGCATTCGGGCATGGCCTTGAATTATAACAAGCTTCAACACATGTTTCCTGAGTTTTTCTGCAAGCTGTTACCTTGTCTTCGCACTGCGATCTTTGCAGCATGCAAGAAGCATAAGCGCCGGCGCCGGCAACGCCGCCTATAACGCCGCCGGGAATACTACCGACGACAGTGCCTACGCCGGCCCCTGTGCCGACAGAGTTGAGGAAGCCGCAAGTTGGGCAGGTATCAATGCACGGTTTGCAGTTTTGTTGATAGCACTGCAGATTGCCTGTGTCTGGGCATGTATCATTACACTTTTTAAAACAGCTGGAATTATTATAATTGAACCCCGTGCAATATTTTGATGCGTCTACAGGATCATTGGTTACGGGATTGGAAAACTTTTGAGTTAAAATAATGTGATTTTCCTGGCTCGTGATCTCATAAGTTTTAAGAAGGTCAATATAGGGTATTGCCAAATAACATTTGCCCAGGTCGGACCTTGCCTTGTCCAATGCCTTTTTGTCGTCTTTTATTTTGCTGTCGTCTGCCCAATCATTTATTTTGCCTTTAAAATATGTGAGCTGGTCAATCAATTTTAGTTTGCCCCATTTGCTGTTTTTCTTGCATGTATCTACTTTATTCTGGCAAATTATTAAGTTTATTGCGCTTAGGGTGGCAGGGCATGTACCGCAGTTTCCGGTATCAATGATTGTTGTCTGTTTTCCGTTTATATAAACAGTTTTTTCGATAGATGCCTTTATTGAACCGTAGTTATTATTATAATTTGACCTGAGTTCATCTAATCCTTTATAGCTTATGGCCTGGGTTTTACAGCTGGCCCCCCTGCTGGCAGCAGTAGGTGTTGATGTACTGCTTACTGCTGCTCCAATACTTGCGCCGACATCGATAGACACGCTTATCGGTCCGTGTTCTATTAAATCTTTAACTGATAGATTTTTTCTAGGATTATTCGGGTCTGCAACTCCGGAATCTGCAGGGCAGCAATCAGGCGGAGGGGGAGTCGTAGACGAATACGGCGGTGATTTACAGGGATATTTCACGCATCTGCCAGTACACTTATAACCAGGGTCGTTCGGGCATTTTTTCGGCTGATCGCACTGTCCTCCGCAGTCATTCTCGCATTTGCCCTGGCAATCGCACTTATTCATTAATTTGGTTATTTCATCTGACAAAGTGGCAACTATCTGAGATTTTTTTTGAGCGCCATCAATCAACTGCGCTAAGCAATCTGCCCTGTCATGGTCTGAATATGTCGGGGTTCCGCTTTTCCCGTCATCTGCATTTAGGTCTCCGTCAACAGGATTGCCGCTTTGGTCAAAACCGTAGCAATCCATTGTTCTTGTCAAAAGAGTTTCAGTCAGTGTCCCAATAGGAATTTCTTTGTAACTGGCGATGGTTGCATTTGATCGCGTAGCGGGATTGCCGGGATTAGGAAGATTAATCAGTGATAAAATAGCGGGCCTGCAATTAGTCAGGTCGGGATTAATAGTGTAAGCGATCAAAGATGAGCAGATGACTATCAGAAGCCCTAAAATTCCGGCTTTTATCCAATCTTTGGCCCCACTTGTAAATTTTCCCCTTCCGTAATCAAGCAGATAATAAACTCCGCCGAAAGCTATTACAATAACAGCTATAAAAACAGCCAGATTTATTCCTAAGCCCACAACATAACAGACATAATCAGAAAAAGACGAGCTGTCATTTATTTGTAATCCAAAAATTTGCGGATAAGTGACCTCAAGCTTTGCAAAAACCCTGCCTGCCGGCCGGCAGGCAAAAACGGCTAAAAAAAGGCAGAAAATTATTCCTAAAAAAAGAATTGTTTTTCGGATTTTTTTATCCATTATTATTTACAATTATTCACCGCTGGCAGCAGCATCACCGCCAGTTTCTGTGGCGCCGCTGCCTGACATGGCCAAAATAGCGCCAAACGCCCACCAAGATGTTGGTACCGCGAATCCCACAAGTACACTGATCCAACCGATAACATCTGCAATGTCATCTACATATGGGATTGCTTCCAAAACAACGGCTAACAGAAGCTTCCACCACCCTTTTTTTCCGGTAGCAAGCATGTATGTTCCATAAAAAATTGCGGCAATCAAATCAATTATCAATTCAATTGCCCATCCAATTCCAGGAATCCAGTCGATAAGAAGTCCGGTAACATCAAAAGTTATACCTATAATCTGTAAAAAAATTCCTTCAGGACTGAGAAGATTAGCGGCATTTTTCAATTTTTTAGCAGCTTCTAATGCATCACTGGCAGCTCCCACGGCAGCACCAGCAGCGCCGCCTTCACCACTGCCTCCGCCGCC
>Ga0209777_10003979_pt1 | contig 17805 bp, 20 predicted proteins | sample FrelakmetHBP12HB_FD_187147 | JGI IMG/M metagenome (GOLD analysis project Ga0209777, IMG submission 187147) | Freshwater lake sediment microbial communities from the University of Notre Dame, USA, for methane emissions studies -HBP12 HB (SPAdes)... | ecosystem: Environmental > Aquatic >...
ACCGTCTGGTTGTTATATCTCTCATGCTCCGAGGAGCATACTCGACGAACAAACAAGCGGTAACCCATTACTATGCTGATACTGGTTTATAAAGATTACGGTGAGGATGGCACTAATGCTTAAATTAGCGATTTTATTCAGGAAATCTACTTTGAGTACGACGCAAGATTAAAGGTTAATATATGCGTTTGACGCCTTCACGAGTTTTTATTCCACTTGTTAAATTAAAACCATCGCTCTTCATATTTTTGAAATACTCTTGCAAAGTCTTTCTTTCGACTTTCCATATCTCTTCTAACCAGAATTCTTCATCTAAGATTATTAACAAAGCATAATCAAGCTCATTGAGTTTCTTCTTATTGAAGGGTCTGAAAACATGAATTTTAGAGTCGCTTTTATGTCTATGTCTTGTTTTAATTTGAACTCTTTTACCGTCTGTATCAATACCGTCGATATTTGGTAAATTCTTATCTACACCTAAACGTACACCGCACACCTCTTTTGCAAAATACTCTCCGATATCCCCAACAACTTTGCTACCGATGTGGTATTTATCATTTAATCGAGTAAAAGCGATATAATAACTTTTTAGGTCCTCTTTAAACCCAGGATTACTGTATAGTTTTAGCATAAGCAAATTAAGAAGTTAAAATTTTAATTCTTTTCGACTAAGAACCCCAAAATCTAGTTCGCTTAAGATAGTCCCCTCCCAGGTATTATCGAACGCGACGCGTTTATTTCTTCTAAACCCCAAACCATTCCGCGCTAATCAACGCCCACCAGTCCAGGGCCAGGCCGTTGAGGACGTAATCATAGGGCAGATAGCCGTAGCCTTTGTCGCCCCATTCCACGCCCCAAGAGTTCCTGATTATGAACGCTCCGGTGCTGCTTCCAATCTTCCACGACTGAACCGATTTAAGGAAAATCTCATTTCCACTTCCCATAGAATTCTGTGACATCGAAATGTATCCTTTTCTTTGTTCCATCTGCCAGTTTGATCGTCATTTCATCGTATTTATTATTGTTCTTCTTAATTAGTGATTGGCTTTCAATTTCCCAGTCCTTCCCGCGCTTGCCGAATTTCTTTGATAACCAGTTATATTCGGCTAGGACGCCTTCCATTTCGCTGCTCGCCCCCTTTACTTTAATGGATTTCTCAACAGACGATCCGTCACTTCCTTCATATTCGATCATTTTTATCCCCATAATATCTAAAATCACATTGCCTTATAATTCCACTTCATCAAGCTCTTGCAATCGAGAGCGGAAATTGCTGATCCTTATCTCTCGGTTTCACAAAATTTACGGCGAATCCTAATCAAAGTTTGAAATGTATCGGATGTGCGTACAATTTTCCATCTTTCCAAAGCTTAATTGGATTTCTAATAAATTTTATTTCAGGATTTTTCTTTCCGGCGTTTAAAACAACATAAATAAAATACTTTTCCCCTTCACTTAAATCATAAAGTTTTCTGGCGAACTCCCATTGGGTGCCAGTGATCTCTATTAGTTCCTCTTCGTCTTGCGTTTTTGTTTTCACTTCGATATACTCCGTTTCAACCCCATTTTTCTTTATAATAAAATCACAACCAATTCCGGTGTTACCAGGTTTGTTTAACCATACTATTTCAAATTCTTCATTATTTTGTTTCACCTTAAATCCAAAACTCGTGTCAATAACAGGACCTATTTTTTTATAATGTTCCTCAAGTGCCAGATATGTGAACTCTTCGCCCCATTTCCCGATATTTTTGGCATCGGCTTCGCTCGGCATTTCAGAAATTGCTTCTTTCGGAATATTTTCTCCAACAGCTTTAACTTTCTCAGAGCTTCCTTTTTCTAACCCCTCGCTTTGGCCTCTCAAATCGGAAGTTACGATTTTCGGTTCAAATTCCTCAATTTTGACATCAACCTCATTAGGTTTACATTCTGGGATCCAATCGTGGCGAACCTTTTCTAGTCTGGGTTCCGTTACTTCTTCCTTTTTTTCAATCATTCTTTCTAGGTCTTCAACTGTTATGCCCCGCTTATCAAGATCGTAAACGAACGTGAGCATTGGTTTAATCTTCTCAGGAACCTGGTCTATAGCATCAGGCCTAAATTCGAGCTTTTTGATTAGTATGTCTATGTTTGGGGCGTCTCGGATATATTCGTCAGATAGCTTTGAAAAAGTAATGTCCGAAGGCCGCATAAAATTACCTTCTTTATCTATAAGCCACGCCTCCTTTCTGAGCGTCTTTAAAAATATTGCGTCAAAATGCTTCTTTTTCCTCTCATAATAAAACCAGCAATATTCGCCATTAAAGAATTTTTCTGCGTCACTGCTGTTCAGTTTTTCAATATTTCTTAAAAGCAATTTCCAAAGAACACACGACCCGATGATAGTCATCTGTTTTATGAACTCGTCCAAGCCTTCGTATTTATAGTCTTTTTGATATACGTTTGCTGTGCATTTCTCATTATTTCTAAGTCTGGCTCTTTCTTCGTAAGACAGATTACCGTTAAATTCAATTCGCCGTACATTAATTTCAGCTCCCAAATCAGTTAGAAAATTCATTAATCTTTCACTCGTAAATTTCTCGTACAGTTCATTCGAAACGAAATAGACAGCACTGATGCCTCTAAAGTATTCTTCAAGGTCTGAATCTCCAACATATACCTCCGCGGGCTTCTTCAGGGTGTGCTCTCCAGTGGCGTAGTTGACCGAGTCAACAAAATAGCTATCAAGTAATAGTTTAGCTAACTCATTCTTTTTGTGTGAAGCAATATTCTCATCTTCATAAATACTCAATAATTTTTCAAAATCTTCAAAATATTCTTCATCCTTAACCTTATTGCCTGTTTGATACCTGGGTAAAATATACTCCTTAATTTCAGCAAGATTGTCTGGTTCGTTCAATCCGAGTTCTGTTAAAAAGAACAACGAATCTTTGTTTTCAGTGAGGTTGCGTTTAACAGTTTTATATTTCGATTTGGTTTTTGCTGGTAAATAGACTTGGATTATGCCTTGATTGTTAAAGGGGGCGATATGCTCATTTGTTTCTAGTCTGATTATTGGTTTAGTCCTTAAAACTCCCCATTCATTTCGCCATAACGACTCTACCTTAGATAAGCGGCTATAGAAATCGATCAACCAGTCGTCAGGCTTTTCCTGTATGAAGTTTGAAGTTATTTTATTTGCAAACTGTTCAAAATCAATCTCCATAATGTTTAACTTGTAGACTATATAATCTCTCAGTTCCTTTGTTTTATCAGGAGTTATTTTTGTATCCAACCAGCTTCTTTTGTTAAATAATTTTTTATTGTCATTCTCATCTAATATTTTAGGTAGATCTTTTACTCCTGCTAATAAGGCTTCGCTTGCTTTCGTGTATTTGCCATCAAAAGTTGGCAACAAAGGCTCATCTGAGAGGAGTTTTTCTCTCACTTTTTCATATATCTTCGAATAAATCTTGCTCTCATTGTGCTCCGAAATAATTGGTAAAATTCCTAAAAAATTAACGTCTAAGTACCCTAATCTCTTCATGATAGGCAGACTTTCAGCAATCAAGTTTCCTGTTTCCCCAATAATGATTTGGTTTTGTTCATCTTCAAACGGGACCGTTTCACGGGTAGGTGTAGTTTTATACGGACCTTGAATAAGAAAGTCCAGAAAGGTATCGATTTCAGTAGGGAAAAACGCGACCAGTTTAGAATCAGGTTCCCTTGTAATTATCTTATGGCCGTTGTCACCCTTTTTAATTCCATAAGCCACCGCGACATTTAGATTTTTTATTGTTTCGTCAGCTTTTAACTCCTTATTGATTAATTTTTGAATAACAACATATTCTCTGGCATCAGTTAACGAAGTTAGGTTAACTCGTTTTACGCTGATTGTATTTTGAATGCCCTCATAATTCTGAATTGTTTCAAATGATTTTGAGTACAGTCCGCTCATAGATGGTGTTTCCCACCGAATTTTCCTAATATTTGTTAAGAACAATAACGTTTCCAATTTTATATTGTCTAATTTCTTGCTTATGAGGTCGAAGATCTCCCCTCTTGTTCTTTGATCGTGATTGAATGGCAAGCTAATGATAGTTTCAGAATACCATCTGCCTTCACTGATGATTACGGGGACAACAAAATCTTCTATTCTAATGTTATATTCACCCGAAGAAATATGAGGTGTTTTAGTAACCGCAAAAACAGACTTGAAACCAATGCCGAATTTTCCAATCGCATTTAGGTCGTCTTTCTTCGTAGAATTTCCGATACAAGTTACTCCTTCTATATCCTTAAAATCAAAAAGTTTTTCACCATCATGATGGATATCGAGTCCGTCTTCTGAAAGAATAAAACGTACCTCTTTAGCTTTCGCATCCTCTGCATTCTGCAATATTTCGTAAATGAAATGGGTTGGGTCGTTGTATAATCCCGCTAAAATGCCACCAAAATCCATTTTATTTTTTTTGGAAGAACGTACCCAATCTTTTCGATCCGATACTAATTCTTCAAATTCGCTTTTCGGCATACACAATCCCAATTTTACGTTAGCAATTTTGTATATATAATACTAAAGGTTCTTGGCATTATGCCTAATGAATATTCATATTTCTATAGTCTCCCCTTTCGAAGGCTTGGTTATCTCAGAAGTCGCTTTGTCAAAATCATCGGCACTCTCCGTGTGTATCGGAATCGTGGTCTTAGGGTTCAGCTGTTTTATGAACGATAGGATATCGCTCCTGCTGGCATGTCCAGAGGAATGAGTCTTGTGGAACTTGATATCAAAATGCTCCATCCAGTTCTTCCAGACCTTCCCTTGGGCTTCGTTGTCGTCGCCTTCAAGGAAATGCTCGGACATGGAGTAGATGAAATCCGCTTTCTTCGGCCGGATATATACGAGTTCCATGAGCCGGTAGAATCCCAGGTGCATGACGTATCTTTTCTGGTTTTTTGAGATGTCTCCCGAAGTGACCTTCTTGTGCCAGTATTCCCTTTCCCATGCATCGTAATTCTCCTTATGATAGGTGAATGATTTCGTTATCCTGAAATAAACTGCTATGTTCTTGTCCTTTTTGATGTCCGGCAGGACCTTGATCTTGTCTTTCAAGCTGTCTATTATCAGGGCAAGCCTCGTATCTATCACAAGGATGCGGCCATTCCGCTTGGCTGCCCTGTAGAAGCACATGAACCTGTCTATGTTGGACATCGAGAAATAGACCAGAACAAGGCCTTTGGACACCTTGATTATCTCTGATGCCTTCTTCTCGACCTCCGCTTCGGTGAAGTTATGCTCTGTCTCATACCCCATCCTCGTCCCTTCACAAAGCAGCGCTTTAGGCTTGGCTGCCGCGGCTTTCTTCGCGAATTCCTTTGTCATATCAGCTCGAGGTCCGTGGATGCGGAAATCGCCCGTATAGACTACCGGACCCTTGGATGTACGAATAATGAACCCGTATGCGCCTGGAATGGAATGATCTACATGGATCGGTTCTACCGTGATATGGCCGATTTTCAGTTTCTCCCCTGAGCCGAACAAACGCAGATTCTTATGCTCTCCGATATTGGAGAAGCCGGAGTACAGCTTATGATATACCTCAGTTATCCTGTGTGCTCCATGACCCATGTATACCGGAATCTCTTCATCCAGGAAGCCGAGGTGCCCTATATGGTCGGCATGCGGGTGGCTTATCAGGACTGCATCGACATCCGGCTTGCGATATTTGAGTTCAGTCATTCTTAGCAGATTCTTGCTGTAGAGCCCGGATATCTTCGGAAGCATATCAAACTCAAAATAGACTTCAAGGCCGTTGGCGGTCCTTGGGGCGAGATATTCATAGAAGAAATCCTCACCGAATGTGAAGCTCTGGCCGAAATCAAGGTAAATCCTCGCTCCTTTGTCCTCAAGGAGGATCTTGTTGCCGCCGATTTCATTCGCGCCGCCGTAAAATGTTAGGGAGACCATGTTCAAACATCCCCCTGGTTCTCCAGCAACTTCCTAATCTCCCTAAGCGCATCACGACGATCATCAAATACCAGATTATCCTTAGTCAGATTGTGACGAAATATTGTTCTATAATAAGAATAGGGCGCTCCGTGCGCATCGTGTAGGCGTTTTTTCCAGTATTGTGGACCCTGCATGAGAATTATGGTTGCTTTCCGTGCTATTGCTTCGTCCAGAAGTTGAAAATTGTATTCGCGAGTAGGAATGTGTCTACTAAAATCAGGTGAAGACGTGGAATGATATGGAAAATATTCAATACAGAATATTTTTCTAGATACAGCTTTATGATCATACTCGTTTCCAAGGAGCTGTTCCATTCTATTATTCCACCATCCATATCCTGGAAAATCTTTTTTCTTGCTACTGCCATATCCCTCTTCAAATTTTGGGTCTAGACAAAAAAATGGGTATTCATAATTTTCATGCAATAGATTTTTTCTGTAACATTCAAGATATTCATGATTCCTTTCATCGCTTCTATCGTAATATTGCTGTTCGTTATACTCCTTATCGATATTGTAACCGGGGTTTAAATTGAGAAAAACAAGCATAGCTTTAGGGTTTCCAATATAAGGAACTGGAGGCGCTGTCAATATTATCCGTTTTTTAGATTCGACATTAGCCATATCTTTTACATAATCTCTATCAGTAGAGTGAACAAAGTCTTCGCTATTCCAAAAATCTAAATTTTTCCAAGGATTATCTAGTTTCATATGCTCACCGGTCACTTTCATCGATATTTTCAATCACTCCTTTCAGATCCTCAAACTTCTCAATGGAATAGTCTGCAACATTCTCCTCTTCGGACGTTTTTGTGTGATATTTGGCCAGACAAGTGATCATGCCTGCTTTTTTGGCTCCGATGATGTCTCGGGAAGGATTGTCACCCACATAAAGAACCTCCTGCGGCAAGAGTTTCAATAGCCTCAAAGCGCGCTCAAAAGGCTCTTTATTCGGCTTTTCCGAACGGGTGTCATTGTAAGTGACGACCGGGTAGAAAAACCCGTCCAGGCCCGCCAGAACGAGTCTCTGCCACGCCTTCTGCCTGGGAGCGTCGCTCACTATACCTAGTTGGTATCTGCCCGAAAGCGAGGAAAGGGTTCGTATTACCGTGTTCCTTGGCTTGATTAGGCTGAACTTCTTCTTGGTATAAGCGATTATGGCCGCCTGCCTGGCGCGTTCCCGCATATGTGGGTTTACAACCGATTCATAGAGTATGTCAGAGAAGGTGTGTTGGTATTCTATTCCTTTTTCTTCGTAAATCTTGAATATCTTGGCGTAAAGCACGCCTTCCTTCTCTTGGACCCCGCTCTTGACCATCGCCTTGGCGGCTGCCCGGGCTGTCTCGCGCTTGAACTGCATGAAATCCAGAAGAGTATTGTCGAGATCGAATAGGATTGCTTTCAACATGTTAACAACTCCTGGGTGTTATCCCATCGAAATATAATTACCAAACCCATACGAAAAGTCGTAAATATTCTTCAGGACGGCTATTATTGACCGTTTCATTTTTTTCGGAAAACGTCATGGGTTCTTTTCCAATCGATTCGGTAATCTGTTTCTGGATTTTGGATAAATCGTCAGGAATCAATTCGTTTTCTGTGATACATGCGATGCAATAAACACGAACTATTCCATCTTTTTTTATACTATTAAGTCTTTCCGGATCATGTTTTATCAATTTATAAAAGTTAACCGTTGTTGGACACCATGTCTTCAATTCGATCCAAAGTGTTTCATCTGCAACTATATCACAATATTGTTTTCCTTCACGCCTTTCTTTTTGGTCTGGATATTCTTCATTTGATTTGATGTTCTTATAACCTTCTTTGAAAAGAGGTATCAAAAGCCAATATCTATACAGCTCTTCATAGCTTCCAAACCTCCCAAATTCACGCGTTCCAAAAACATTATAGAGATTTTTCTTTTCGGCAAGCGCTTTCTCTAAAAGCATCGAGAAAACCCGACGTAATTTTATATCGTTCAATATATCCACCAACTGCTAAATTGCATCACAGCATCGCCAGCTTCCCGGCCATCGTTATCTGGAACTTCTCGTCCACGTAGCCCAAGCCCTTAAGGTCTTTCAGGTGCTGGTAAACGATTGCTCGGGTCTTGTCAAGGACCTTCGCTATGTCGGCCACGGAGCGCCCGTTCTTGTTCACCAGCTCCTTCAGCAGCCGCTTCTTGGCGCTGGACAGCTCGAACGTGAGCTTCGGAAGCTCCACGATCGTGTTGTCGTTGACGTTATTGCACAGGATTCTGGAAACGAGCTCCGGTCTGGCGTAACAACCGTAAAGCACGCCCTGGGAGGTGAGCTTCTTGCCTCCGCCCACATAGACCACCACGCGGCCGGTCGCGCTCTCCAGGAGCTCCACGGCTTTTTTTGATATTTCGTAGAGGTCCGAACCCTTCACCTTCACCCGCTCAATCTTCGCCACGTTGCCGTAGAATTCATCCACCTTATCCAGCGCATCCTTGATAGAGGATTCCTTCTCCTCATCAATGACCAGAATTATCCTTGAGGGGGAGGACGCGTGGGCTGCGATGACAAACGGCTCAAAACTATAGAACGTCGCGATTAACGTCGTTTGTTCCATAACAGGTATTCTCCTGTGAATTTAAAAAGAATGATGTCAAGGAAAAGGATGGACATAAACGCGTTAGCCACTTATCTTCACTTCCCCGCGCATCTTATGGATGCCGTAGCTGGCCACGCAGATTGTGCTGCTGGCGAGTAAAAGGAGCACGGGATTGTTTTTGAAGAGGCTTACGACGACTTCAATCGCAAGGGCCAGGAATATGATGAATGCCACGCCCCCGGACAGCAGGGTGATTATGCCGAAGAGCGGGAACTGTTCCTTCTTTCTCATGGATATCGGAAAGTATTATATCGTGATAGGTTTTTAATTGTTTGTCCATAATAAAACTATACAGCTAAGAAACACGTTTACGAGATGAGGGGGTAGTGGTGAATCAGGATGAACTTGAGCAGGAAATCGCCAAATCGTACTGGCGCAAGACCAATTACATCCAGCCCCACGAGTACATGATGGCAAAGGACAACCCGGAACTCTTTGCCGAGCTGAAGCGGCTGATCCAGGAAGGGGGCTATGAGGCCGAATTCATGGGAAAGGCCTACCGCTACGTCAACATCGGCAAGTACAAGTACTGGGCTTATGACACGCTCGTGAACAGGGCGCTGCTGGGGGAAAATAGCTTTTAATACGCTTGACAGCAAAAACAATACAAGGGTGGCATCATGGATGAACTTATTGCGGTTATTTTGGCGATTTTCGCGGCGCTCATCGGAGCGGTTACTGGATACGTCTTGAGGCGTTTGGGAGAAAAGAAGGAGCCGGACGCAGGCATGTCACAGCTCGCCACGCAGGTTGCCGAGATGAGGGGCAAGTTCGAGGAGATGGAGAAGGGGAGAGCGGCACTGGAAGCCGAAAGGCTGAAGGGTGCAGAAGAGAGAGAACGGAGATGGCAGGAATTCGTTAAGGGCGTACAAGAAAGCGTGGCTGGCGTTACAACCCAGGTTGGCCAATTCCAGAAGCTCATGCTTGGCACAAAACAGCGGGGCGAAGGTGGAGAGGCTATCCTCAAGGAATTCCTAAAGGAGCCGATAAAGACAGGCTTCATCAAAACGAACGTAAACACCGGCAACGGCGTTGTGGAGTTCGCGGTTGACCTAGGGGGTGGAAAATTCCTGCCCATTGATTCAAAGCTACCTGATGTTTATGCTCTGCTTGACAAAATGGAAAAAAGTAAGGATGCCGACGAGCAGAAAACCATCAAGAGGGAGATAAAGAAGAAAATGGAGACTGCAGTTGGGCAGGTTGTCAAATACCTGAACCAGCCAAAAACCATAGGCAAATGCGTGCTTGCAGTACCGGATGCGCTCATTGACATGTACCCGGAGATGGTTGGTGAGGCGAGAGAGTCCAACGTATACCTGACAGGGCATAGTTTCGCATACCTGGTGTCATATCTGTTATACGAAGAGCACCAGAGGATGATAGCCGAAGGTGATCTCGGCAAGTACAAAAAAGACGTGGAGAAGCTGCAGGGCATCCTTGGGAACATCCTGGAAAAGGCTGAGACCCTTGAGAAAGGGTTGAAAATGGCGGGCAAAGCCAGAGACGAGATATGCGACGAGGCGAGAAAAGGGTAGGAAAACAAGCAATTCCGCACACCAGAGGGGCTAGCAATGGACCACGGCGACCTTAAATCCGGAGAAAGAAAGGTCATCATAGACAAAGCGGAAAGATTAGCCGAACTCCGCGAAGAACAATACCAGATAATAGACGCGTTCCTCCGCGATTACCAGAAATCTAAAACCGAAGTGTTCGCTGGAGCACTGCTAGAGATCCCAGAATACGAGAATCAGTTGATGGCGGATATCAAATCATTCATAAAACAGAATTTCTCGAAGGATTTGCAGGCTCTTTTTCATTATGCGAGGGACGAAGTGTTCATCAGGATAAGGATAGACTATAAGACGCAACGAACCCGCAAATTGAAGGTATATGGAATAGCCGACGCGCTGAAGAATGAAATCGCCCAGACCGAGCCGTTCATTCCAAAAATAGCCGAAGAGCTCAAGCCGATCAAGGAAAAGAACAAACACCTTGGAAAGGAGTTCTTGCGACGGAAACTTCGGGAGGAGTTTCTGAAAATTACAATGAGGCCTGAGTTTTCCGTGATGCGAGGCAGGCATAAGACTTTGGCGATGTGGTGCACCAGTCAAAAAGCCAAGGACGTATTTGAGAAAGTCGAAAGAGAGATCTGAGGTGGAACAGATGGCAAACTGTCAAAAGTGCTATAACAAGAGATCGTTTTTACAGTACTCGATTGAGCGTGGGATTAAAAGAAAGATTGATTTTTCAAGCGGTGAAGCGAAACACGGGGCAGTCCAGGACATGGACCCGAAGGAGAAGGAAGCCAAGCTCGATGGCTTGTACTGCTCGAAATGCGGGTACAGATTCACAGGGAACCTGAATGAGATGGGGGTCCCGAGCTTCGGCAGGTTGTTGGACGAGAATTATGACTTGGAAACGATAAAAGAGAGGATCAATGATGAGGTCCGGAAACAGGATGCTGACGTCGAATATCACGAAGAGAAGCCGGCACCAGAGGTAACAGAGGGCGTAAAATTATCAGATACGATAAATGGCATTCTCCAAAACAAGCTAGGCATCAGCAAGCTCTATTCCCACCAAGCAGAAGCCATAAAGAGGATACGGGAAGGCAAAAGCACGGTTGTGCAGACGAAAACTGCCAGCGGGAAAAGCCTCTGCTTTCAAATCCCGGTTCTGGAGGCCATGATAAACAGGGAGTTGAAACCGACCGCGATATTCATCTTCCCCACAAAAGCATTGGCTTACGACCAGCTTTCAAAACTCGCCAGGTTCTCTGATGATAACGTGGATCCAGACGATCCCATCCTGAATTTGAGCATAGGAGGCACAAAAATCAGGGCGGTCAACATAAACAAGGATACCTGGGGCAAGCTCAAGGTAGATAAGGCGGGTGAGTGCTACTCTGCGGATATAGTCATCACGAATCCGGATTTTATCCACGCGAATATGTTTAACCGGATAGTCACCAAGAAAGGCACGTGGGTCCCGTTCCTCAGTAAACTAAAGTACGTCGTTGTTGATGAAGCCCACCAATACCGCGGAGTTTTCGGTGCCAATACCGCGCTTTTATTCAGGCGCTTGAGGATGATATGCCGGAAAAAAGGGGGTGACCCGCAGTTCATCTGTCTTTCTGCGACATTATCGAATCCAATAGAGCATGCGGAACGGCTCACTGGAGTAAAACCGTTTGAGCTGGTGGATAGGGATGGGGCGCCCCACCACAAAAAAAGCTTTTTCCTCCTCAACCCGAAAGAGAAGGAAGATGGGGAAGTGAAGGAAGCCTCAACCGTGGCGCTGTCTGTGCTGTTGGAGAAGGGCATCCTCTTCAATAGGGATTATCAGGTCCAAACCATTGTTTTCGGGCGCTCTCGCAAAAGCGTCATCACCCTCTGCAACCGTGCTAAAAGGGCTGCCGGCAGGATCCATGCCGATACTGGCTGGCCCAAAGAGGAGGTGGTTAAAATGCTGGCCTCGTTCATGGGCACGGATTCTGATGAAGACCGGAGGACAACCATAGATAAAATCAAAACCAAAGAGATAGCCATAATCTTTTCCACTAACGCCTTGGAATTGGGCATCGACATAAGCACCATCACTTGCACGATGATCGTGGATTATCCGGGCACTTCGACTAGCCTGATACAGCAGATGGGCCGGTCGGGCAGGGACCGGGATTCGATCACATTCCTGATACTGAAGAATGAGCCGCTACAGCAGTATTTTTTCCGGCACAAGGATGAATTCTTTAAAATGCTGAAAACGCCTGAACCGGCGGTTTTGAACTATGACAAGGAGGAGCTCCTTGAAACTGCGCTCAAAGCCCTTAAGCTCGAGGAGATCAGGCTTCATGAAAATTTTGAGGAACAGGAGATTGGCCGGGCGTTTGGTGAGGCCGGATTAGCCATCTGGAAGGGTTTAGATGTCAAAGATGACGAACCGACAGTCAAAGAGGTTTATCTGAAAGGATTGCGGTCCGTCTATTCCAGCTTTGACATATACTGCAAGGGAAAGGTCATGGGCCGGGTAGACGAGCTCACAGTAGGCAGGGATCTCCACCCCGGTGCGATATGGGAGAACAATTACGGGACATATGAATCAGAGCTAATCGATTATGCGAATGGGAGGGTCACTGTAACGAAGATGGATGAAGAAAAGGTGGACTATTATACGATTTGTGCCCCCCAGGATAAGATAAGCATCAATAGCGAAGATAAAGCCGGAAATGGACTATTTCAGGGCAGCGTGGAGGTGTCCAGGCAGTTCAAGGGCTACTTCAAGAAGCCATACTCGCATTCTGAAAAAATGGACGGGCCGCATTGGATAAACCAGAACAGGGTTCGTCCGATAGTCCGGAACATGAATGCGTTCTGGTTGCGCATTGCCAAAACCGATTCTGAATCGGATGCCCAGTTGGGCGGCGTTATCGGATTGCGTAACCTGTTAACGATATGGGTGCCCCAATTCGCGAGATGCGATAGAGGCGACATATCATGCAACATCGAGGATTTGAACGAGGATTGGGGGCTCTTCGTTTATGACCAGTTCCTGATCGGGGTCGGGTATTCCGATGTTTTTAAACGGCGCATGAAGGAGATACTCAACCAATGTCTAAGGTTCGTCAATGACTGCGAGTGTAAAAACGGCTGTCCCAAATGCCTCTATTTACCGGCGTACGATAACGAACAGATCAACAAGAAGGCGACAATAGAGCTGCTGAACAGCCTGATAGGGGCATTGTGAATGCGGGTTCCGTCATAGCGCCCGCTAAACCCTTGCCACACCCGCCCATTCCGCCCGGATTCAGGCCGTCGTCCCTGCGGCGGCAAAAAAGGGAAGGCTGTTGCAGCATCCTCGTAAGATTGCTAGTCAGTCGCCCTTCCTCCACCAAAAAGTATTTCCGTTTTCGGGGACCGACCACCTGCTATTTATGTTCCGGACGCGCATAGCCATATCGCATTCCCCCCTCGGAAATACGGCGTGAAAACAGGAAATTTCCATCAGGCGAAGCCATCACGCTTCTCCGCGCTGTCACACTTTTTTTACTGCCGAGCGCAGTAAAGCTTTAAACACCAACTCTCCATATCTCTGGCTGGCACATAAGTTTAAAAGCATACAAAGAGATAACACCTGTTGACAGCGTCGGAGGCGATGGAAATGACCCCTGAGAGAACCCCGGAGAAGGATAAGGACAGCCCGCCATCAGGCAGGGAGAACGGTACTGCCGCCGAAGGCACGAAACGCGACAAGAAAGAGAAGGCAAACACCCATCCGAACCCGTTCATGCCAAACTACGGCATGAAGCAGGATGAGGCCAGGGTGATCCATGTCCCCCGGGAACCCGGCATCAAGGACCTGCTTAAGCCCATAGCCAGCCGCGCCATGAACGGCGAGCGGCACGTCCTCGTCATAGTGCCGCCCGTCGGAGGGATGGGGACCACTCACTTCATAGAAAAGGAGGTCATCCCCGCCCTGGAGGAGCTCGGCTGCGTCCCGGTCCGGGCCGACGCATCCATGAATGAAGAGGACTGTGTGAACGTCAACGTGCCCCGCTCGGAATGCACGCCCGAGCTGCTCTGGAAGATCGCCATGGGGAACAACACCCCGAACAGCCTGCCTGAGCACGCGCGGAAGTGGCTCCCCAGGGACATGAAGGACGCCCACCGCATGCGCGCCTGGCGCGACGAATGCAAGATAGGGGAGCTGGCGCTTCCGCCCTACCAGCCTAAGATATACGCCCATTCCCTTGAGAGGAAGCCGGAATCCGAAGAGCAGGAGAACGAGGATGACGGGCATTGGCACCATCGCCTGAGGCGCGAGAGAAGGCCCGGGAACGCGTTCCTGCAGCCTTTCGCCAAGCTCGCATCCATGAACAGGAAGGCGCTCGCTGTCGTGGCGGACATGTCCACCTGCGGAATCATGGGCGGGAAAAGGGGGGAAGAGGCCGGCGCCATGATAGGCCATAGGTTCTTTTTCTGGGGGGAGCGGTTCCGCGCCACCCTGCTGGTGCTCTGCCTGGACGGGCCCAGCCCTGACTTCGTGAGAGGGGCGAGAAAGTACGGAGCGACCATCGCCAAGCTTTCCAGGCCCAAGCCGGGGTTCGTGAGGGATGTCCTCGCCGCCCATCAGAAAGCGTCTGGCAGGACCTGGTTCACGGAAGAGGCACTTGATATCATAGCAGAGAAGTACAGGAACCAAGTCGGGAAGGCGATGGTCGCCTGCTATGAGATAGCCATGGAATGTGGGGGCAAGGGCCCGATAGGCGCGGAGACCGCGAGGACGATGATGAAGAGGTGTTGGCATGAAGGCAAAAACGTCGGAATACGGTTCGGCTAGGGTTGTTGAGATGAGCCCCGAGGACATGAAGGGGCTCGGCCTGAAGGAGGGCTCGCTGGTGTCAGTGCGCGGCAGGCGGTCGGTCGACGCGCTGGCAGTGCTGGCGGACAAGGGCGTGGTGAACAAAGGCGAGATGGCTATAGGCGCGCTGATGCAGGAGCGCATGGGCATTATGAACGGATCCGAGGTAACGGTCACCAAAGCGGAGCTTCCGGCTGCGGCAAGAGTCCAGTTCCTGGCTTCCACGCAAGGAATGCCGGGGGAGGACGCGTCCTTCGCCATGAGGCACGGCAGGGAAACCAAGAAGATGTCCCCTGCTGTGAAGCTGGCGATAGCGGCGTTAGCGCACGCTCCGGTCCGCAAGGGCGATTCTTTGATTGTGACGCCGCTCGGGCAGGAGCTCATGGACGGCGCATACGCGTCCGCGGTGCTCGCTCCGGAGCTCAACCGCATAGTGCTGGATGAGCCGGTGTACATCAAGATCGTTGATGTGCTGGGAAAGGACGGCTCCTCGCTGGGCTCAGGGCTGTGCGTGCCCGAGAGCGAGTGGTGCGAGGCTGACGCGAAGCAGTTCGTGCACGGCAGCAGGGAGATAGACTTCAGGAGCATAGGCGGGCTGGCGAAGCCCAAGGCTGAGCTGAAGCAGGCGGTTGAAGGCCCGCTGCGCAACCCGCAGGCGTACGCGAAGTGGAACGTGCGCCCGGTGCGCGGCATCCTGGTCTACGGCCCGCCGGGGTGCGGCAAGACCATGCTCGCGAGGGGGATCGCCAAGGAGATGGATGCCGAGCTCATCTACATCCGCGGGGGCGAGATATACAACCCGCTGTTCGGAGCGAGCGAGGAGATGGTCAGGGAGATATTCAAGCATGCGAGGACGTTCAGGCGGGCCATCATCTACTGGGACGAGTTCGACGCGATCGGGACCGCCAGGGGGACCGCCGGCTGCAACAGCAGGCTCTACGACACTGTCCTGAACCAGCTGCTCGTGGAGATGGACGGCATGAGCGGGAATGATTCCGTGATAGTGATAGCCGCGACCAACCGGATCGACCAGCTGGACCCGGCGCTCAAGCGGCCAGGCAGGTTCGACAGCATCGTGAGGATAGCCATGCCCTCAGAGAGCGACAGGGACGAGATACTACATGTGCACCTTGAGGGCAAGCCCGGGGCGCAGAAGCTGGATATTTCCGCCATAGCAAGGCGGACGCTCGGATGGACCGGGGCGGACCTGGAGAACCTGGTCCGCGTGTCGTGCCTTGGCGCCATGGAGAGGAACGAGGAGATCGGCATGCAGGACGTTGAAAGCGCTTTGGGCAAGTGCAAGCCGTCCCTCACGAAGGGGCAGATAGAGTACTATGAGAGCGAGGACGGCAACACGAAGGACGGGAAGGAAGAGAAGAAACCGATGTACGGGTGATTGCGGATGAAGGGGAAGAAGAAAAGCGACAAGGAGTTTTGGGTGGAATTCTACCAACGCTTCATCGGGCACATACAGATGTTGGAGAACGATTGGGATTTCGAGAGCGAACGGATATCCCACCACGAAGGCATGATAGGCGAGCTCGAGCGGAGGATACGCGAGCTGGAGAAGGAGATGCGCGAACTCCAAAAGGCGAAACGAGGGCAAAGCGGGATGGCAAGGGGAAGGGACTGACATGGCAAAAAAGAGCGAAATCGAAAGGCTTGCTATGTCAGGGCTGCATGTGCTAGGCATCGCAACTATCATCGGCATCGTTGTCCTTGTCGTTTGGCATTTCCTCATTGGGCCGCATATGCCGAGCCAACCGACTGCCTATGTCGAAGGCCAAACTGGATTAATTCAGTCTGCCACGGTCACCCTTCAGGACGGAACGAAACTTCGGTGTTTCACATTTGGGTTCGGATCCGGTGAATCAATATCATGCGACTGGGCGAACGCGACGAAAGTAAACTCATGACAGAGGGATCGATATGAAAAACATGAAAGGAAGGAAAGCCGGAAAGGAAGAGTTGGAGAACGAGCGCATGTGCTGCATTGCGCAGATCAATGATATGAAATCCGAGCTGTGCCGCCTGCAGAAGAACAAGCAGAATCTTGAGTGCAGGATAAAAGAACTTTCGGTGCGGCTGGGGCAGATGGACGCGGGCAGGCGCAAGTGAAGCAGATGGCTACAGGTAGCGGGCGGCTGAAAACCGTTTTCGTGGTCGTGGAAAAGAGCGGGAAAGGGATACGCCTCGTTTCCGCGTTCCGGCATAGGCACAGCGCGGGGTACACCGCCTGGACCATGGCAGGGGAACGGATGCACGCGGTTCGAAGCGGAAAAAGGCTGATGGAGGCCCTGGAGGGCAAGGGAACGAAGAACAAAGATCTATGGCCCGTTTCCGCGTTCCAGCGCAAGCGCAGCAGAGGGTTCTCTGTCTGGTCCACGGTCCGAAACGGAAAAAGGCTGAGGGAGTTCTACGAGGGCGAGGGAACGAAGGACCACCCGTTTGTAGGTGTCAGGTATGAAGTATACGCCAAAAAGGGCGAGAAACAGCCGACCTGGGGGTATTACGTGGAGGAGATAGGATTCGACCCCTCGGTTCCGGATGCATTGATACGAAAAGTCCGGCTACAACGAGGCGAGCGTCATGGACAGTGAAGGAATGACAAAATGCGCCCATTGCGGGAAGAAAGAGAGTTATAACGTCAGGCCCACGAAGACTGAAATGGTATACGTCGGGATGGGAAATTACTACTGCGTGACCTGTTTTGCGAGGACCGATCCCCGTATCTCTGAAAAAATCTCGGCCGCCCTTGAAAAACTTAGGAGGGCAAGCCGCGTGTGCAAGCACTGCGGCAAAAGGTACAGGAGCGACTAC
>Ga0209777_10003980_pt1 | contig 17803 bp, 8 predicted proteins | sample FrelakmetHBP12HB_FD_187147 | JGI IMG/M metagenome (GOLD analysis project Ga0209777, IMG submission 187147) | Freshwater lake sediment microbial communities from the University of Notre Dame, USA, for methane emissions studies -HBP12 HB (SPAdes)... | ecosystem: Environmental > Aquatic >...
AAAATTATCGTCGCAGTATTTCAGATGGTCAACCCGGGTTATAAAAACTGCCTGTTCCATAAATATTTAAAACGGTGAATCGGTTAATGGGTTAATGGGTTGATCGGTTTTTTAAATTGTTCTATTCACCGACTCACCGATTTACCTATTCACCTCTTTACAAATTTCAATGCTTCTTCCGCGTGAAACGAGCTTCTGACAAACGGGCTTGAGGCAACGTAGCGAAACCCCTTCTCTTCGCCCAGCTGCCGGTATTCTTCAAACACTTCAGGCCGGATAAACTCCCTGACCTCAATCTGCGCCGGGCTTGGCCGTAAATACTGGCCGATGGTCAGAAAATCACAATTGACCTCACGCAGGTCCTGCATAACCTGCAGTATCTCCTCGCGCGTCTCGCCAAGCCCCACCATGATGCCTGATTTTGTGAATCGCCCAGGGCCAAGCTCCTTTGCATATTTGAGGATCGTGAGTGAGCGCTTATAATCTGCCTGCTGGCGGCAGGTTGCATAGAGTCGCGGCACGGTCTCAAGGTTGTGGGCAAGGATATCGGGACGCGCTGCCATGACCACCGCAAGGCTATCGCGCGAACCCTGGAAGTCCGGAATTAAAACATCGGTTGAAGCCTCCGGCAGCAGCCGGTTTATCTGCCGCACGGTCTCGGCAAACTGAAATGCTCCGCCGTCAGGCAGGTCATCGCGCGTCACCGAGGTGATGACCACGTGCTTGAGCTTCAAATCTGCCGCTGCCTGGGCCACATGCAGCGGCTCAATCGAATCTGGAGGCAGTGGATTGCCGCCATCAACGCCGCAGAACGAGCAGTTGCGCGTACAGATAGTGCCGAGGATCATGAACGTCGCGGTCCCTGCTGAAAAGCAGGTCCCCATGTTCGGGCACACCGCGCTCTCGCACACCGTGTGCAGATGGTATTGGTCAAGAAGACCCTTCATCCTGTTGAGTATTGATTCATCAACACCTTTTACCCGTATCCACTCGGGCTTTTTTGTTATGACCACTAAACTTTCTCCTGATAAACCGCAGAGTCCACCCCTCGGCCATGAGCTCGGGACCGCATGGCAGAGATCGCAGAGAAAATATATTACGACAGGTTAGTTCCGTTTGGACTCGGTAACTCAAAAAGATAAAAAGGGGGCATCATAAGTTCCTGAGTTCCAGATTCTAATTTTCCAACTTCTTTTGAATATAATTTTTCACATCCGCTATCTTCTGCGGCGCACGGTCAAATATTTTCGCATAGTGCGCTATGAGCTTTTCCTGCAGCGCCGCGCGGTCTACCGTCCCTCCCAGCAATGCAACCATTGAAGTTACACCCTTATCAGTTATACCACAGGGAACTATCATCGTGAAATGGCTCATGTTCGGATTCACATTCAGGGCAAAGCCGTGCATGGTAATCCAGCCGTTTTTAACCGCTATCCCGATGGCGGCGATTTTTTTATTACCGGTCCATACGCCCGGATGTTTCTGGTCTCTGCCGGCCTCTATGCCATAGTCCCCGAGCGTGTCAATCAGCAGCTGCTCCACATTGCGAATGTAGCGATGCAGGTCTCGCCCCTGCTCTTTCAGGTCCATGATGCTGTAGCCGACCACCTGGCCCGGCCCGTGGTAGGTCACATCCCCGCCACGGTCAGTGCGGCACACTTCAATTCCTTCCTGAGCAAGTATTTCAGTGGGAACAAGTATGTTGTTGCGGGTTTCTGTGCGGGGGGCAGTGAAGACGGGATCGTGTTCCAGCAGGATGAGGGTGTCTTCTATTTCGTTTTTTAAGCGGGCACTAACCAGCTTCCGCTGGAGTTCGAACGCATCGTTGTAGCTGATTCTTTCGATTTCCAGGACAAGGCACTTTTTCTTTTCTCCAGTCATCGGCAAACAGATTCCGGTTCCTTTCTGCAAAGTTGTAATTTGTATTTAATAGTATCACATGATTGCCTGTTTTAACAGGAGAAATCTTGCCTATTGTCCATTACCTGCTCGCCCGCCAAAGCCCTGAGCGAAGGCGGGTTGCCTTATGCCTTATGCCTTTTCATCTCCCATTCCGCAATCTGCAATCTCAACTCTCAAATCTCCACGCTGCAATCTAAAATCTGCAATTATCCCACTCTCTACGGCACCATTGTTGTCGCGCCGCGGGGGAACTGCTTCTGCTCAATGGGCGCACTGTCGCCGGTGGCCATCAGGGAGAGCGGGTAGCCGTACTGCTGTCCCTGCTCGGTGACGCTATCAATATAATAATAGACCGGCCACCAGTGCAGGTCTCTTCCGCTGAGCGTCGCGGGAGCCTTAGCGGTAACATCGAAATTGTGCGCGTTCTGCAGCGGATCATTCGTCGAAGGAGCCGGATCACTGGTATTGATGTAGGTTTCAGCGAAGTCAGCGCCGGCGCCGAAATGCTTGTTGCCATAGGTCCAGTCAAACAGGCCCCGGCCGCAAAACGGATCCATGAAGGTAAGATGAATGCGGGTGTCACGGGAGGCCTGGCTGCGGTATGCATCGCAGGCTGCCTGAATCACGAAGGAGCCGACACTGTGCGCGACAAACTGGATGCGCTCATAGTGATAGGCGGAAGAGGAGAGGGTATTACCGATATAGGTACCGATCTTAATGCCGGCATCAGCAGCTGAGAGCTTGGCCTCAGAGTAAGTGCTCCAGTCATAGGCAACAATGTCCCACTGCCCGGACTGAGGAATGACCGTTTTTACCTTCTCTACCAGATCAGCGGGCCAGTCTGCCCCGGTATTACCGCTGCCATGCACTATGAACAAAAGATAGCGCGCGCTTTCACTCTGCGCAGGCACCGGAGCGGGGGTTATCTGCCGCAGGCAGCCTGAGCACAAAACCATTAAAGCGATCAAGCCGTAACGTTTCATTTCATGCCTCCTCTAAACAGACAACAGACGAGAGACATTCAGATGACAGACAAAAAAAGACAGGCTGAAGAGTTGTGCAATCTGTCTTCTCTTTTTATTGCTGCTGCGTAAGCGCCTCAGCTGTCTCGAGCATTTCGGCAGCCTGTTCTAAGCCCAGCCGCATGCAGCACACAAGAGAAGCCATCGCAAAAAAAACAAAACCACGGGGAACGCTCAATATCCTGAATGAACCCCGTGGTTTTGTTATACAATCAACGCGCGTTATAGCGTATCACTCAAGCTGGAGCAGCGGCACCCAGACATAGATAAACACATTTCTATTGCCGCCAGTGCTCTTCACCGGTATGGTCGCCCCATACAGGCCGCCCTGCTTGAGGCTCGAGCTGTCCATGGTAACGGTTATCGTATCAGCATCACCGGATGCTTCTCCTGCCTGGGGTGAAACGGCCGTTATCCAGCCCCCCTGCTGCCGCGGTGGGTATGTGACGTCACCGAGCTGCCAGACAAGCGTCCCGGTACCGGCATTGCTGATATTGAAGGTCTTCGATACATCGCTTTTCTTGAGGAACAGGATGAACGGGTCCACTTTGGTGCGCGGGTACTGCTGGGAATCCCGCGCAACGAACATGACCACGCCTATGGTGCGGTTTCCGGCATTAGACGTGAGCGGTATATTGGCAATATATATCCCGCCTCTGAGATTGTCCCTGTTCACGCTTATTGACACCGTGACTTTTCCCAGCGCGGCGGTACTGTCGCTTGGCGGGGTGACCCCGCTGATCCAGTTGATGCCGTTTCCATTGACATAGACCGGCTCACCCAGCTTCCAGATCAGCGTGCCGGTACCGGTATTGGAAATATCAACAGTCCCTGCCGCATCAGTGTCTTTAAGATAGAGCACCGTCGGATTGAGATTCAGTACCGGCGCCTCTTCTGCCGTCACTTCCATGCTGATGCTCAGGCTCTTATCACCGCCATTTGAGCTGATCGGTATGGTGGCAGTAAAAGTCCCGGGAAGAAGCTCCGCCCTGCTGATAGTCACGGCAACCGTGTCCTGTTCCTTATTGGTTTCTCCGGATGCGGGCGTGACGTCAAAGATCCAGTCCGCTCCATTGCTATAGTTTATTTCATCTTTATTGATGGTCCATATCAAGGTACCCGGGCCAGTATTGGTAATGGTGAAAGTTTGAACTATCTTATCAGCCCCGTAGTTTAAAGAGACCGGATTTATGGTCAGCTTGGGCTGCGGCGCAGTTGTCGTGGTGGTCGGTTTGACACTAGTGGTGCTGGTCGGTTTAACCGTGGTTGTTCCGCTGATGGAGGTGGTGGTCGTTATAACGGTTGAAGTTGAAGTGCCGGCTACTGACGTCGTGCCGGTACCTGTGCTGGTTGTAGTGCTGCCCGAAACAGACGTTGTGGCGGTGCCTGCCCCCTTAATGCAGATGGGCGTTCCGGTAAGCTGACTGATTGGGGGCCAGCTGCTGCTGTCGGACCATATTTTCAGGCTTCCTGAAGTGGATATATGCTGGGCATTCCAGGGCACCCAGGAAGTGCTGGTGATATTGTACCAGTACACCGAACTGGCTGACGCGCTGAAATTAAATGTTGCGGTAATATAGTTGATATTTGCTGCGCTCGAGGGATAGACCAGTATGTCATAGAAAGAGTCATTAGCGGTAACGGCAGACGGCAAACCAGTTGTTATTGCTACCGGGTTCCCGCTGTATTTCGCGGCAAAAACCGGGGCCAGACCGCTTGCCTTGGTCAGCACCGTAAGGTCAAGATTGATGCTCGGATCGGTTATTGTTCTCAGTATCCCCGGCTGAACCATATCAGTCAGTCCTCCGGTGATTGAAGCCCTGCTGAAGTTATCATAGTCAACATTGAGGCTGACATCAGCGATCACGGGGTCATTCCCTTGAAAGATTAACGGCCCGCTCGTGGAGCTCCACCAATTATGTGCCGCGTTTATTTCCGTGCTGTAAAAATTAATGGTGTCAAAACCCACAATCGGATACAGGTGGCCTGTTTGAGCATTCTGCAGGATATTGTTGAAATTGATGGTAATATTTTTATTCCAATCGTTGTTCACATCAGCTTCTGTAACCGTGCTCTTGACCAGCACGGCATATTCATCGGGGAAACTTGTCGAATTTTTAAACGTGTTATAGGTCATGGTTATACCCTGTATGAGTCCATCAGCCGCAGTTGCCGGATACGGTTTGTCCAGCAGGATATAGCCATTGGTATTGTTAAATTCATTGTTGCTGATCACAACATTCTTTATTTTCCTGTCGAGCAGCAGCTCCGCGCCTGCCTGCGTGATGATGTTATGGGACAGCCGTGCTCCGTAGCCCCGCTCATCAACATCGATGGAGCCGCCGTCACCCGCGCCGGTACCCCCCGCGCCGACAGAGAACCAGTTGCTGACCGGGGTCGTCACCGCCTCGCCGGTAAAGCTGCAATTGGTAACTACTAAATCCTTTGCCGTATTACCATTATCAACCGCAATTCCCTTATCACCCCTTTTCATGGCAAAGCTGCAATAGCTCATGGTTATATGTCTTATATCCCCGTTTATATACATCCCGTGGGTAGTTGCCGTCGACGTGCTGTCAATATTAAAGCCAAACATATCCACATTCGAGGAGCTAACTGTTACCAGCTTTGGCACTGCGCCCTTAATGGTCGGCGCGTCCGTGGAACTGCCCGGCGTATTGACAGTCCAGGCATTGGTAGTGCCGTCGGATTTTTTACCTATAAGTTTTATTTGTTTGTTAATAGCAAAAGCATTACTATAGGGGCTGGTAATATTTTTAACGTTAACAACATCCCCGTCCTGCGTTGCATCGATGGCTCCCTGGATGGTATCAGCATAGGCAATGGTATTGGTATTGCGAGTTACGGCAACATACTGCCTTGAAGCATTGGTAGTCGCTGAACCATACCAGGGACGTTTGTCGACATAGTTTGAAATCTCCACCCTGTCGTCCTGGTATCCTGTCTGCCAGAGACGCGGCCCCTGTGCGTTATACCACCAGTTCTGTTTTGCATCGATGTTTGTGGAAGGTGTTGTTGTTGCCTCGTCTTGAAAGCCGACATTCGGGTAACTGCCGCCTACGTCATATTGCAGAAATTTATTATCGCGCAGCACCACCGTATCCCAGCTGGTTGCATCAATATCCTCGACATTGCCCCAGACTAAGACTGCAAATTCCAACGGTCTTAAGCTGTGATTAAACGTATTACCATTTATCGAAATATTCTGAAACTTATTGGTTGTTGTACCGACACTTGACTCAGATAATAATATATACCCGTTCGCATTTTTAAATTCGTTATTGCTGTAGATGACATTTTTTATCGGCTGCAATAGCTGCAGTTCCGACGTGGCTCCAGTAACACTGTTGTAAGAAAGGGTTGCGCCGTCTAATGCCCCGCCGGTGCCCGCGCCGTCAACCATAAACCACCGGCACTCGGTTATAGCTCCGGTAAATTTACAATAGCTGATGGTCGCATTCTTCACCGTGCTCCCGTTATCGATGCTGATGCCCCGGTCTCCGGCATCACCCAGGGTAAAAGAGCAATAGGTGATAGTCGGGCTTTGAACCGTGCCGGTAAAAAAACTGCCCTCTGATGCCGTGCCGTCCGTGGTGTCAATGGCAAAGCCCTGCATCCTGATGCCGGCGGCATTGAAATTGATCTTCTTTGTAATGGTCGGCCCCAGATCACTGCCGCGCGCGGTAGATGTATTCTGGTCCCATGAATCATGGGTTTTATCAGCTTTTTTCCCCAGCAGGGCCAGTTTTTTGGTTATCGTTATCGGGTCAATATAACCACCGGTATTGGCGATAACATAGACCGTGTCATAATCACTTGCAGCGGTTATGGCCGGCTGGATGGACGTGTCTGTGTACCATTTCATCGGCTTTGTGCCGACCACAGCGCCGCGCCATGGTGAATAATCCACATGATCCGAGATTTCAACAATACCGCTTTGCTGGCCTGAAGCCCAAATCTTCGGGCCCAGATAGATGCTCCACCAGTTGAGTTTCGCGTTTACATTAGAAGAAGGTGTAAAGGAAGCGTCCTTGAAACCAACGATCGGGTAAGCGCCGCCCTTATCAGTTTGCAGAAAATTATTATGGTTTATCGCAAAATATCTGCTCCACGCGTTACCGACATCGATGTCCTGGACAGTATCTATCAGAACCGCGTAGTCATTGGAAAAGGATGTGCTGTTGAAGGTGTTATTAGTAATGGTTATGCCCTGAATAAGGCCGCTGGCGGCGCCGGGCTTGGTGATGAGTACGTAGCCCTGCGATTTGTTAAAGCTGTTGTTGGAATACGTGAGATTTTTTATACCTCTATCAAGCTGCAACTGGGAAGTTGATTGCTCTATGTAATTATTGTCCAGGGTAACGCCGTTGACGCTGCCGCCGTCTCCTGCCGCAGCCTCGCCCGACCCCACATAAAACCAGCTTGAGTCAGCGTTGGTGATGGGTCCGATAAATCTACAGTAGCTGATTGATGCATTTTGCACGACATCGGTATTAGCCACCTTACTATCCACCGAGATTCCCGCACGCTTAGGCCCCATGGTAACGGTATTATAGGTCATGGTTATATATTTGATGGCGCCTTCCATATTGATGCAGTTCACCGTGCCCGACGGGGTGCCGCCGGTTAAGGATTCCAGAGCAAAGCCCTGCATCTCGATATTATCTGCCTGAAAGCTGACCATGGGCGAGTAGCCTTTAAATTTAATAACCGGCCCGTTGCTGCTGCCTGCTGTGCCTGTTGTCCACGCATTGGCACCGCCGCTTGTTTGACCAATAAGTTTTACTTTTTTTGTTACCGTTATGGGCTCAATATATCCCGTTGTATTGGCTCTCACGTTGATGGTATCGCCATTCTGAACCGCGCTTGCACTGATAGCGCTGGTGATGGTTTTATAGGTACACGTGGAGCAAACCTCAAACGTTGCCGCTCCTGCAGTGACCGGCAGTGCAAGTACAACAGTGGTAAGAATTAAAGCAGCTTTTTTAAGCCAATATACCGTCTTTGTATTTTGCATAATATTCCTTCCTCTGTTAAAGATTGCCATCGCACAAAAGAACGCCGGCAGGCTGCAAGCAAGCCTGGAGGCGTTACATATCCATATAAAAGTAAAAAGTTATAGACCCCACTCTAATTACTTTCCATTGCACAAAATATTTGTGATAGAAATTTAAATAGTTCATTTAATTCATTATTTTAACATTAATAAAACAGCCTCTGTCAGTCAAGGGAAAATATCTTTAATCAGACAATAAAAAAACGGCAGAGGACACAACGGTCCCCTCCCGCACTCTCTTAAACACTATTTTTTGCAAAAAGTTTTACACAAACAACATATAGCACACATAAGAGCCAATTGCAAAAGTCAAATTTATTGAGATTGCGTCGTCGCTACACTCCTCGCAATGACCGCAAAGACGCCATTTGTCTTTGCGAGCGTGTGAGCCGAAGCCCAGAGTGCAACGAAGGGGAATCAATCCCGTTATTGAATACTTTTGCAATTACCTCATAATTTTGTTTTTCATCTTAAGAAATTAAAAAGGCAGAAGCATTGAATGGCTTCTGCCTGATAAGATGAATTCAGGATTTGGATTATTTAACCGTAAAACTTGTCTCTATTGTCTCCTCGACGGTCGTGTTACTTGTATGCGCCTCGCTTCTTATGGTCAGCGTCACCGGACCGGTAGCGGCATCCTTTTGTATGCAGACGGGCAGGAAAATAAAATTGCCGAGCGCAAAAGGTTTTCTGTCAGGATTCACTTTCAATCCGGCTGCCTCGCCTGACGGACTGGAAAAAGCTATTACACTATTCTCACTGAAGTTATTTTTCCCGGCACTGTTCAACAGCAGCCATGTGCATCGTTGCGGAAACAAAAACGGCCGTCTTGCTGTTGCCGGCAGGCAGAAAGCGGTTAATTCTACTGTGGCGCGACACTCATCTGTATCGTCGCCGCACACCTGGCCTTCACCACAGGGGCTTTGTCCAGCAACACAGATCCCATCCACACACGTTTCTTTGCCATTGCAGAAACTGCCGTCGTCACAATCACCATCGTTCAGACACTCCGGAATAGTAGTGGTAGTACTGGTGGTTGTAACCGGAATGGCGGTAGTTGAAGTTGTCGCCGCAACCGAAGTTGTCACCGCAACCAAAGTTGTGGTTGTGCTGTATGAACCGCCGCCGCCACCGCCGCCGCCGGACGTGGACGTCGTGGTCGAGGTGGTCACCCGTGAAAGAACCGTTATCGTGCCGTAAGTCCCGGTGACTTCTATGGGATAACCAAGAATCCGCATAGTATCCGGTTTAGAGCCTGACCCTCCTGCATATGGCGTGTTTTTTAATGTGTAGGTTCCGGGTGGAGTGTTTTCAAGAATCTGGAATCCAATACTCGCAACCTCACCATCGGGTATGACATCAGTGTTCATACCAAATACCCCGATCGTGAAGGTAGCAGTATTATTGGATTCAAAAATGTCGGATAGTGTTAAATCCTTACCGGCCATCTTCCCTGATGGGCCCAGTCTGGCGGTAGGCGTAAGCGCCGTAATGACGGAGGGATTATATTTAATATCATTCTGAGTTCCTCCTATGGCTTCTGCGGAAGGGTTTGTCAGCGTTATACCTATAGTAACCGTGTCTCCCGGATAGCCTTGCGCAGACGTGAGGTCAAGGCTCGGCAGGGTTGCGGCAAAAATAGTGCAGGGAATACAGCACAGGATGCCGGCCGTCAGTATAAAGTTTTTTATGTAGTTTCTCATCATTCCGCCATTCCAGATTATCTAACAGGCTGTTGAAAAATACCCATCTGCTGCGTTGCGCTCATCCTTCGTCATTGCGGCGTACCATGAAGTACGCCTCGTTCCTCGTGATTTCGCGCGCCTTGCATCTGAATGTTTTTGACCAGCCTGTGAAAAACAACTTTTTCAACAACCTGCTAACAGTCACATGTTATATAAACACTTACAAAGCGTGATTTGTTGTAGAGATTATCATTAATCGGTTATTTTGACATCATGTTTTTTGCGGCAGAACAAACAAGAATGGCTGCCCCGGCCCGTATCGCAGCAGGGGCAGCCATTTCTGTTTCACTCTAGCCAGCCTTGTCAATAATAATCTGTTCCGCAGGCAATCCGTTTCATGTGAGCATCAATAACGCTCATCACTTCATCAATCGTCACCTGTCCATCGCCGTTGGTATCCACATATGAATCAACCGGCGCATACTTTATAAACATGTTGATCGCCCACTGTACTTCATCGATGCTTACATCATAGTTGCGATCGCGGTCGCCCGGCAGGTGTATATACGCATAGGTTTCATTGCCAAGCAGCCACACGCTCCAGGCATCGGGGTTGTCTGCCAGCGCACCCTGGGATTCATACATCGCATACCAGAATTCCCAGTAACACGCGGCCCCGGGCTGTATGGCAAACTTCACATAACCCACGGTCCCATCAGGAATGACCGTGTGATTATCTCCGTAGATTGAGACCTGGTAGTAGCTGCTGCCATAGCTGCTTATGCCTACTCCACCGCCGCCACCGCCGCTGTTTACCGATGAGGCAGCAGATCCATAACTATCAGATTGTATGAATTCACAATCCATTTGTTTCCCGAGTGCTGCCAGCTCCGGACTTATTTCACACTCAAGGGGAGAACTCATGTCTCCGTTAAAATATATATTGGAGCTGAGAGCGGCAATACCATCTCCGCAGGCGGTCAGCTCAATGGGTATGGTTATGGTGCCGGGGTCGCTGAATATGTCAGTCACGGCGTCACCCAGCTTGAGATACCCATTCCACCCATCACCCTCAGACGACCACACATATACTTTGCCGTCGGGGTTAAAGGTGGTAGCAATGACCGTCTGCCCCTGGTCAAGCAGGGTGAGGTTATTGGTAATGACGGATTCAATACCTCCGGCAAGATTGTCGCAGGTTTCATTGATCATAAACTCGATATATGAGTTAACAGTGGGAAGCATGTAGGTGCTGGTAAGATTAAAGTTGATCGTGCCCTGTGGATCTTCCCAGACACCGCTCTCCTGGGGATAGTATTCACTCGGGAACCTGAGGGTTTCGGTAATGTAGGAGATGGTCCCGGTAATCCCATAGGCAGTCTTCTCATAGCCGTTTATCAACGTGAACGGCACCCCTACATAATTGCCCGGGTATCCGCCTGTTTCTCCAAGAGCAATGATTGGATTGGCAACAAGGGTGTTGATGAACTCAATCTCAGCCAAGGATAATCCGGTATCCGCATCGTACCCCTGAAGGCTGTAAATACCCTTGGATGAAACAAAAACCGCCGGCGCACCTGTTTTGGCGCGGATGGTAGTGAACAGGCTGCCGTCATAATACTCTTCCCACTGATTATATTGCGGATCATAGCGCATAACGATACGTTCCGAATCAGACCATATCCAATTGCCCCACATCGAGCCGCCGATGAGGTAGATAAATCTGCCGTCAGTGGTTGCGCCCATGCCCATGATGTATTCCGGCATATCATTAATATATGACCAGGTCTCAGAGGCAGGATCATACACCTCCGCCGTATCACTGCCGTCCCTCCATTCATCAGCCCCGCCAAAAACATAGAGCTTGTTATTTAATGCCACCATGCCATGCAGACTATGTGCTTCATTCATGGGGGCTACTTCAATCCATTCATCCTTGTCCGCATCATATTTGAACACTCTATCCATGCTGCTGCCGTTAAGGATGCTGCCGCCGGTGAGATAGAGCGTGCCATTGAGATTGGCAAGGCGCATCCAGGCCATGGGATACGGCAGGTCTGCTTTCCGCGCATAGGTATTATCTGCGGGGTTATATACTTCAACGGTCTTGAGGAATTTCTCAAAGTAACTATCAACTCCGCCGACAATATAGATCTTTCCATTCAGCTCTGCAGCGTCAAGCAGGGCTCTCCGACCCGCCGGCATGGAAGCAAGCGCCGCCCAGGTATTGGTTTCCGGGTCATAAACTTCGGCAGTGTCCGTGTCACCGCCGCTATTAGTGTAGCCGCCGAAGGTGTAGATTTTCCCGTTGACTACTGCTGCTGCAAAGTTGTCGCGGGGATTGTCCGACGCTTTTTTGAGCTGCCAGGCATGTACGGTCTTGACATTTGTTTTTTTCTCGTCAGCCGTTATGACCGAAACATATTGTCCTGCTCCGCCAATCGGCACGCGCGCCTTAATGACGGTATCGCTCCAGCTCACAATGGGCGCGGATGGTCCGCTCCAGTAGGTGAGTTCATGAGAGAATACGACCCTTCCCGGTGCAGAGCCGAAGGCCATGCCGGTGATGGTTATTTCCTGCGCTATGGCAAGCCCCATAGACGGATCTATGGTATCAATAAGCGGCAGGAAGGAAATAGCTTCATTAAGCGAATTGGCCAGATTAAGCCGTCCGCCGGTCCTGACCCAGCCATCCATCTCCTCCAGCTTGTCAACCCCTGAAAGCACCCGGTTCACTCTGGTTAGGAGCTTGTCGGCCGGATACTTCGCTGCCAGCAGGCCCACGGCGCCGGTTACATGGGGCGCGGCCATGGATGTGCCGCTCCAGTAGTCCATATTGGTTGACGCGCCGGTGTAAAGCCCGATGCCCACGTCATCAATATAGACTCCGTCATAGGTGATCGAGCCGTCAGTTTCGAAGCGGAACCTGACTTTGAACTGCTCTGTTTTAAAGTAATCATCAATATAAAAAGTGAATGGATACCAGTACGGCTGCCACCCGGATAAGGTGTACCTATTAGACCAGCTGGCGCCGCCGTCGTTTGAGAAATCGACATACATAAAATCACAGCAGCTTTCCGTGTCATAATAAACCCAGAACCCGAAATAAATTTCCTGGCCGACATAGGAAGTGAGGTTGATCGGGGTGGTCAGGGTTGCGGCAATGCTGGTATTGTCCTTGTAATAATCATTTGGGCTGTCACTGAGGGAATGAGTGGGGCTGTAGGCATATACCTCGCTCAGGCCCCATGCATTGGTGGTATCGCTGCTGGTGACGGTCCAGTTGGAAAGCCCTGTTTCCATGCTGTCAAAGAAAATATCATTCGGCACAAACGTCGCGCCCGGCAGCGTGCTCAAAATCGTATCCCCTGGAGCAAACAGATCGACCGACTCCGGACCATAGTTGGTAAACCACCAGGCAGGGTCATCATAGGCGTCGCTTGCCGCCACAGAAATAATATTGGTCAACTCATAGGCAGACGGGTACTGCGGATTCCAGTCAGTGTCAGTGCCGTCATTTCCGGCAGAGGCGCACATGATAATGCCTTCCCTGCCCAGCTCCTCAATGGCATCCTTTTCCAGCTGGCTGAATTCACTGGAGCCGAATGATGCATTGACGGCGATAATATTGACCCCATAGTCCTTCTTCATCTTGAGGATATAATCGAGGCACACAAGCTCATCAGATTCAAATCCCCAGCCTCCGGAGCTGATGAATTTTAATGCCATAATTTTAGCGTTCCAGTTCACACCAACAACACCGATGCCGTTATTCCCTCTGGCGTCCATGATTCCCGAGGTGTGGGTACCGTGGCCGAGATCATCCATCGGGTCTGTGTCATAGTTGTAGGCGTCAATGCCGTACACGTCATCTATATAGCCGTCGCCGTCATCATCTATGCCGTTAGTGCGCTTATCATGGCCGTATGCATCAAGACCAACTTCACCCGGGTTTTGCCACATATTATCCCGCAGGTCCACATGGGTATAATCAACACCGCTATCAAGGCTCACCAGCACCACGTCTGAAGAACCGGTGGTAATTGCCCAGGCCTCCGGCGCATGAATGTCCGCATTAGGCATTCCGGCCTGACCATCTGTGTAGCCATAATACCACGGGATAAATTGTCCCTCATTATGCATTCCCCAGAGATTGCCGAACTCAGGGTCATTGGGTTTATTCTGGGAGTGAACTCTTTTTATAAAGTTCGGGCTCACCGCTTCCACTGCCTTATCCTGCGCAAGCCGCTGCACAAGCTGCTTGGTGGTGATGGTGTTTGACTTTAAGAGCATATAAGCCTGGCCCTTTTTCTTCGACAGGGTCGTGAATTCCTTTTCAATGCTCAGCGCACCGGCTGAAGCCAGGGAGCGTATCTGTGAAGCTGAAATATTCTTTTTAAACTTAACCAGCACCTCGCCTTCCTTGTAGGCGGGCTCTGTTGCGGTTTTCTTAACCACGGGCCTGGTAAAAGTCTGTTCCTGTTTTTGTTTTGAGGCCTTCTGCTGGTCCCGGTCCCTGTTGCCGGTATACCGGGCCTGCGCAGGATATGCCCATACCAAAAGCAGGAATAATACCATTACTAAACTTTTTGTCCTCATAATTTATCCCTCCTGTATGATCCTTTCGTCTCTATTTAGTAAGCGTAACTGCCTTGCCGTCAGGTGTTGATCCCTGAACGGAAATCAGCTTTACACCGGAGTCGCCATTGGGAAATTCAATCGTGGCCACAACGCCATCACCAATGCGGGTATTATTCATTCCCACTATGCTGAACCCTGTTACTCCCTTGCCGGACTTGACGGCCATAATTTTCTTATCCGCTGCTTTTGCCGCCGGCCCGATGACAACGCTGGGAGCAGCCCCGATGGCCGGATCATACCCGATGGTGCAGCTCAGCGCGGAAACAGCCTCGCTGCCGCTGCTTTTTAAAACTACCTGCGCGGCTCCGCCCGGTGCGCCGGCAGCAATCGTCACTGAGGCAGCCTGTGCCGTAATCGCTGAAAGCGCCAATATCACCAATAACACTCCATAACTTTTCACCAAACGTTTCATACGCATGTCCCTCCTTTAAAAATTGACTTCATGATTAGTGGAGTTTTATTTTTTTTACTGTGGGTCACCTCCTGTCTGAATTTTGAATTTTATTTTTGTCCCTATTTTATTTGACGTTAATCTGCGCGGTAATGGTCTCCTCAAAGGGAGTAGCTGCGGAACCAACCTCGGTTGCAACCTTCACGGACCATAGTCCCGCCGCAGCCTGTTTTTCCACGACTACGGAGATAATAATAAAACTATTGAATATACCCCTCAGTTTGAACGGTTTGATGCTCTGATTGAGAGAGATCCCCTGCATAGTTCCGCCGGGGCCTTCAAAGGTAATAGTGCTTTTCGTGCTGTCAAAATTATTATTTCCCCTCATCCTGACGACCATCCAGCGGTTGCGCCGGTCAAGCAGAAGCGGCCGGTTAAGCGTCTTCGGGAGACTGGTGCCGGATATGGTCAATACATCCCAGCATTGATCAAGCAGCTCCTTGCACACCTGTGTCCCGGTGCAGGGGACGTCCCCTGATACGCAGATGCCGTTTTCACAGCGCTCCGGGCCATTGCAGAATTGGCCGTCACTGCAGTCCGCATCGGTTGTGCACTCAGGTGTTGTGGTGGTTGTGGTGGTTGTCGTTACCAACGGTACCGTCGTTGTGCTAACCGGTCGAATCGTGCTGGTGGTGGTTTCTGTTTCGCCGCCACCGCCACCGCCGCCGCCACCGCCACCGCCACCGGAAGGAGCGGTCGTGGGCGTGGTAGATGGTACGGCTGTCGTAGTAGTTGTTGGGGCGGGAGCATATGCAAAAAGCTGCCAGACACTTACATGCTTGGTCTTTATTACAAAGAGACCTTTTTTGCTGTCTGTCGGGGTAACAGAATCAATATAGGCTGAGTCATCTGCTTGTTTCTGCTTGAAAACAAGGTTCCATTTACCGTCGGAGTCACTATAATAATAGACATTTAAATTAGGATCTATAGCTGCGGGGCTGGTACTGGTAATGGTATAGGTCTTGCCTGTTAAATCATAGGGCATGTTTATGGTTATCCACTCAGAGAAAGTCTGCGAGGTGCTGATATCAATATAAAAGGCGAGGCCAATGCCGTTTTCATCCTGAAGGGGAGGAAGTGTGTTAATATCTGCTGCCCCAAACGTCACGTTTGCGTTTCCGCTGAACGTATTGGGAGGAAAGACTATGGATGCGCCGGCAATGGGACTATCCGGAGGAGCCTCTATGGTCCCGCCGCGATTTCCCGCTATTTCCCCTGTCGTGGGAGGCTTTTCTGGATCAAGCCCGGGGGTTACGGTTATGTATTTGTCCCTGGTGAAGGTATTACATTCCCATCCGGCAACCCCCAGGGATACTGAATAAAGACCGGCTATAGTATAGGTGTGGGTGATGTTTCCGGTTAAGCCGGCAGCCACTGAAGCGGCAGCTCCGTCACCAAAATTCCAGGTCCAGGTAACAGGCGCAGTGTGTTCATAGGTCACAAAGGAGGCGGTAAAGGGTACTGCTCCCTTTACGGTTTCTGCTTCAAACAGCGGCGACGGACCTTTTATAAATAACGTTGTATAGGGAGCAGAAACAGGAACCAATCCCGGGGAAGGCTGCAGGTCCGTTCCGGTTGCCGTCACCGGCAAAGGATAACAGATATTGAAAGGATCGGTGGGATGCAGGCCGGTGCGAAAATACATGGTCGCGAGGGCGCAGCCGGGAAGCGGCGGCGGAGCAGCTGCGGATGAAATATTACCTATCAGCAGTCGCCCCAGCCCGTAGCCGATGGTGTTGGAATCAACATACAGATTTGCAGATTCAGCACAGGCGGTTGCCTGAACCCCTATCGGTTCCATGTACAGCGGGTCATAGGATCCGTCAATGTCCAGAGAAGCAAAACCACTGCTTGCGCCGTTATTCAGGGTCACGGTTATGGGGATGACCTGTCCGATACATGTTGATGGTGCATCAAGAGAAATGTAGGGGACATCCGGTGCACCCGGGGTGCGCGCGGCTACGTCTATCTGAGTGCGCGTATCTGCCTCGCCTATGGCTATGTGCCCGCCATACGGGGATATTACCTGGAGTTCGGCGCCATCCTTCAGCACATGGATTATTGCTGTATCACACGGCCGTGCCCCGCCCTGCTGACTTTCAGAATATATTGGTACCGCTATTTCATACCAGTGAAGTCCGTTGAGCCCGTTAACATCAGCCGCTGCGGGGGAAAATTCACTGCCGTCAGGACGTTTTATTTTAATGATGTATCCGGCAGCATCTGTTATGTTTGTACCGTCTACCGAGAGGGTTCCATAGAATTGAGCGGGAAGCGGAGGAAATGCGTATACAGGATCACTCCTGAACAGTATCACCATCACTAAGCAAGCAAACACGCCTGATGTGTTCCATAATAAACGTTTTAGTTTCATACTCCCTCCCCGATTATGGTCAATTGATATCTATCTAAGCACCATTTAGTCTCGCCCGGCATTCCTGCGGCATTAATGCATAAAAAAAGCGCCTATCTATATATTAGATACTCCTCTATATATAGTAAGCGCTTTATTCGTCAGTCTCTTTATGTGGGTTAGAAGCCACAGACCACCCCTTGTGATGAGCCCCGTTAACCATCAATTAATATTAAGTTAGTTTTATGGTATGATCTTATATTAAACTATGAGATCATTGTCAATATATTTTTCTGCATACTGCGATAAAAAAACGGCATTCGTTTTGAAAATATTCTAAGTGCCTTAAAAAATATATCTGTAATGTCTGAATACGTACCGCATATTTTATGCTTAGCGCCACTGCCACTGTATCTCGAATGACAATATCCGGCTTACAAAAAAACGCCCTGCCATAAATATTTTTTTAATTGCTAATTCTGAAAAAAGTTATATATTTATTGTTTTATTTTCTAACATGTTGTTGAAAAAGTTGTTTTTCACAGGCTGGTCAAAAATGCACAGATGCAAGGCTCCCGAAATCCTGAGAAGTGAGGCGTACTTCAGGGTACGCCGCAACGACGAAGGAAGAGGGAAACGCCGCAGATGGGCGTTTTTCAACAGCCTGCTAAA
>Ga0209777_10003982_pt1 | contig 17797 bp, 20 predicted proteins | sample FrelakmetHBP12HB_FD_187147 | JGI IMG/M metagenome (GOLD analysis project Ga0209777, IMG submission 187147) | Freshwater lake sediment microbial communities from the University of Notre Dame, USA, for methane emissions studies -HBP12 HB (SPAdes)... | ecosystem: Environmental > Aquatic >...
ATTGATACATGGGGCCACCGTGGTATGCCAGCTTCCCATGTGTCGGCCTCGGGGTGGGGCGTGCCATACCTCCGCGTCCTGCCCCCTTTATGAAAGGAAATGAATTATGCCAGGAAGACAAAAGATGTATCAACGGCCAAGAGCACATGATGAAATAACTGATTTGCCGGATTCGCAGAAAAATTCAGAACTGCCACCTGAAGAACGCCAGTGGATGGGCATGACGTTGAGTGAAAGGATCGAGCAATACTGTGAATTGCAATGCAAAACTGATCCCTGCTCAAATGGCTGTCCATTGTTTGCAGGAAAGTCCTCCTCTGCCGTTGGACAATTCTGCCGCCAGTGTATAAAAAAACAAGGAGCAAGGGAATGCAAGGGCTGGTCTTGTCACTTGCGACCCTGCTCTCCATGATACGGAATCGGGGAGCCAGGGTCAACTGGTATAGACAGGTGTGATGCTTCGCCTGTCTTCCCCGACCTTAAAAAGGTGAGTGAGAAGGGCTTATGGCAGCCTGTAAGCAAGTAAAACAGGCTCTACATTCAACGATCTTTTAAAAGGCAGGACCTTATAGGGGTCAGGGCATTGAAATAGTATGTAAACAAAGAAATTGAAATCCCACAGGAGGGGAAAGGAGAAAAGTAATGAAGCATCTCAGTATTGCAGGCAAGGCGGTAATGGACAAGTTGACGGACGGGATCAACGATTACGATCAAGCCCGGAAAATCCAGAACAATCCATCCAAGTCGATCATGGCCGTTCATGTTGAAATGATCAACAAGACTTCCCAAGGTCCGGTTTACTCAATTGCACACTATTATGAGCAAGAAGGGGATTTGATGCGTGACCCGGACATGACCTTTCTGAAAGGGGCAGACGGTGAATATTATCCGTTGACCTTTCGGCAAGACAGTCTCGGGATCGATCAAGACGCGGTTGAATGGGATGATAACGGTAACATAAAAGGAGTCCGGGCAAGGATGCAGGCGGACATGACCTCATTTGCAAATGATTGGATGAAGAATATCAGGGATCAACAGAAATTATAACAGGGAGGCTGCCTATGGTTCCGGCGAGGTCATGGGCGGCAAGGGAGCCGAAAGGGGTTTTTCTCCTTCCCCTTGCCGTTCCCTCCCTTCCCTAACTATTAAAATTTATACGACCATTTTGCCTATTAAAAGTATTTATAAATAAAGCGTGATTTCCGCTAAAGGTTGCCTGAATATAATAATCAAGTAATAACGATTACTTGAAAGAAGGGCAAACGCGGCGGGAAAAGCAGGATTGAACCTCTTATTTGAAAGGAGAACGACAATGTTGAAAATGGAAGAAATCAAGATGAAGGAACTCGGGGCGGCGGTAAAGGTTCTCAATGACAGCGGACTGATTAAGGAGAAAATCAAGATCGTCGGGCAGGCAAAGGAAACCCTTGTCAACGCATTTGTCGAGGCTGTCAAGGGCATTCCGGGAGGCAAAGACGGCAAGAAATGTCCGGAGGCGGTCACGCAGTTTTACAACCTGATAAACCCACCGGAGGAAAAACCTGTCAAAGCAGAGAAGGGCGGAATCCAGAAGGTCGGGATCATCGCAACAATTATTTCCTCAATCCAAAAGAAACCCTTAACAAAGGCGCAGATTTTGGAAATCCTTGTCGAGAAATTCCCGGACCGCAAGGCTGACGGCATGAAATCAACCATCAGCATCCAGTTAGGACCGACACGGCTTGCGACAAAATACGACCTCAAGAAAGACGGCGACAAGTATCGGATTGAGGGTTAACCCGACAGGGCAAGGCGGGGAGGCGATTACTCCCCGCCTGTTGAAAGGGGTGTATAATGAAAGCAAAGATAACGGAGAAGGCAAAACGGACCGTGGCTTATCTGAGGGTAAGCACCGAGCAACAGGATACCGAGAAAAACAAGGCTGCCATTTTATCGTTTGGGAATGACCGGGACTTCGGCAAGATCGAGTTTGTTGAGGAAAAAGTATCCGGCACAATCTCATGGAAGAATAGGGCAATCAAGGGAATCATTGACGAGCTGGGAGAAGGCGACAGACTAATTGTCCCCGAGCTTTCACGGTTGGGCCGGTCGATGCTTGAGATCATGGAAATGCTCAGCATCAGCAAACAGAAGGGGATTGCCGTCTATGCCGTCAAGGGATGCTGGGAGTTGAACGGATCAATACAATCAAAGGTCATGGCGATGATTTTCAGCATGGTTTCTGAGATTGAAAGGGACTTGATTTCTTCCCGGACAAAAGAGGGTCTAAGGGCTGCCAAGGCAAAAGGGGTAACGCTGGGAAGACCCCGAGGACCGGGTAAATCAAAACTGGATCAATACCGCCCTGAGATCATCGCCCTGCTGGAAAACAGATCGACAAAAACCTATGTCGCAGAAAGATACGGATGCACCGCACCGACCCTGTTAAACTGGCTGGCAAAAAATAAAATTCCAAAACCGAAAGGGATAGGGAGGGCATGATGAAACAACCGGGATTGAGATTTGCACCCCTTATCAGGGTATCGACAGAGAAGCAGGAGAAACAGGGCGAGTCTCTTGCGACACAAAAGACCGATCTTGAAAAAGACATCAAATCTATGGGCGGTTCAATATTCAAGTGGTATGCCGGTCAAGAGCACGCCACACCGGATTTTGAAAGGATCATCCTTGATCAATTGATTGCCGATGCCGAGCAACATAAATTTGATGCCGTCATAATCTGGTCTTTGGATCGATGGTCAAGAGATGATCTGCGTGGTCCACAAGATTTGAAAGTACTCAAGGATAACGGAATTCGGTTTTTTGAGAGAACCAGGGAACATGATCTACATGATGAAAATCAATATTTCATGATCGCGTTGTATGGTTTGATGGGCCGGACACAGGCACTGGCCACAACCCGGAAATCCATCTTGAATCGTATCCACAGGGCAAAGCAAGGTTTTCCAACCGGTGGTGCATTGCCCTTTGGCCGGACCTACACAAAGAAAAACGGGTGGGGGATTGATCCGGTAAAGCAGAAGATCATTCAGGATGCTGCGAAGCGTTACTTGCGGGGGGAAGGTCTTGCCGACATTGCATTGCGTCATAAAATGGACAAGACCACCCTCGCAGTTAGTTTGAAGAAAAGATCGGGCGACACATGGGAGCAACGGTTTACATCAAAGAAACTTGGGATCGATGAAACCGTTCAAACAAAGATACCGAGGCTGCTATCAAAGGCGACCATTGCGCAGATATTGGAGCGTTCAGAATCAAACAAAACATACACTCACGGCCTTGCAAAAAACTCTTATTTGCTGTCAAGGATGATCTTTTGCGAAGCCTGCGGGTTTGCCATCGCCGGACATCCCGCCCCTGACGGAACTCTTTATTATCGCCATGCCCGTCACGGTGACTGCAAGACATTCAATTCAGTCCGGGCTGACCTGATAGAGCGTCATGTAATCGACGACATTTTCCGGATGCTTGGGGATCGACCGGCAATGGAGGCGGCTGCAAAGGCTGCAATCCCGAATCTGGCAGAACTGGAGGAATTGAAGACAGGCATTGAGGAGGCAGAAAAAGAACTGGTCAGGATCAAGAAAGGAAAAGGTCGTTTCATTGATGGCCTTGCTGAAGGCACCATTGCTAAGGAAGACATCAAAGAAGGCATGATCCGATTAAAAGAACGGGAAGCCTTGCTGTTGGCAGAAATCGATATTGCCAAAGTAAAATGTGCCACAATCCCGACAAAAGAGGAGGTAAACCGGAAATCGACTTTATTACTGCGTTTGATGGAAGGGATTTTGAAGGGTCAGAAGCATCTTTCAGAAATGCCCTTTGATGAAAAAAGGAAGTTGCTACAATATGCCTTTGGCGGGAAAGATGCTTCTGGGAAACGGCTCGGGGTCTATATCGGGAAAGATCCAAACGGGAACTGGATTTATACGATCCGGGGAGCCTTCACAGACTCGAAAGGGATTCGACGAGAAATTGACATTTTAGATGTGGCCTCAAAAGACGATTCTAATCCGTTAGAATCTTTAGATAAAAATATAGAGAGAAGATATAGCCTGTCGTAACCGTCGAGCTCCCCTGCAGAAGGGGGAATCATGAACGGTCTGATGGTGGTCGATGACGAGGAGGGGGTGCGCCGCTCCCTGAAGAAGGTCCTGGAGAAGGACGGTTACCGGATCCTCCTCGCAGAAAACGGCGAAGAGGCGCTGTCCATCGTCCGCGGCGACGACCGGGATATCGAAACGGTCATCTCCGATTATCGGATGCCGGGGATGGACGGTCTGGAGACCCTGATCGAGATCGGCCGGTTGAACGCGGAGATCACACGGATCATACTGACCGGTTATGCGACGATGGCGAGCGCCATCGAGGCGGTCAACGAGGGGATCGACGGCTTTCTGACGAAGCCTTTCGAGAACGATGAGCTGCGGGCCAAGGTCCGGGAGTACAACATCAAGAAGCGGCTCAAGCAGTTCGTCTCGGAACAGGTCCTGGCCGAGCTTCAGAGAAGCGGGACGGCACTCCTGCCGAAGCGCCTCAACGTGAGCGTTCTATTCACCGACATCAGGGGCTTTACGAGCCTTTCCGAAAGGCTCAACCCCGCTGAACTCTCCGAACTCCTCAACCGTTACTATTTCTCGCCCCTCGACAACATCATCTTCCGCCACAACGGGACGCTGGACAAGCACATCGGGGACAGCATCATGGGGATCTTCGGGGCGCCGGTCGGCGGCGACGATGATGCCGGGCGGGCGGTGCAGACCGCACTGGACGTCCGTGAGGAGATCGCCGAAATCAGCGGGAGCATCCCGGACGCGGAGCGGAGGATCACCGTCGGCATCGGGATCGCGACCGGCGAGGTGATGGCCGGGATCTTCGGCTCGCCGCGAAAAAAGGAGTACACCGTTTTCGGCGCCCCGGTCAATCTTGCCTCGCGGCTGGAGAACCTTGCCCGGGCCAATCAGATCCTCATCTGCGGCGAAACGGCGCGCCTCGTGGAAAATCTCGTCCGGATGGAGAAAATCCCTTCTCCCTTCATCCGGGGTCTTGCCCGCCCTCCCGACGTCTTCAGCGTCCTCGGGAAAAGATGAGGCGATCAAAAACGGTGTCCGGAGAAAGTGCCTCCCGACGGGATTTATGGAAATAGGACTTGACAAGTTACGGCGTGTGGTTTAAAAAGAACATTCGCGTAGAGAACACTCGTACATATTGACGCGGGGTGGAGCAGTCCGGTAGCTCGTTGGGCTCATAACCCAAAGGTCGAAGGTTCGAATCCTTCCCCCGCTACCAAAGAATTACAGGGGGTTAGCTGAAGCAGCTAATCCCTTTTTTGCATTTTGGGGGAATTTTTCTAACGGATTTCTAACGGGGGTGTCAAACGTGGTTTCCAGGAGACCCACCTGCTGGCGATTGAAATCCTGGTCGTCGAACAGGTGGCCGTAGGTGTCCAGGGTGATCTTCACGGAAGCATGCCCCAGTTGGCTGGAAATATACTTGATATTCTGTCCCGCCTGGATCCGCATTGAATGTCCGTCCAGGGTTGGTCACTAACCAGGCTCGCAATATCGAATGCCTTGTGTTCGTTGGCATTGAGTGTGTAGGACCTGCTCTGGCCAGTGTTAAATGCAATGGTCAATTCTTTCGTTGCCGAGGTTGTGTTTACCAGGCTTACCCCGGTCCACCATTGAGCGCTTTAGGCTGTGTGTGAGATATATATATCTGAGGTGTTTACCTCTTTTACCGCAGGGATTGCCGCCCTATAGTATAAAAATATCCGACCGGCCTTGATTTTTCAAGATTATGCTATTATAATCGCCTCCATTATCCGATTCAATGATTGTAGTTGTGATCGCATCAAGGAATTACAACCATTGCACAAATAAATAAAAAACAATATTTCAGTCGCCGACAATAATGCCATGATAAATTTTCCCAGTTTCTTTTCAAAACCGCCGAGCCTCAAACAGCTCCCCCTTAAACGTTATCTGATCAATTTTTCTTTGAACAGGCTTGTTTTCGGGGTGGACAGCATCTATTTCGATGTCCTCATCAGTCCTCAGGTTCACAACGCCGTCAAACGCGCGGTATCTGTTTCAATGATTAAACATAGCCGATCTGAAAACTTTTTCGAGGACGACAAAAAGGAACGCCGTGAAAACGAAAAAGTTGCTTTAAAGCATGTTTGCACAGATGTCTTGCTGGAAGGAATAAACAGGGCCAAATCCGAATCTGAAGTTCAAATCGATTTCCTGGGACAGTTTTCTCTTGCAAAAATGTTTCTTGAAGAAATCCAAAACGAATATCGAAAATTGATAACAAAATTTGAAATCCTCATCAGAACCTTTGAATTATCTCAACAATATGACCAGTATGAATGGTTAAAAATGAAGGAGAAACTGGCGGAAATCAAGCACAATCAGAGACGGATTGTTCGATTGGTGGGAGAAGAACTGTTTCAGGTACTGGCTGATGTTCACGCCAAGAATCTGAAAAATATCCGTGAGTCGAATTTCCCTTCCGAGTACATTCTCCCGGACAATTTTTTCATCAATCCGACACTCCATACCGATAACGTTGCAGACGATTTTCTTCTCATGGATGCATATGTGCTCTTGGGCCAGCGATCCGATGAGCCCGATAACTACAGCAGTCTTAAATCGATCATCGATGATCTGTTGAGCAAAACGGATTTAGGGCGGGAGAGCACCACCAACGGTGAAAATGAAAACAGAGAAACAAAGGAAGCGGACATTCTATCCGCTGACGGCAATGCATTGGATCCCTGGTTAATGGAAATCGACAATATCGACCTGATGTTCAACTGTTTTGATTCCAAGGAACAGTATAAAAAGGCTAAAGGAAGGAAAGAGTCGAAAAATATTCTTCTCGAATTGAAATCGCGGATGAAAATCCAAGAGAAGCTATTAAATCTATTTTATAAGAAATTCAAGAAATCTCGGCTGTTAAAACTTATCGTGGCAGCATATGAAATGAAAATCGTATACCGCAGCTACTGCCCCCCTCTGCGACCGGTGCAGATCCGGGAATATCTTTTAAAACCCGGGTCGAGAAAACCCATTGTTCGAGAACTGAAGCGCCGGGAATCATTTAACAGCAATAACTTTTCTCTTGCACCGCTTCATGAAACAATCCGCGGGATAAAGAGCAGTTCCGCTCGAAAAAAGAAGGAACATCTGTTGAGTTTTCTCAAAGATTTTCTCCGGTATCACAGGGACCTGGAAAATGGCCGACTCCTGAAACATGCAATGGATGCAATCAACCTGGTAAAGGATGAAAAAATTTTATTACTGTCGAAGAAAAATCGATTGTTGTATGAGTTTCCGCTTCCGGAGGAACGGGTCAAGGAAGAAAAACCCATCATCAGTCACGTCATTATCAAAGCGGACATTCGCGGCTCGATGGATATCACACACACGATGAGAGCCAGGGGGCTCAACCCGGCATCCTATTTCAGCCTTAACTTTTTTGATCCGATCTCCGAAATCGTCTGCGACTATAATGCGTCCAAGGAATTTATCGAAGGAGATGCGATTATTCTGTCCATCTTCGAAAACGAAGACACGGCGCAGGGCTGGTACAGTGTGGCCCGGGCATGCGGACTGGCAGTCAACATGCTTCATATTGTTCGGCAATATAATGTTAAAAATCAAAAACATGATCTGCCGATTCTCGAACTGGGAATCGGTATCTGTTACAAGCAGAGCCCTCCGGCGTATCTATTCGATGGAGATTCCAGGATCATGATTTCCCAGGCAATCAATCTTGCAGATCGACTGTCCGGTTGCGACAAGAGGTTGCGCAAGCGTTTCAAGAATCAAGATCGGATGTTTAATCTGTTTGTATTTCAGAATGTTCGGGATGAAGACATCGAGGCTACGGCAGATGACCTTTCTCTGCGATACAATGTCAACGGGATTGAACTTGACCCGGAGGGTTTTGCCAAGCTCTCCAAAGAAATCAATCTAAAAAGCATCGAGTATCCGACAGAAAATAATGAAAAGGTCACACTTTATACCGGAAAGGTGCCGACATTAAGCGGAAAGTATCAGCGTCTGGTGATTCGAGAAGCCGCCATTCTTAAGGTCAAACCAGAAACCATGGATGTGATCGGCCCAACCTCAAGAAAATACTATGAAGTTTGCACCCAACCGGCAATTTACGAATTCATCAACAACCACGCGTAAACGAAAATGAACATGATGAAAAGAATATGGATATATGCCGCAATGTTTACCTTGCTGGTATCAAATGCACTGGCGTTTGAGCTCGAAATCGAAAAGGAATATTCAGGGTCCCGATAAAGGTGATCGTAATTCATTTCCGCTTGAAATGATGTAGGCCTATCAAAATCAACGGATGCTTGACTGGAATAAACAAGGAAGGAACAAATAAAAATCAGAGGATCATTTTTTCCCGGCAACTCACTGTTTTGTCCGCTTGTCGCCAAATACATGAATGGCGAGTTCCTGCGAGTGCATGGAATACCCGGCATCCTCTTTGGCGGTTTTGTATCGCTGGGGCGCTATCATCCAGGGTAGGTCAACTGATCATACCTCTCGCCATACACCGCATCAAGAGCTCTTATTTTAAGATAGATCATTGAAAGCTCATAAATTGGCACCCTTATTCTGAAGCAACCCTATGAGAAGAATTCTTCATATCGATATGGACGCCTTTTTTGCTGCGATTGAACAGGGAAGGAGGCCTGAGCTTAAAGGAAAATCGGTTGTCATCGGCGGTCAGGGAGATCCATTAAAGCGAGGTGTCGTCAGCACCGCCAACTATGAGGCCAGAAAATACGGCGTTCATTCTGGCATGCCGCTTAAGACCGCTTATAAACTTTGTCCTCATGCTGTCTATCTCCCAGTCGATTATCAAGCTTACTCAGCCGCTTCTATACTCTTCAAAGAGGTTCTCAAAACCATCAGTCCCGTCATGGAAGATGTCGGCATTGACGAGGCGTATCTGGACGTTACGGATATACCGGTCACCAATGAAGAGATCACAGGGCGGATTAAAGATGGGATCAAAGAGAAGACAGGTCTCACCTGTTCCATTGGCATTGCGCCCAACAAACTTCTTGCCAAGATTGCCTCAGACATGCAGAAGCCGGATGGAGTCACCGTTCTCATGGAGGCCGACGTTGAAACGAAGCTCTGGCCGCTGCCCGTCAGAAAATTATACGGCATAGGCCCAAAAACGGAAGAACATCTGAAAAAAGTAGGCATTGACACCATCGGACAACTGGCCGCTTTACCCATTGAAAAACTGCTTGAGCACTTCGGAAATTCTTATGGCCATTATCTTTATGATGCTTCCCGGGCAATTGATGACAGCCCTTTAATCACCCACTGGGAACCAAGATCGATGAGCCGGGAGACAACGTTTCAAGACGATGTAAAGAACTGGCAGGTTATAGCGGGGACACTCGCGGACCTGACAAGGGATGTTCATGCAGACATGAAGGAACATGGATATAAGGCAAGAACAATCACCATAAAGATCCGATTCAGCGATTTTGAGACCTTCACCAGGGCGATGACGATCTCTGATTATACCGATTCTGAAGAAGAGATCAGAAAAGCGGCATTCGCCTGCCTTAAAAGAATTGAGCTCAAAAAGAAGGTCCGGCTGGTGGGTGTGAGGGCCAGTAATTTCCAGGGCAAGAATAAGGATGACCAGCACCATTCGGAAGTACTCGACAGGCTAATCTAATGGGAACAGACAAATTCAAAGCATATACACTGGTCTCCATTCAGCCGAAGTCTTGGCAACCGCACTTCATGATTATTCTGTCTTTTTCTCCGGGCTGGCCTCAACAGCGACTGCTGCGCTGTACAATCCCCGTTTGGTCTTCCGGATCTTTCCTTTCTTGGAGGCACGGTTGACAATGCTCCAGATCTGGCGTTCCGATAATCCGGTCTTTTCCTTCAGCTCAGAAGTCGATATTCCCTCTGTGCTTACTTGAATAAGCTCCACGACGGAGGCCATATTGTTGATCTTCTTGCCCACAAGTTTCTTTTTGGCAGCCTTGCTAACCTTCTTTACAGGACCAGCCTTTGCAGCTTTCGGTCCCTTCTTTGCTTTCTTAGCGGGACTGGCTTTTGCCGCCTTCACCTTTTTCTCAGTCTTCTTTGCCGGAGCTGCTTTTACTGCTCTGGATTCTTTCTTCGCTGTCACTGTTTTCTTTACAGGTCCGAAAACCATCTCCTGAAGTTTCTTGAAATAGGTCTTCACAAAGGATTCCGATCCCTCAACCTCGATTTCCTTCGTGACCGGATTGAACCTGATGCGGGAATTTTCTTTCATATGACCTCCTATATTTGTGTGAATAATTTCCAGTTGGAGTAAGATAATGATTGCCCCCCTTGGTTGTCAACATTTTCTTGCTCCTTATGATAACAAGCCAAGTTGATCAACACGAGAAAATAGTCCGGATCATCCTTTGCAGCCTTGTATTGCTGAGGCGCCATTGTCTCTTGATACGCTTCGTAAAACCCGTCCAGCAGTTTATGATAGGCCTCTTGAGCAACCTTGACTTTCTCAGCATCATATCCCGTCAGCTCTTTTTGCAGGCATTGGATGGTGACCAGGAGATCCTTCAGCAATTCAGGAGTGGACATGATCTTTCCCCATGACAGGTCAGGTGCTCAAAAACGCAGGGATCTGCGCTTTAGGCTTATATAGCAATCTTGGATCAACCTGAAACATCATCATTTCGTCCGACGGATAAGTCTTCAATATGGACAGCAGTTCCTTCTGATTGTGATTGTCCGGATCGATCCAGGCTGCTTCCTGCTCTTTCAGCACAATGACCGGCATTCTGTCATGTATGGGTCGCAGGAGGTCATTGGGCTCCGTAGTGATGATCGTGCAGGTATTGACAGGTTTCTTTTCAGGCGAGATCCAGGCTTCATAAAGGCCCGCAAGACCAAAAGGTTCCCCTGATTTGAGAGAAAACCGCAGAGGCTTCTTGATCCGGCCGATTTTCTGCCATTCATAAAATCCATCTGCAACAATCAAGCACCGGCGCCTTTTGAAAGCCTCTCGAAAGCTCGGTTTCTCCGCAATGGTTTCCGCACGTGCATTGAACATCTTATTTCCTATGGATGGGTCTTTAGCCCATGAAGGAATCAGGCCCCATCGGAAATCGACCAGGCTATTTTGATCATCCTTACGAAGGACAGCGGCGATTTGCTGACCTGGAGAAATATTGTTACCCGGTCTGTATTCGCAGGCAACATTCTGGACATTGAATGATTCAGTGATAACCCGTAAGTCAGTCAGCAGAACAAAGCGGCCACACATCTTGTCAATCCTTTTTTGATATCATTGCCAATTGCTCCTGGCTTAAATTCCTTGCATGCCGCAGCTCCTGCAAGGGCATCGCCGCTATGCTGGATCCGTAATTCCTGTATGGAACCATATTTACGAAGCCATCAAAAGTTACTCCTTGATAAAGCGCCCCATGGGGGGCGTGGGTCGCTATTTTCCGAGAAAATCCGCAACCGTCATGATCGCAACGCCCGCTGTTTGGGACGGGTTGTTCAGGAAAGGGCCGAAATGGCGGATGTCGCCGGTCAGCAGATGCGTGGCCCGGTATTTGACGGCCGTCAGAAAGATCGGCCGGTCTTTTGCGGGAAGGTCAATGGGACAAGTGGGACCGGAAACAGAGGATACGACCCTGACCTTGCTGAGGATGGATTCCAGACGGGTCAGGCAGGCGGGGAATTTAATGTCCAGATTGCGGCGCGCCTCTTCAACCGCAAGGGTCGATGTCAGGGTCTGCCCATGCCCCTGTGCCCCGAGTTCCAGAATGAGCGCAGCCTTCCCCGATGGATTGCGGGCCGCCGTGAAGAGTACATTGGCATCCAGGAAGATTTTTGGGGGCATATTCCTATTTATTGAAACGCTGCAGAATGGCCGTGCGCTCCGCATCGTCCAGGCGATCCTCGGCTTCCCAGCGGGCGATATCGGCGTCGCTGTAAGTCTCTATCTCCAGGACCGCCGCTGGACGCAAAACAATATCGTCCTCCCGTTCCTCGGCGATCAGGACGCCTCCTGCCTCGATCCCCAGGCGCTTACGCATGTTGACAGGCAGGGTGATTTGCCCCCGGCCAGATACCGTAAGACTTTCGCGCATACTGTCCTCCCTGAAAAGTTCCGATATTATGTATATCAGTATTGCGCCAATTCCGCAAGGGGAAAAATTCTCAAAGCGCCCCTTGGAGACGTGTGTCGCTGGGCTCAGAGTGACACCATGGACTTTTTACGAGAGCATCAATAATGATTTGTTGTATTGATAGGGTCCCTCAAGGTCTCGTGCTGCGTCGAGGATACTTATTATCAAAGCTTTTTCCCGATAGAGGCAAGAAAAATGTGGGTTCATTCTGTCGGTCGATTCTGAGAAGTATGTCCATCCTTATGAACGGGAATGCCAGCAATTAGCGAACCTCGAATCTCTCAAATGCAAAGGCAGGTTCCTTGCGGGCGAGCCGATCGCTTAACGTGTTGAAAAAGTGCTTAACATTTATCCCCCTACGAGGTAGAATCTGGCAGGGGGATTTTTTTGCTTAAAGGACCAAACCAGCTCGATGGACGTGTCCCGGTGGAAGTCGGCGCGATTCAGGTCAACTTCTGCAAGAATCCACAGTGCCTGAATTTCGGTGTTCCGGCGAGCACAAAGAGACAGCCCAGAGGGAAGGGAGCAGCGGAACGTGGCAGGGATACTTATAGCGTAGTGGGTTCAGGCCGAGGCACGCCCATGCTTCGGTGCAGTTTTTGCGGCCAATATCCAACGATAAAGAGTAACAAAGCCATCTATGAAGAGCTGAGCCGTTTTTGGAAGCCTTTTGATAGCATAGCTATCCCGACCTGTCCAAACCAGAACTGCCCGAACCACCATACAGAGAAAGGCAAGACTCACTATCACTCGTTCGGACGGACAAAAGCAGGATCTATACGCTATCGTTGCAAGGCGTGCGGCAGAACATTCATTACCGCTTCATCGCCGACGATCCGGCACCGGAAACCCCACAAAAATGCTGCAATTTTTCGTCTTCTCGTCAACAAGGTACCTTTCCGTCGTATCTGCGAGGTGGAAGGAATCACCATGTCGACTCTCTATCGGAAGATCGATTTTATTCATCGGCAGTGCTTTTTCTTTGCGGCTGAGAGGGAACGCATTCTCCCCACCATGCCACTCGCCCGCCTCTATATCGGAGTTGACCGGCAAGACTATATGATCAATTGGTCGGACGCCGACGACCGGAGAAACATCATTTTCCGTGCCGTTGGCAGCGCTGACAACACGACCGGTTATGTCCTCGGCCTACATCTCAACTTTGACCCCTCACTGGATTCGGACGACATAGAGAGGGATGCGATTGCCTCATGTGATTACGAAGTAAGGCCGGCCTACAGGCAATATGCCCGTCTCTGGCTCCGGGGGGATTACATCGAGGCCATCAAGAAGGCCCGAGCCCAAAGATTTGGCATACATGCCGGATCTCTGAGGGATAATATAGCGGCTACATATGAGGACGTTGACAAGCGGGACGATGTCGAAGTGTTCGACAATCTGGATGACGATCTTGCTCTGCCGAAAAATGGTATGCAGGTGCGTGGAGAATACACCATGTACGGACACTTTTTCTTTCTTAGAAAGCTTCTCGATAACACAGAAAAGGTCCGTTTTTTTCTCGATCAGGACTCAGCCTTCCGGGCTGCTTGTCTGTCGGCATTTTCCGATAGGATCAGGGAGGGACGCTGCGACGCTTTTTACGTGCGAATCAACGCCGAGGCGACCATTGACGAAAAGCGCCAGATCCTGGCAGACAATCGGCGCCGCATGGCAGCAATGAAGCAGTTGTGTCATGATAATATATCTTGACTTTGTTGGGAATGAGCCTATTCTATAACCAACATAATGATTGACTAAGAAAATTGAGTAATTGTCCTTCCCATATAGGGAAGTGAAAAAAGACTTCCAAGCCCTGTCTCTTATGATGTGACGGGGTTTTTTGTTTTTGAGGGCATAAAAATAAGGACATTGAATCACGAGTAATCTTCATTAAAATGAACTCTTGAATTATCGAAAGAGGGGGAGATGCAGAAGGGTTAAAGAAACGACCACCATTGAGAAAGGATTGATCGATGAAGGCAGAGACGGAAGCGAAGGTTAAATACGGAGTTTGGGGACTGATTTGCGGGGCCGTTGTCGCCATGGTTATCGGGTTTGCATGGGGAGGTTGGACAACTTCCGGCACGACCCAGAAGATGAGCGGTGAGGCGGTCTTGGCGAGTCAGGCGGCGATCTGCGTCGCCCAATACATTAAGCAACCAAACAGTCAAGAAAAGCTCAAAGAATTTGAGGCAATCGAAAGCTATAAACGATCCGAATTCATTGAAAAGGGTGGGTGGGACAAAATGCCCGGGCAAAAAGAGTCCAGCTCCGGTGTCGCCAACGCATGTGTCACAGGGCTTGAAGTTCTTATCAAGAAATAGGACAAATCAATAAAGGAGAGTGAATGATGTCAGAAGGAAAAGTTAAATGGTTTAATGATTCAAAGGGATTTGGTTTTATCGAGCAGGAGGGCGGCAAGGACCTTTTCGTGCATCATTCCGCAATCCAGGCAGAGGGTTTCAAATCACTGGCCGAGGGTGATCGGGTCAGCTTTGATGTAGTCCAAGGCGCCAAAGGTCCGGCTGCCGAGAATGTCCGCAAGCTGTAGGACCTTATTTGAGGGGCGTTGATCTGCGACATGCCCCTGCGACATGGATGATGAGCAACACTAACTTATAATCGACGAGATGCTGCAATGCACGTATTGAGTCTATTCTACTGGATGTTAACGAAAAGAGAATCATAGGGTCTTCGTGGTGATTGTCACCCTTATAGACCGGATCTTGAATGATGGACTCCAGTAAAAGACAAGACGGCATAGGTGGCTCTCGTCTTTTTTTGCCAACTAATCAACCCCAACATACCGTTATAGGAGTCATTCCTGTCCTCAACCTCCCTCATATATGCGTTACCACAGATCTCCTTCCCTGGAAGACTCAGGAAGATTTTTGATGGTATTGCTCAGATATAACCAGAAGCAGCCACCGACCATATCTTTCTTCATACCCTTCAATTAATATGGCCTTACCGTTTTTAACAATTTTAAGTAAAAGGGAACCACTGTCCAATAGCCTTTTGTTTCAGGTTAGGATTCCGATCAATCAGATCGGCAATCTGATCCCTGACCTTTTCGATTTCCTTGTCAAGATAGTCAATGTGCTCTCTGATCAAAGGGGTCACGGATTCATGAGCCGTACCGAGCCGATTCTTCTCCTGACTTCGCATGTCGATCAGGCTATCGGCCCGTCTGACCAAAGCTCGCAGAGACCTGATTTCCGGTGAAGGTGGAATCCAGGATTCCGGCTTCATGGCCAGACAAAAACGCGCAATAATGCCTGCATCAACCTTGTCGGTCTTGGTACGGGTGAGTTCGCTCTGGGCAAATCCCTTGATCCTGGCAGGGTTGACAATGCTCACCGTATGGCCGGCTTCATGAAGATAGATGGCCAAATCTTCTCCATCATTGCCGGTGGCTTCCAGACAAGCAGAAACCTGCCGGATGCCCAGTTTTCTTAGCCAAAGAGCCAGGGCCTCAAATCCATCTGGTGCGTTCTTGAATGATTTGTTCTTGACCTTGCTCTCTACAAGCAATGCCACTTCTACCTTCTGTTTGGCGATGTCGATCCCGAGAATTGGTGCTGACATATGAATTCCCCCCTTTCGACAATGAGAGACGTCTGATCGGTAAAAGCCCTGTTCGAATCAACCTTGCAAGTACAAACTCATTCCCTTTCAGGACGGTTTCTGATACCGTACGAGTTACTGAACAAAGCAGCGGGAAGAGGATCTAATCTACAAACCATGCTCTCTGGCATCAGGTGAAACACAGATTCACTCTTCCCTTTTACCCCGGCGTCCCAGGGCATCTTATAACTTTCGGAATTCTTTAAACACAAGGTGAAAGAGAGTATCTCTGAAACTCAGTCTGGCCGTGGAAGAGATCTCCAGCAAACTAAAGGATATACTCGGAAAAGACCCGTCCCTTGTGGTCAAAGCAGATTCCTTCCATCGTTAAAAGCGCCTTCTTCATCGAGAGGCCGCCGCCGAAGCCGCCGAGCGAGCCATCGCTCCGGACCACGCGGTGACAGGGGATAACGAGGGGGAAAGGGTTTCCGGCCAGGGCGTTCCCCACGGCCCTCGCACCGCCCGGGACGCCCAGGCGTGCCGCCAAGCCGCCGTAGGTCATCACGCGGCCCCGGGGAATCTCCCCGTCCTCCGGCAGGACGCGCCGCGCAAACCCTTTCACGATTCCGAAATCCAGATCCTCCAGCGCAAAATCGACCGCCTTCCCCGACAGAAAATCCCGGATCTGCATGCAGATTTCATCCCGTTTTCCCGCTCGCGGAACCGCATCGGGAAAATCCTCCCGGATTTTTCCCGTCATGGAACACCCTGCATCCGGAAGCAAGATCCGGCAGATCAGGGAACGCCCCGCACCCGCGCGCCGGACGAGACCGATCTCGCCGAATGTCCAGGGAATAAGGCCATAGGTGTAAGAAACTTTTTTCTGATCCATGATCATACCTTCCTTTCCGGCGACAGCACCGCTATTCCTGACCCGTATCGAGAAACGCGCGGATACGGCGGGCGGTCTCCGCACCGATCCCCTCGACCTTCTGGAGATCCTCAACCGACACCGACCGGACCCGCCTCACGTCGCCGAAGAAAACGAGGAGCGCCTTCCTCCGCGCGGGGCCGATGCCTGGGATCCGGTCCAGGAGCGATTTCAGATCCTCTTTTTCCTTGACTTTCCGGTGGTAGGAGACAGCAAAGCGGTGCGCCTCGTCGCGGATCCGCTGGAGGAGAAAGAGGGCGGCGGGCCAGCGGGAAAGGTAAACTGGATCCTTCCGACCGGGGAGATAGACGCGATCCTCCTCTTTTCCGGGTGTTTCCGATATCCGCCGAGGTCCGGCGGCGGTGGGCGTTTCCGGGGTCCGGCTGGATTCGGAATCGACAGGGGCATCCGGCGGCCCGGGTTCTGCTGTAGCGTCCGTTTTCTGGGTCCCCCGGCGATGGGCAACAAGCGCGCCCGCCGGTCGGTCATCCCGCTCCTTGGCCAGACCGATCACGTCCAACCCCTCGATCCCCAGGTCCTTCAGGACGGCGAGGGCAACTCCAAGCTGCCCCTTTCCCCCGTCCACCATGATCAGGTCGGGGAGGTTCTCCCGTTTCTGATAGCGCCGCCTCAGGACCTCGTACATCATGGCGTAGTCGTCGGCGCCGGGGACCGTCCAGATGCGGAAGCGGCGGTAACCCTCCTTCGCGGGGACGCCGGCCGCGAAGGCGACCAGCGAACCGACGGCATATTTCCCACCGATGTTGGAGATATCGAAGCACTCGATCCGTCGGGGGGCGCTGTGGAGCTTGAGTTTCTCCGCGAGCAGCCGGAGCGCCTCCTCCGGGCGGTCGGCAGCAAGGCGCGCGGTCTTGAGGGCGTTTTCCGCATTCCGCCCGGCGATCCCGAGGAGGGCCAAGGTCTCCCCCCGCTTCGGAGAAACGAGGTTCACCCCCCTCCCCTTCTTCTCCGCGAGCCATTCCACCAGCGCCTCGCCGTCCTCTAACTCCGTCGGAACGACGACCTCGTCCGGGATATCCGCGACGCCGTCGTAATACCGCAGCAGGAGGGAGGAGAGAATCTCGCCGGTCTCGGCC
>Ga0209777_10003983_pt1 | contig 17796 bp, 20 predicted proteins | sample FrelakmetHBP12HB_FD_187147 | JGI IMG/M metagenome (GOLD analysis project Ga0209777, IMG submission 187147) | Freshwater lake sediment microbial communities from the University of Notre Dame, USA, for methane emissions studies -HBP12 HB (SPAdes)... | ecosystem: Environmental > Aquatic >...
GGATCGTAGCCGAACTTGTCGGCCAGTTCCGGGGGCACCGAGTAGTTGCTGAAGTCGGCGTCGTACTCGATCTTCTCCGCCCCGCTCTTGTAAGTATCCTTCAGCTTGGCAACCCCCACGTGCTGCGCGGGGCCACCGGCCGCAATGATGCTCATCACGATGCAGGCAGCGAAGAAGCCGAGCACGAACTTCGGAAAGCGTTCCCAGATGACTCCAAAGCCCACGCTCTGGCCTCTCTCGCCCTTCTCCCACACCATCACCGATACGATCGACAAGATGAAGGCCCAGAGGCCGATCCAGATATCCCGCCCGATCACCTTCATGAGGGTGAAGGCATGGATCGGGGTATCACCATAGCGAGTGGCCAGCTCGGCGACGACCACAAAGCCAGCCGCATCGGCATACTCGGAGGTCCCGATCCAGGCCCCCGCCTCTCCGGGAGAAATGTAGTACCAGGGAGAATCGGCGCTGACGATTCCTGTCTCCGGAATGGTGAATTTGCACACCAAGGCCAAGGTGAAGATCATGATGATCGCCCACAGGGAGACCACTCCGATGGAGATGGCGATGTGGTCCTTCTCAGCCCGTACTGCTCCTCCCACAGCAATGGAGGCCGACACGCCGCAGACGGCCCCGCCGGCTCCGAGGACGGCACCGAACCGCCTGTCGAGGCCGAAGACCCTTGTTGCAGCGAGAAAGATGGTCAGCCACGTGCACACGGAAACGACCGTTGCCTGAAAGAAAGCGATTCCTCCTGCCTTGAAGATCAGGGTGAGGGGCAACGTGGCGCCGAGCAGTACGATGCCGGTCTTGATGTAGTACTCGACGCGGAGAGCCGTCTTGAGCCGTTCCGGCACCTTGACAATGTTACCGACGGTGAGGCCGAAGACCAGAGCCAGCAGGGGAGCTCCGAGATCCCACCGCTGCATCACCTCCCAGGACTCCAGGTAGAACATCGCAAGGGAGCCGAGGAAGATGATGACGAACCCCGGGATGTACTCCCTGAGGTCGTGGCCCATGATCGCCACGCTGAAGGAGAAGACAGCCAGGAATCCGACGAAGAGCGAGAGATAGGCCGCTCCCTGCTCGGCGAGGTCCTTCGCGATCCCGCCGGGGTTGCTCCAGCTTGCCGGCGTGACCGCCACGCGCTTGATCCACGGGCTGTCCAGCCAGAAAGCAATGACGGCCACGGCAATGATCAGGAGCCCGAGCCAGATGGCCCAGTAGTCCTCCGTCGAAAACATTCCCGAGTACCACCGACGCTCGTACATCTCGGCTTTCGACGACATGGTCTCTCCCTACCGGGCAGTCTCGTACAACGAAAGCGGGACCGGCGCCACACCTGGTCGGCCGCTAGCGTCAAAGTCCCGTCCACGTTCACGTAGTCTCGTGGCGGCCGATGTGCTAATCCGCGTGCGTCGAGTGACTGAGCCACCACGCATCGAGCAAAGACCGAAACGAGACAAAGGAGCCACGCTGAAACGTGAGACACACCGCGTCGTCCCGGAGGAAGAACAGGGATGCCGCCCGTGGCTGGCCCTTGCGCCAGGGCGCGCCATCTACCTGGGTCCTCTCCTCGACAACACATTGCATTCTCACCACGCGATCCAGGTTTCGATCGGGTTGGAAGGGAACCTTCGCGTGCAGAGCCGGTCTGGGGGCGCGTGGCGGTCGCTTCCCGGCGTGATCACCGCCGCGGATCAGCTCCATCGGATCGCGTGCGCCGGAGTGCTGGCCCAGATCTACCTCGACCCCGAGGGCGATACCGGCCGCAGGTTGTTTCGGCAACGAGGCGGACGCGGGCTCCTGCCGATTCCAGAGTCCACGTGCGCACGCACGCGCGCTCTGCTGCGCGCACCCTGGGCGGATGACCCCGCCCATGATTCCTTCTGCGGCATGATCGACGAGATCACTAGGGTCGTTGACTCGGTCGCAGAGGGCCCGCGGCCCTTGGACGCGCGTGTGGCGCGAGCAACCAAGATCCTCCGCTCCTTGCCGGAGCGGCGCCTGCCCCTGTCGCAGTTGGCTGCAGAAATCCATCTCTCCGCCGTCCGCTTGGCTCACATCTTCCCTGCGGAGATCGGTCTTCCGGTTCGGCGCTATCTGCTGTGGCTGCGGCTGATCGATGCGATCGAGAAGGTCGCCCTTGGCGCGGACCTCACCAACGCTGCCCACGACGCCGGATTCTCCGATTCGGCGCACCTGACGCGGACGTTCCGCCGCATGTTCGGCATGCCACCCTCTGCCCTGAAGGCTGTCGACAAGTACGTTCAAGCGCCCGGCCGGACGGCGCGATAAGCTCTGCCGTACGATGCCCCAGTGAGCGGCACCGCACGAGACCCACAGCGCAGGGATCGTTGCCGAATCAGATTCAATCAGATACCGTGTCGCCGATGAAAACGCTCTCCGTCACCGAGGTCGCGCGCAACTTCCGCGCAGTGCTTGATCGCGTTGAACACCAGCAGGAGGAGATCCTTCTCGTGCGCAATCGCCGGCAGGTCGCGCGGCTCGTACCCGAGCCGGCACACCAAACAGCACTGGAAGTGTTCGGGGACCTGTACCGGACTCTCGATGATCGCACGGCTACAGCGTTGGCGGCGCAGGTGTCCGCAGCTCGCAAGAGCCGACGCGGCCGGCTCTCGGAGCTGAGGAACCCGTGGGTTGGTTGATCGACACGAGTATTTGGATCGCCGTGGAGCGCGGGGCGCTCGGCGCGGCGGACATTCACGCCGTGACCCGCCAGGAACCGGTTTATCTATCCCCGGTTAACGTCGCCGAAATGCAGTTCGGTCTTGAGATGCTGCGAACCGGGCCGCTGAAGCAGAAGGCGGCGGCAGCGATACGCCGGCTGCGGCGCAAGCCACAGTTGCGGATCACCGTGGAAACGGCAGAGGTCTTCGGCTCGCTGGCAGCGGGCCTTAAGAAGGCCGGACGGGCTGCCGACTTCCGGATCAACGATCTGTGGCTGGCGGCGCAGGCAATTCAGCGCGACTGCCGGTTGCTCACCTCCAACCCGAAGGACTTCGCCGACATTCCCGGGTTGAAGGTGGTAGCGATGCCGCTGCCGTAGTAGTGCGTTTCGACACAAGGCCGGGCGGTGCAGCCGTTGCGGAACGCCGGTGCACTCAACATCACTGCAGCCGCTCGCGCGTGGCCAAAAGCACTTGAGCTGCAGCCCCGGCGGGGGACTCTTCTTGGACGTCACGCGCTGCGGGTGACAAGCCGGCTTTTCCCTCGCTCCGCGGCGCTACCTTGCCGCCAGCGACGGCGCTGCGCGTCGTTTGCGCTCGAAGCTGGCCGGAAATCGACTTATGTCCAAAGTCCAGGCGCGACCCATCCTGGCTAGAGCGTCGTCGTGCAGGGAAGCCTCTTCGGTTGAGGTCGGTCGAGAGCGGCGCCAGCCGCGGCGCTTCCTCGCGGCGCAGAAAGCTCTGTCGGTTGGGATCGTCGCGAAAGATCGCTCGGGGCTCCACCCCGGTGGGCGATGATAGCTGCCCTGCGACATCCAGGCACGGCTCACGCGGCATGGCAGTGGTCCCACCAGAGAAGTCCCAGGCTCGGAATCGTAACGAATTAGCTCCGCCCCCAACCACCAGAGGGACATCCGGGGCGCGGTGAGTTCACCCGACGCCGATTCCGACGCGCAAACCAGTTTTGGGTTTATTAGAAGACGGGTTTATTCACCGGCCCGGTGACCAAGTCCATCTTCAGCGGGAAGTACGAACGCTTCCGGCTCCTCCTTGTTGAGGCGCGCAAGGCGGCTACGCTCAGCCAAGCTGACCTCGCGAGCCGCCTGTCACGGCCGCAGTCGTTCGTCTCCAAGTACGAACGCGGTGAACGCCGGCTCGATCTCGTCGAGTTCCTCGATGTCGCCCGGGTACTGGGTGTGGACCCGGGCGAGTTCATTAAGCGCCTGGATGAGAGCCCCGGGCGCCGCCGGAGTCGGAAATGAGCGGCCGGCACCCGGTCGAGGATTTGCTCAACGCCTCGGCGTCTGACATCCTGTCGGCGATCCAGCGAGGATTCCGTGCGCTCGTTGACGTGAAGGGAAAACTGGCGGAGTATTTTCTCTTCCAGAAGCTGGAGCAGCTGCGGGGGCGTGGGGTCATTGAGAGCGTTGAATGGCTGGACAAGGATGGGCAACCGGACTTCTTCATCCGGGTCGGCGGGCACACGCTGCGAGTGGAGTGCAAGAACGTCCGGAGCGGTGAAGACGAGCGGTACCGTGACCCAGAGGCGTACAAGGTGGAACTGCAGAAGACCCGGAACAGTAAAGACGGCACGCCGACGCGGGGTTACCGGATCGACGAGTTCGATATCCTTGCGGCGTGCCTCTTCAATCAGACGCACGAGTGGGAGTACCTCTACGTGGCGACGCGTCGCTTGCATCGGCGGCCCAACCTGGCAGATTTCCTTGTGGTCATGCAGCGTGTGCTGCTGCGGCCCGAGGAGCCGTGGCGGGTGGATATCGAGACGGCGATTCGCGACGCACTGGCCAAAGGGGAGTAGCTGGTGAAGCACCCGACGGCGTACAAACCCCTCTACGAGACACCCCGCGGGCAGGCGTACCTTGGGGACTCGCTGCCGTTCATGGCGACGCTCGAAGCGGCCAGCGTGAATCTGGTGTTCACGTCGCCGCCTTACGCGCTCCACTTCAAGAAGGAATATGGCAACGCGGAGCAGCGAGAGTACGTGAATTGGTTCGTGCCCTTTGCGCGGGAAGTTCACCGCCTGCTGCGCGATGACGGAAGCTTCGTCATCGACATTGGCGGCGCGTGGACGCCCGGGCGCCCCACGCGCTCGCTCTACCATTTCGACCTCCTCATCGCATTGTGTCGCGAAGTGGGTTTCTACCTGGCGCAAGAGTTCTACTGGTACAACCCGGCGAAGCTCCCGTCGCCGGCGGAGTGGGTTACCGTGCGAAAGATTCGGGTGAAGGACGCGGTCAACTGCCTCTGGTGGCTATCCAAGACGCCCAACCCGAAGGCAAACAACCAGCGGGTGCTCAAAGAGTACAGCCCCGACATGAAGCGCCTGGTGAGGCGGGGCTACCGCGCGACCGTGCGGCCCTCGGGCCACGTGATCACGCCCAAATTCAAGGACCGCGGCGGATCGATTCCGCCGAACCTGCTGATCTACGGCAACAACGACAGCAACGGGCACTACCTGGAGCAGTGCAAGAAGCGCGGGTTGAAGCCGCACCCGGCGCGGTTTCCGGTCCAGCTACCGACGTTCTTCTTGCGGTTCCTGACGGAGCCCGGTGACCTGGTCCTGGATCCGTTCGCCGGGAGTAACACCACCGGAGAAGCGTGTGAGCGGGAAGGGCGCCGGTGGATAGCCGTGGAGATGGAAGAGCGGTATCTGGAGGCGAGCCGGTTCCGGTTCGCGGGAGATCTTCAGGCGCTGCCAGATCTCTACGAGAGCGCGGACGACGGCGAGAGCGTCGTGGTGCAGGGAAGCCTCTTCGGTTGAAAGAGGAGCCGCCAAGCGCTTCGCTTCTTCTTCCGCGACCAACGCCAGCCGGCGTAGACATTTCTCTCGGTCGGTATCGTCGCGAAAGATCGCGCGGCGTTCCACCCAGCGAGCGATCACGTGATACAGGCCCCCTGCGGCATGCCAGTGTTTTTCTCACAGAATCCGAATCTTAACAATTTAACTACGTCCCTATTTCGGCTATTCAGCGTGAGGAACTTGGTTGTTCTCGTCGCGGCCTCAATCATCCAAACACTCACCACCCGCAACGTGCGGCCGTTGGGACCAATGAGCGCGCCGACGATGCGATACTTGTCGCCGTATTCCGTGCTTTCCTCGAACTCTGCTTCCAGCGGCAGCAATTGGCGCCGGATATCCTCGGCGAGTTGATCCACATGTTCGCTCGTATATCCGGCCTGTGCAAGGAACCGCGACTTGTCATTCTCTGGCCGCCACTCCAGAAGGTAGTTGGCGACCTTTGACAAAGGCCACGTCTATCCACAACATGATCGCCTCACACGGATGCCCACAGCAGTTCAGCGCGCATTGACCCATTCGCGCAGCGCTTGGCGCATGGCCTCGTGGAGCGTGAGGCCCTTGGCCTTCGCTTTGGCGGCCATCGCATTCCAGAACCCGGGCGTGTGCTTCACCGTCTTTGCCACCGTGCCGGTTGCCTTTTCGCCTTTCCGGGGCCGGCCGCGGCGCAACGACACGTGAGGGCCGAAGCGGCGCTCCGCATCAGCGGCGATCTTCCGGAAATTCTTGCGGAGCCGCTCAACCGGCGTGAACTCAACTGGCTCGTTCGCAACGAGCTCGTCTAAGGATCGATACGTGCGCTTCTTCATGCCTTCCTCCGTCGGCTGCGTGCAATGCGAAACGCCGTGACGGGATAGACCAGGTCCGGTCCGGCGAGCGCGAAGACGAGGCGGTAGACCTTGCCGCCCACGGCCCCTTCGACGATGAAACGCGCCGGATCGTCCTCCGCTGCGAACATCAGGCGATCCTCAGCCGTGAAGATTTGCTCCGCGAGCGCTGGATCAACGCCATGTCGAGCCAAGTGCGCCGTGTTTTCCTCATCCCAGACGAATCGCATCGCTACCCAAAAACGGTAACACCAATATTACTGCCGCTGCAAGTTCTCCGGAATGGATAGGGCGTTCCTCGGTTGCCAGGAAAACGATATCTTCTCCGGCGCGCGGTAATTTAGCAGCGGGCTCGGGCCTTTGACTTTGGACCTTCAGAAACTGCCGAACGGCGAAGGATCGTAGCGCTGGTCAGTCATCGGCCACGTCACGCCCGATGCGGCGCCGGTCGCTCTCAGGGCGGGCTCCGCCCGCAGCCCAAACTCGAAAGCCTGCCCTGAGCAGCGTCGAAGGGTCCAAAGGGGCTGGCAAGAATCTAGATCAGGACGGTGGGGCAGTGCAGCAAGAGCGCCTGTGCGGGTGCGACGATCGCGGAAATCCAAGTGCCAAGGAGCCGCCCGAGTCCCGATATCAGATCGAGAACACGTGCCACTGTTGGGCCCGTAGTCCGATCCCGGTCGTGTGAGGGGCAGCAAACAGTTCACAGTCGACGGTCGACAACTCCTGGCAGCCCTCCGCGTGCTCCAGCGCGCGACGGTTTAAGCCGTCCCGCCAGCGAGGTTGCTCCGGCACGCGAGCTTGGGGAGATTGCTTTTGACCGCCGATGGGAACTAGTAATGGGAGGGTAGCAAGAGGAGTGACACCAAGATGAATAGCCTTTCCACGGCAGCCATTTTCGAGCGCCTCGCCCGCGTGGAGGGCGAGCTGACGGAGCTGCGACTCGCCCTGCTCAAAACCCACAGCGCCGAAGTCGCAAAGAACCGCCCTGGCTCTCTGCGGGGGATCTGGCGTGGAATGGTCATGAACGATGAGGATTTTGCGCAGGCCCGCGCCTCCCTGTTCCCCGAAAAGCGTCTCTAACAGAGTCAGGGAGCCGTCGAGGAGTCACGCAGCGTGTATCTCGCGGATGCCCATGCCCTCGGGTGGTACTTCACCGGCGATCCGCGTCTGGGCCGGAAGGCCGCCAGAATATTTGAGCGCTCGGAGAAGGGCGAGTTCCCTATCGTGATCCCCAGCATCGTGCTGGCTGAACTCTTCCGCATCGGCAGAAAGCAACGTATCGATCTCGATTTCGCAGAACTGCTGCGGGAGATCGAGGAGAGAAGCAACTTCATCGTGGCTGCGCTCGATCTGCCCACGCTGCGAAAGGTGCCTGAAGTGGCTTCCCTCTCGGAACTGCACGACCAGATTATTGTGGCGACTGCCCTGCTCTACGAGGCTAAGGTCCTCACCAAGGACGAGGCCATCCGAGCGGCCGGGCAAGTCGAGACTGTCTGGTGAGTTGACGGCATCCCCCCGGTCACCGGCCACGTCGCGCTCGATGCGGCGCGGGGCGCGCTCGGGACGGGGCGGGCAGTGCAACCAGAGCGGCCCAGCGGGTTGCGACGATGGCGAAAGTCCAGGCGTGAGCCGCCCGAGTCTCGATAGCAGGTCGAGAAAACGTGTCACCGTTGGCCTCGCGATTCGATCCCGATCGTCAAGCAGAAGGTCAGCCAGGCCCCGGCAGTATCCCTACCGCGTGCGTCTTGGCGGGCGCTGACGTCGGGCATGCCACCCTCGGCCCTGAAGGCTGTCGACAAGTACGTTCAAGCGCCCGGCCGGACGGCGCGATAAGCTCCGCCGTACGATGCCCCAGTGAGCGGCACCGCACGAGGAACCGGGCGGGCCGGCGTGGGACAGGACGGAGGATCGCATGACCACGCTCATCGACGTCCACGCCCATGTCTTTCCCGACGATGTGGCGGACGCCTACATCGCAAACTACAGCGGCCACAGCGGGATGGCCGCCGTATGCCGGCCAACGCTCGACGCTCTTCTCGAGCGCTACCGCGCCGCCGGCTTCGAGCTGCGCCGCGCCGTGCTGCTGCCGGAGTGGGAGAGCACGATCGCGTTCGACTCGCCCAACCTCAAGCTCATGGCGACGTCGGACAAGTACTTCACCCCGAGCTACTTCTTCTCGTACAATGCCTGGCTGGGGAGGGTGCAGCGCGGAGACCCGCGGCTCGTCAGCTTTGCGAGCGTGCATCCTGACGAACCCGATCGCGTCGAGGAGCTCGATCGCGCCGTGAGCGAGTTCGGTCTCAAAGGGCTCAAGCTCATCCCCTGCATGCAGCACTACCATCTCAACGAGCGGCGGCTCTTTCCGGTCTACGAGCGCGCACAAGCGTTGCGCATCCCGGTGCTGGTCCACACCGGCGGTGATCCCGTGCCCGGTCGAGAGCTTTTCGGCCATCCGCGCGACATGGCCGAGGTCGCCGCGACGTTCAAGGACTTGGTCATCATCACGGCGCACATGGGGATCCCCTTCTTCGAGGAAACCAAGCGCCTGCTCGCAGCGGCAGAAAACGTCTTCACCGACGTATCGTTCACCATCGACGTCTTCGATAGCAAGACCGTCTCGTCGCTGGTTTCCTCGATCGGTGCCGACCGAGTCGTGTTCGGCAGCGACTTCCCCTTCGTCGATCCGCAGAACGCGGTCGAGAAGCTGCTGGCCCTCAGCCTTTCGGACGGCGACAAGGAGAAAATCCTGTGGCGGAACGCTGAGCGCCTGCTCGCCCGGTGAACGCGCGATGGGCAGACGGATATGGAGGACCCGACATGGCTGATCTCGGAGTGACGTTCGCAGGGTTGCGGCTCAAGAATCCGCTCATCGCTGCCGCGGGACCCATCGCTGCCAGCGTGGAGATGGTGAACCGGTTGGCAGACGCGGGCGTGGCAGCCGTGGTGATGAAGACCGGATTCCGCCGCGTGGAATACGAGCGCTGGGTCGGGCGCAAGGGGATTTTCCCCTACAAGCCCGTTTACAAGTACCAAGGGCTGCACCGCGGGAGGCTGCTCTCGCTGCCTACGCTGGCGGAGCTGCCCGCGGAAGACATGGCGCGGCGAATCGAGGGGATGAAACGGACGGGAATCCCGGTCATCGGCAGTGTCATGGGACTTTCCGTCGAGGGTTACCGCCGGAGCGCACAGCTGCTCGCGGAGGCGGGCGCCGATGCGATCGAGATCGATCTCTGCTGCACGATTCCCGAGTTCACCACGCTCTACCCGATGGCCGGGCAGAACGTGAACTTTCACCCGAAGCTCTACGCGAAGATTGTCCGGGCAGTGAAGCGCGCGGTCTCGATCCCCGTCGGGGTGAAGTCCACGGTCTCCCTCTATCTATACGCCAAGGTGCTCGAGGGGCTGGTGCGCTCCAAGGTGCGCAACGCGTTGCCCGAGTTCGTCACCCTTGTGGGACAGCTAGATCAGAACCCCGGCGTCGACTTGGATCGTCTCAGACCTCTGGTTCCTCACATTCCAACCTTCGGCTGGCAGGGATCGCTCGCGCCGCTCACCTACTCCGCCCTGGCCACGTTCAGCAGCACGCTCGGCACCGACCGGCCGCAGCTCTCGGCTTCCGGTGGCATCCGCGACCACAAGGGCGCCCTGACCGCGATCGCGCTCGGGGCCACTACCGTTCAGCTGCAGACCGCCGTGCTGGACAAGGGCGTGGAAGTGGTCTCGCGCATCCTCAGATCGCTCGAGGAACACCTTGACGCTCGCGGCATCGTCCGGCTCGAATCGATCATCGGTGCGGCCAGCCGAGAGTACATCCCGGCTATGGTGCTCGGCCGATTCATGCGCGAGCGTGACGTCCTCTTCGGACGCATGTACGCGGCGCTGCGGGCGGAAGGGTGCAACGGCTGCGGGCTCTGCGAGATCGTGTGTACGGAGCGAGCCATCGCCATGGTGGAGGGCAAGCCGGTGGTGGAGCGGGCGAAGTGCCGTGCCTGCAACCTTTGCGTGCTCAAGTGCGCTCCGGGCGCGCTGTACCTGGAGAACTTCGCCTTGCTGGAGGAACTGGCCGAGCACTTCAAGGACACAGAGGAGATGCGCTCCTTCCGCGAGTTCATGGGCAAGGAGCGGATCAGCTGGTGGGACCTGATTCGCTTGCCAGGCGAGCTCAAGGCCTGGGGGCTCGCCCCCTGACAAAGCAGCCCTTGGACGTCGTCTCCCGAAGGAAGAGACGGATCTTTGCTGCTAACGTGTCACCATCCCGCGGGAGCGTCGGGCATCCAGCACAGGCCCAGGAGGGAGTCCCCGCGGTCGCGGTTGACTGCAGCGAAGACCTCCCACTCCTCCGCCCCGACGTCCATCTCGATGAGCGCATGCATCGGCGTGCCGCCACCAATACAGACGAAGGTGTCTGGATCGAATCCCTTGGCGCCGTAGGCTTTTGCGATGATCGCTCCGATCTCTCGCTGCCAGGTTGTCGGCGGCGTGTGGGGCTTCGGAACGTGACTTGGATTCCACGTCATGGTTCGGAAACTTGCCGGATGCGCCATGCGTCCGCAGCTCAACACGCGAGGCCGAAGGGGGATTCCTGCAGCCATAAACGCGCGCCACTCGAGTTCACGGAACAGGCCGCGGCGGCGGAAGCGTGGATCGACGCAGCAGATGCCGGCGAGCGCAACGGGTTGCAACGGCAGCCGCGGCAGATCCATGAGTCGCATCTCGCCCAGCGCAAAGCCTGCAAGTGTGTCGGCTGACGTGGCGGTGGCGATGAAGCGAAGCCGGGCCAAAGACTGTATCAGGTACACGTCGCTGGCCGCCCGATACGAACTGCGGAACAACGCGACGGCACGAGTGAGTGTGCTTTCCCGGAGATCGGTGGTCGCCACGACATCGAATTCGAACGATTCCCCGCTGGTTGCCATCCCAGCGAGCAGTATCGGCCGCGCCGCGGAGTCTAGCAACACCAGCCCGGGTGCCGGGCGGTGCCTGAAAGCAGGATCGGCGTATCGCTTGACACGATCCCACTGGAAAGAATACCCGATAGGCTGTGGCATGGAGCCCTGGCATGAGTGAGCAAAGCAGCCGTTCATCAGTTGGGAGCAAACCCGAGGGGGCAGGAAGCGACGCTCCTCCGCTGTGTCAAGTCGCGTTCAGTGTGACCGACCTGCGGCGCACGCACACATGGTACCGTGACGTCTTCGGGTTCTTGCCCGCCGGCCGCACCCGACTTAACCGCGGGCCGCTCGCTTCACTCGTGCAGGGACTGCCGCGCGCGGCATCGACCTGCTGGTGGTTGGTTGATCAACAGGAGTTCTTTCAGCTTGAGATTTTCCAATTCGCCAGCCCACCTGTGCGACCCAAGCCCGCGGACTGGCGGCCGTGTGATATCGGCTACACCTCGGTGGGCTTGCACGTCGCCGACTTCGCCGAAACCGTCGATCGATTGCGGCGCCGAGGCGTCGAGCCCCTGACGGAACCCGTTGGGGCCGCGGGGAGTCGCCGCGTGTGCGTACGCGATCCAGAAGGCGTGATCCTCGAACTGATGGAAGATGACCCGCGCCGGCCGGACGCGCCGGCGCGTCTACGGCCTGAGATACCGGTGGCGGCACGCAGCATCACCCTCTCGGTCCCCGACTTGGACCGTTCGCTCCGCTTTTTCAGTGAGACTCTCGGGCTGCCCGCAGCGCGCGGCGTCGTGTTGCACGGGCCGGAGCACGAGGCGCTGTGGGGATTGCCCGGGGCGCAACGCAGATCTGCGCTGCTCTGGGCCGGCGATTTCCTGGTCGAGCTGATGCAGTACACACAGCCCGTAGGCAAGCCGTGGCCGGCAGGTTACCGCATCAGCGACCAAGGCCTGCTGAACATCGCGCTCGGGTTTCGCTCGAAAGCGGCGTTTGACGCTGCGTACCGGCGGTGCCTGGCCGCTGGGTACCGCGGCAACTGGCGGCCGCTGAATCTGGGGGCGTGGGCGGTGGTCTACGTGAACGACGATCAAGGCTTCAGCGTGGAGTTACTGTTTACGCGACGCTGGTATGATCGACGGATGGGATTTCGGGTGGCGATGCCGTACGTCGTCGCCGAAACGCGCATCGGCGCTCCTCGTGATGAGGTCTGGAAGGCGATCAGCGACCACGAGGGCATGGCAGCGTGGTCGCCTTTTTCGAGCGTAGTGCTGACACGTCCGGGCACCTCGGAGCGCAACGGCCTCGGGGCGGTGCGGCGCCTTCGCGGATTCGGCCTGACGCTGGATGAGGAGATCGTTCGCTGGGCGCCGCCCGCACGATACGATTACCGCCTCATCGGCGGCGCGCCGATCCGAGAACATTTCGGGCAGGTGCTCTTGAATGAAGTCGAGGGCGGAACGCAGGTCCGTTGGACCGTGCGTTTTCGGCCAATGGTACCCGGCACCGGCGGAATCGCTCGCGCAATGCTTCAACGCGGCTTCACCGACATGCTGCAGCGCCTCAAGCACCGGCTCGAGTCCGGCAGGAGAACGGAGAACTGAAATGAGCAAGAGTGAAGGTGGAGGCGCGAAGCGCTTCGAACGGGCTGTGGTTACGGGCGCCGCAGGTGGACTTGGCAGTGCGTTGTGCCGCCTGTTTGCGGCGGATGGCACCGATCTAGTCCTGTTGGATCAGAATGCCGCGGGCCTGGAGAAACTGAAAGCAGAGATCGGCTCGCGCGTCGATGTCGACAACTACGTCATCGACCTTCGCGAGTTCGAGGCTTTGGAAGCGTCCCTCCATCGGATCTTGCAGAAGCACCCAAACGTGGACATGGTGGTCGGGAACGCCGGCATCGACCACCCGATGCCGCTGGACCGGTACGACTGGCGGCAGGTCAACGATCACTTCGCGACCAACGTGGCCGCGAACGTTGTGCTCTGTTCCGTACTCGTGCCGCACTTCCTCGCGCGCGGGGGCGGGCATGTCGTCGCCATCGCAAGTCTCGGCGGTCTCGGCGGCTTTCCCTACGAGGCGGCGTACTGCTCGACCAAAGCGGCTCTCGCCACGTTCGTCGAGGGCCTGCGCGCGGAGCTGACGCCGCGCGGCGTGAGCTTCACCACGATCTTCCCGGGGTTCATCGACACACCGATGCTGCACGGCAACGCGTTCAAACTGAGCGGTGTGATGCCGGTCGACTACGCGGCGACGAGAATCCATCGCGCCATCCTGCGGCGGCAGCCGACCTTGCACTTCCCGCTCTCGCCTTACCTACAGCTTTGCATGGCGAAGCTGATACCCGCGAAACTGCGCGACGCCATTGCCCGCAGCGTCGTGAAGAAGGACTTCGGGCGTTCGGTGTCCTGAACTTCATGATCTTGTAGACTAGGCAGACAGACAAGTCATGCCGCAGGTGACCGACTGCGGTCATCTTCGATTGGCAACTGCTTTCAAGACCCCGGCCTCCCCTTTTAACGGCCGATTCGACATAACAAACAGATTCTGGAGCCTCTTTGAGACATCACTTATAGTTTACGGGGGTCAGATATTTCGGATCGTCATGGGCCTTCCAGAACGCGTCGCGCAGCTTAGTCGTGATCGGGCCGGGCTTGCCGCCGCTGATAGGAACGCCGTCGAGCGATCTCACAGGCATGATCCCGCCTGCAGTGGTGCACATGAATATTTCATCGGCCGCGCGCAATGTCTCCAGCGAAACCTTACACGCTTTGGCCTCGATCTTCATTTCCTTGGCGAGGTCGAACACTGTGAGGCGAGTGATACCCAAGAGAACATTGAAGTCCGGTGTGAGAAGCTTGCCGTCTTTGATCACAAATATGTTGAATCCCGGACCTTCGGAGACATTCCCTTCGATGTCAAGAAGAAATGCCGTTCGGGCGCCCTTCTTGTGCGCTTCCTGGTCAGCCCGGGTCAAGTCGCCCCAATGGTGGTTCTTTATGGTCGGGTCCACCGATTCCTTTGGTATCCGTGGAACTGAACTGACGATCACGTCGGTCCCGATCTTTTGTTCTTCCGGATCGATGAGCCAAATGAATGGGACGGCAAACGCATAGAACATCTGTTTGTATTTATCGAAATCGCGCGGGTCTTCGATATCCGGCAGCCCGCGTGTGGCGCACATGTAGACATAGGCATCCCTGAGTTGGGCGCGGGCGACCATGTTCAGCAGTATCTGCCTCATTTCTTCCTTTGCGTAAGGCATTGAAAAGCCGAGCCCACGGTAACTCTTTTCGAAACGGTCCATGTGCTCCTTGAGCCTGAAGAAGCTTCCCTTCCAGACGCTCACCACGTCATAGCAGACGTCACTGTGGAGGAATCCCATGTCGATGATAGGAATGCGCGCTTCCTGTATGGGAACGATTTCGGTTCCATTGAAAGCGACCCCCAATGAATAGAGAGCGGCGTCCTGGCTCTCGTTGATATTCGCTTCCGCGATACTCATAGTATTTCTCCTTCCTCGAACCGGCGGCACGCTACCAGAAGGGCCCGGCACGGGTCAATGCACACTGGGCGGCGGTAGTGGGCCAGTGGGGCGCACACGGCGAAGTTGGTGCCCAGCGTTACCATACCTGTCGATGACTGAGGACATGCACGTCGGTGGTTCCGTGGGATCGCCGTCGCCCCGGCAGGCACGGACTTCGCATCTCAGGGGTATGGAAAGCGCGCGAGTTGAGTCTCGCGACACTGTGCAGCTCCGGAGGAAACATGACCACGAACATCAGCGTGAAAACCAAGATCCGGGTTAACGGCCAGGACTACGCGAGCGTCGAGGATATGCCTCCGCACATTCGCCAAGCGTACGAGCGGGCAATGGCGACGATGCCAGGCGCTAAACACAGTGGTCTCCTCAGTACTCTGGGAAACGGCCTCCGGGCGAATGCACAGACGGTGTCCAACTCCAAGGTCATCTTCAATGGTCAGGAGTACGGCAGTGTGGATCAGATGCCCGCCAACGTGCGCCACCTGTATCAGGCGGTGATGGCAACCATTGAAAGTGACACCCCCGTCGCGCCGGAGACTAGCGCAGGGGTTCAAGCGGTATCCCAGGGCGGCGGCAGTGCAGGTTCCTTGCCGACGCCCACCGCGCCAGGGAGCATTCGTCTAGAGTCTGCAAACTGGCGGCTGGTTCTGGTTGCCGTTGGGATATTGCTTCTTGCCTGGCTGGGATTCGCTGGAACCATCATGTCGCCGTGAGTATGCGATCCGACAGCTGATGTCGCGGCCCGAAACCAAGCGCCGCCGCATCGGATTTCTCGTCAAGAGTGAATCATGCGCAGCGGCAGAGGCAAGCTGTGCACCGTCAGCTCCCTCCGTGGTCGCATCGAAGACCTGCCAAGACGTACCAGCTGTTCAACCTGCCCGCCGTGATCAGGCCGAGCGCTCCGAGGCGTCGCGCAACGCGCGCACGACGTCTTCACGTGCGATGATACCGACCAGCTGGCCGTTGTCGATGACCGGAAAGCTCTTCACTCGCGAATCGATTAGCGTTTGCAGGACACGAGTCAGCGGCGCCTCGGGCGAGAACGTAATTATCTCTCGGGTCATGACTTCCGCAGCGGTACGCTCCGATAATTCCTCATAGCGCGGCACCACGCTTTGCGGTGTAAAGACGAAAGCCTTCAAGATGTCGAATTTGGTGACGACGCCGGCCAGGACGCCAGCATCCACCACCGGAAAGCCGTTGAAATCGTGCTGAACAAAGCGGCGCTCCAGCTCACGTACGGGCGTGTCGGGTGATACCGTGACCACGGCCCGCACCATGTAATCGGCGACTCGGTACTCAAGAAAGCGGTACATGCGTCTCAGGCAGCCGCGTCAGCATCCGCCGCCCGAATGTCCAGTTCCTCGATTTTCCGATACAGCGACGACAGCGATACGCCCAGCCGTTCAGCTGCCACCTTCTTGTCGTGGTTGACTTTGGCCAGCACGGCCTGGATGTGCGCTTTCTCGTAAGCGCGAAGGGCGTTGCGCAGATCGTCCCCGACCGGCGCCGGGAAGCCGACTTCTTGCTGCAGTGCACGCGGCAAGTCGCGGACCGTGATCCAGTCGCCTTCCGCGAGGATCATCGCGTGCTCGATGACGTTGTCGAGCTCGCGCACGTTGCCCTTCCAGGGCAGCGACATGAGCACCTTCAGCGTGGCGCTGTCAGCCCCGTTGCAGTTCTTCTTCAGCTCGCGATTGTGCAGCCGGACGAAATGCTCCACCAGCAAGGGAATGTCCTCACGCCTGTCGCGCAAGGGCGGCACCTCGATGCCGAAGACATTCAGGCGGTAGTAAAGGTCGTCACGGAAACGGCCCTGTTCCACCTCACGGCCCAGATCGCGGTTGCTCGCCGCTATCACCCGGATGTCCACCTTGACCGGCGTGCTCGCACCGACCGGGAGCACTTCCTTCGTCTCGATCACCCGGAGCAACTTGACTTGCAGGCTCAGTGGCAGATCGCTGATCTCATCCAGGAAAATGGTGCCGCCGCGGGCGCGCTGGAAGAGACCTTCCTGATTGCTGATAGCGCCGGTGAACGAGCCACGCATATGGCCGAAGAGCTGGCTTTCCAACAGCGTTTCCGGAATTGCGCCGCAATTGACCGGCAGGAAGATGCGGTCGCGCAATTCGCTGAAGTGGTGGATGCCGCGTGCCACGATCTCTTTGCCGGCTCCGCTCTCGCCAGTGATCAACACCGTGCTCGGTGTTGGCGCCACACGGCGGATGAGGTTCATCACTTCGCGCATGGCGCCGGAGCGGCCGACCAAACTGTCGAAATCCCACTTGCGGTCCGCCATATTGCGCAGCATCTGGTTTTCCCAGGCCAGCTGCCGGTGCTCCAACAAGTAGTTGATCTTGTGCAGCACGTCTTCGAGCATGATCGGCTTCAGCAAGTAATCCTGGGCGCCACGGCGCAAAGCCTCGACAGCGGAATCCACCGTCGCGTGTGCTGTCATCAAGAGCACCAACGTCTGCGGCGCCACCTCGCGCGAGTGGCGCAGCACGGCGAGCCCATCGGCCCCAGGCATACGCACGTCCGACAACACCAGGTCGAACTCGGATGTATCTAGCGCGCTGATGGCCGCCGCCCCATCGACGGCCGTGGTCACTTGGTACGACTCGTCGCGCAGCAGATCGGCTAAGCTCTCCCGCACCGAGGCCTCATCTTCCGCAACGAGAATAGATCCCTTAAATGTCGTCTCTTCTTTTGACATAGTGAACTTCGGCGGAGCCCAACCTCGGCTCAGCCACAGGTGTACCGTTCCTTCAAGTTACGTGCCCAAAAACCGTTCATCTGCCGGAAACCGCTGACTCGTCCTCATGATAGCAAAATTCTCAAAAATGGGAACGTGGAAACAGTATCCAACTATTTAGCAGTCCGGCCAGAGTGGGCCAGCCTTAGTCGGCCGGTGTCGGATCACGACACCTTGGGGGAGCTGTGAGCGCTCAGGCCCTTCGTCCGCGGACAGAACCGTTCGCCGTCGAAATGACCGATACCATAGCGCCAGGCGAATGGTCGGAAC
>Ga0209777_10003984_pt1 | contig 17787 bp, 14 predicted proteins | sample FrelakmetHBP12HB_FD_187147 | JGI IMG/M metagenome (GOLD analysis project Ga0209777, IMG submission 187147) | Freshwater lake sediment microbial communities from the University of Notre Dame, USA, for methane emissions studies -HBP12 HB (SPAdes)... | ecosystem: Environmental > Aquatic >...
CTCCCGTCGCAAACCTGTCCTGAGCAAGGTCGAAGGAGCGACTCCGAAACTTTGCATTTTGAACTTTGATTTTTGATATTATTTATCTTATTTCCACTTGTGGTGACACTTATTACACCTGTATCTTTTTTTCAGAAAGGGAACAGGAAATCTAAAAAGCAGCACCGATAGATAAAACATTTTCCTCGAAAATCTCTCGTACTCGATATCCTCGCTGCCGCATTTAGGACACTTCAATATCTCTTCCTCGGATATCGAATCTTGCTGTTCCTTTTCCTCTATATTTACTCGCTCATGATGCCCCAGAACTTCCATCGCTTTTTTAGCTTCCGATTCCCTTACCTGTAGTTTTATCCCGTTGTCAGCACCCGATAAAAGCCAGTACGTCGCTATAAAATTTTCCCCTGCCAAAAAACACTCTATACCCTCTGCTTCCAGCTTGATTCTTGCAAGCTCCGCCGCCGAAACAGGGTCCGGCCCGAATGCAAAATTCGCAATCGTTACAAGCTTATCTGCCATATTTTGTTCACCTCAACCCGTATTTCGCAATAAGGCATTTTACTTAGGGAATTTTATCAGAAATATAAGGCAAGTAAAAATCTAAAATTAAAAAACTAACCGCCCGCCTTTCACGCTTAGTCCCCAGGCCAGCCTATGGGTTTTTATTCTCCGTTAACTCGCCGCCTCCGCGGGTAATTGCGAATCCGCCACCACGGCGGATGTGGCAATCTCAAAACTAATACCACCTTTTCCCTTTACTCGATGGCCCTGATAGGCAATAATATCACCGTATGAAAAAGCTTACCTCGATGCCCGCTATAAAAATCTTACCGAATTACTAAAAAACAGCTTGAATACCTCGCCGAAAGAGTCAAAATATTACAAAAACTGACCAAAAAGATTTGCAAGAAAAAAATCGACTTATATAAGTAGCCATTGCGAGGACACTTTAGGCGGACGTGGCAATCTAAAAATTATGAAACATTCATAGATGGATAAGCACAAAAAATGAAAATATGGAATTGAAAATGAAATATTTGTAATGGCAATACGAGGTGACTTACATATGACATCGCAGGAAGCAAATGATTTTCCTCAAAATAAAAGTGTGGGCGATGCAGCAAACTCTTTGTTGCGCTCCGGATTAGGAATGATTCCATTAGCAGGCGCCCCGGCGGTTGAACTATTAAATTATTTAGTTACTCCTCCGTTAGAACAAAGGCGGAACGAATGGTTTACACAAATAGGAGAGAGGTTAAAAGATCTCGAAGAAAAACAGGGTATTCCTTTAGAAGGCTTGAGAGATGATCAGACTTTTATTGATATCGTAATGCAAGCAACACAAGTCGCGATACGAACAAGCCATGAAGAAAAGAAAAGAGCATTGAGGAATGCAGTAATTAATTCAGCATTGCCCGCTTCTCCCGATATTACTTTTCAACAACTGTTTATTAGCTACATAGATGTTTTTACTATATGGCACCTCAGATTGTTGGATTTATTTAATAATCCCACTCTGTGGGCAACAAAAAGGAACCACCAGTTCCCAAATCTTATGGCTGGAGGGCTTTCCAATATCTTAGAAAGTGCATTTCCTGAGTTAATCGGCAGAAGAGATCTGTATGACCAAATCTGGAAGGATCTACATGCAAAAGGCCTTGTAGATACTAACAGCTTGCATGTCACTATGAGTGCGTCGGGCCTCATGACAAAAAGAACATCAGCCATCGGTGAACAGTTTATAAAATTCATCAGTGAAGTTTAAGCTTTGTATTTGTCCATAACTATCTGGGCTATAATGGTTTGTTAAATAATGAGGTTTAGTATTAGGAGATTCTGATGCATAACAAAATCAAGGGCGAGATTCTCACAATCCTATGTGATAGAGTACCGAATTTTGTAAGTGAACCTTTCATTCAAGGACATTTGAAAAATTTCTCTAAGGATGAAATACATGAAGAATTAAAATCTCTGGTCACAGCTAAAATTATTGAACATAACCAAGATTATAAAGATGATGCCGACCAGGCAACTTTATATTTTCGCTTGGTAAAAAGAGAAGGAATCCCGGTGCGAGAAACTATCAAGATTGGGAATGTGGAGGTTCCCCGATTATTATCTAATTCGCAACCAAGTCTTTTTCCAAGTGTTTCAGACGAGCAACTTGAGAGCATCGCAGAATTCTCCCAAAATCTTGAGTCTCGCTTTATTAAAATGATTGAGAGGGAACGACAGAAACTTTTAGCTAATATAGTGGGTGTCCTCGGTATAATAGTTTCAGTTCTTGCTATGGTGATTGTTGGGCTACCCAAAATACAGACGGATCCTCACTTGCCTTTCTTAGATGTTGTGTTTTTAAATCTGGCACAATTGCTTCCGCTTGCTATTGCGTTGTCTGTCTTGGTTTTTCTGCTTTGGTGGGTTGTTAGGGGAAAAAACCGTTAATTGTATCATGAGTGAATTAAAATAGAGGGAATTAAAGGATCAGCCCTACTCCACAGAAAACATCTCTGAAAATCGTAAATTGGCAATTAAAAATCGGAAATTGTTAGTACCCTCTGCGCCCTCAGGTGTTCTCTGTGGCCATCCTTTTTTCAATCAAACTCGCACTACTCTGGGAACAAAAATCAGATTTTTCAATATTTTTCTATCTCTTTCCACATAAACACTTACGAATTTCGACCATCCCAAAATTGTCCCATTTTTCAATCAAATGTGCATCTTCGCCCTATTAAGGCGAACGTCTGTTTCCGCCTCTGGCGGAGTTAATTTTCGAATTTGTTTTGAATTTGGGTCATTTGGATTTTGAATTTGTTTCGGATTTCTCTTATACACTATATGCTGTACGCTATAAAAATTATGCACACGAAACGAAGTGAAGAGCCTGATGTTTTTTCAGAAAACAAACCCAATTTACGAAAAGCTAAAATGAAACTAAACTCTTGTATAGCAAATTGTTATGAACGTAAACCGCCCCTTCGCACACAGGAAAAACAAACCCAATCAAACCCAATTTCAAAGCCGGCCAACACAAACTACGAGAAAATGCAACTTTTTCGAATTACTCCTCACTTTTTACTTTTTACCTTTGTCTTTTTTGCCCTTTTTTAGGCGTTTTTAATCGAATTTCCCCGCATTTTTGAAAAATATTTCGATTTTCCCAGAAAAAACGTAACAATTTCCCGCTTTCCTGCACCTCACTAATAGACTGTTGCTTGTACCCCTTCGGTCTAAGTTGTGCACCCACCTATGACCGGAGGGGTCTTTTTTTTTATCCCTCAAATCCCTGAACCTCAGAAGCTTTCCAACCCCCGACACCTCAACAACTTACGTCTTTGGAATTGTTAATCAAAATCATTGATAAAGGTATGGCAGCAGCGTATACTGATTATATGAGTTGAATGATTAATTTTAAATGGAGAAACTATTGTGCGAGTAATCAAGGCAATAATCGCAATTGTTATGGTTAACACGGTTTTGAGCAACGCCGCCGGCGAAGAGATAGCCTTCAACAATATCTCGGCATACTACGGATTCGGCGAAATGGAGATAATTAAATTAGACTGGGATATAAAAGCTCTGACAATCGCTGACTTTAATGGGGACAAACGAAAAGATATCGCGGTTGTCAACGACAGAAAGTCCCAAATAGAGCTGCTGATTCAAAAAGAGGCTATTGGGCCGGGGGAAACCGACGTATCTGTTGACCCCCAGGACGTGGATATAAATCAAATCAAGCCCCCTTCGCGTTTCTACAGGGATAGTGTGCCGGTCTCGCAGAAAGTGTACGGTTTTGTCTGCGGAGACTTGAACTCGGACGGCTTGACAGACCTCGCCTTTTATGGTGAGCCGGAAGGATTATATGTAATATTTCAAAAGGCTGACCAAACCCGTGAAAGTGCAACAGAAAAGGGTATTCCTAAGAAATTGAGCTGGCATGTGAGAAAAAAAATTAAAATCGATGATGATTTTTTGCCTTCCAGTCCTCTGCCGGGCTCGAAACTGCTTGTATGTGCAGACCTGAATAATGATGGTAGAGATGATTTGGTTTTGGCGGGGCGCAAAGCGGTCCATATTATCCTCCAAAAGGAAGATGGTTCTCTGGCAGAACCTGTGAAATATCCCGTTAGTGCGATGACGTTGGGTATCGAGGTGAGAGATTTAAATGGTGATAATATAAACGACCTTATCCTTATAACAAATGACGATGAAAAGCCTGTGCATGTCAGATTTGGTCTTCCTACCGGACAGTTTGGGCCGGAAGTTCAGTTTTTTATCGAAAAGCCGTGGGTATTTACGCTTTATGATGTGGATAATGATGGCTGCGATGAGATATTAACGATTGATTACGCAAGTAAGAGATTAGTCTGTTATAAATATGCTGCGGAAACAGAGAAGGATGCCGACTGGCCGATTTTGTTCTATCCTCTTGCTTCTGGCCGGGAAAACACGAAGCGAGACTTGCTGGTCGGTGATTTTGACGGTGATGGCCTAGCTGATGTGGTGATAAGTGACCCCGAAGCAGCGGAACTTATTTTCTATAAACAGACAAAAGAAACAGGATTGACAGAACCAGTGCGATTTCCTGCTTTTGCCGATATTGAGAGTTTGTCGGCTGCGGATATCGACGGTGACGGGAAAAGTGAAATTGCCGTTTTGAGTGTTAAGGAAAAGGTAATCGGCTTGAGTAAATACAAGGATGACAGGCTGACATTCCCCAAGCCTATAGATTTGTGCGGGGAACCGTTGGCAATGGAGCTTGCAGATGTTGACGGTGACGGGAAAATCGATTGTGTTTATGTATCCAAAGATGCCAATGATGCCAGATTTTTGCGGGTCATTTATGATGTGAACAGCGCGATAAAGGCAGAACAGGACCAAAGCAGCAAAACAAGCGGATTACGACTTGCGAAACTATCGTCTAATCCCGATGGCTTGAAAGTGCTCGATGTTGACCATGATGGTCTGCAGGATGTTCTGATATTTGAAAAGTATAATCCTCCTCCTCTGCTGGTTCGACAGACGCAGAAGAGGAAATTCGAAGTAGTCGATTCGCCGAAAGCCCAGTCCAGTTTGATTAAAGATGCGAGCATTGCATCGATTGCTGTGGCCGATGTGGACAAACAAGGCACAGATGAGCTTCTGGTGGCACAAAAGAATTTTGCGAGGAGCCTGGTTTTTGCCAAAGGTGAGAGTTGGAGCATTATCGACCAGTATAATGCCAAAAGTACCGAGAATAATATATCGGCAGTTGCTGCTTTCGATATGCACAAGCCGGACCCGGCGGGTCGGCCTGATATCCTGCTGCTTGATGGCACCAAGGGCCAGCTTCAGATACTCGAAACGGATGCCGACAAGACCTATCGGTATAGAAAAGAGCTTAATGTCGGGCGGTGGAACTCTACGGCAAAGCATCTTAAGATGCTCTTCGCACCACTTACAGGAAATGAGGCTAAAAGTATTGTTCTGTTCGACAGCGAGAAGTTTGCCCTGATAACACCGCCGAGGGTCGATAAATTCCAGCATCATCTGGAACAGATGTTTAACTATGAGACCAAAATAAAAGACGGAGTATATGGCAACCTCGCGGCTGGAGATATTAATTCGGATAAGCGGGCTGACATTGTAATGGTGGAATATAATCAAAACCATATTGAAATTCTCGCACTGGACTCCGAAAACAAGCCTGTTCCTGCGATGCGTTTTAAATTATTCGAGCAGAAAAGCTATCGTGAGGAGCTGCCTAACAAAAGCAGCGTTGAACCGCGGGAGATGAGAATAGCTGATGTTACCGGTGACGGCAAAGATGATTTGGTAACTATTATCCACGACCGTATAATTATTTATCCTCAGGATTAATTGAGTAATTGGTGTCTTTCGTTGTAAATTGCACATCGGGATTGTTCCCTTTGCGAAAACCGATATGGCCAGTCACAGTATAAAAGTTTTTGTTGCGATTAGCGGCGGAGTGGATAGTTCGACCACGGCTGCGATGTTGCAACAGCAGGGATATGACTGCGCAGGGATATTTATGATTACCTGCGACGACAGCCGCAATGCGCAGATAGATGCCGAAAAGGTCGCCGAAAAACTGGGGATAAGATTGTACGTGCTGGACCTCCGCAAAGATTTTGAGCAAATCATTGATTATTTCTGCAGTGAGTATAAACACGGCCGGACGCCGAACCCGTGCGTTTTTTGCAACAGGTATATCAAATTCGGAAAACTGTGGGAATTTGCACAGGCAAATGGCGTACAGATGTTCGCTACTGGTCATTATGCGAGGGTTCTTGAGCATAACGGCTGCATAGGGCTATATGAAGCTGCCAATTCGGCCAAAGACCAGTCTTACGCATTGGCAATGATTAATAAAAATATTTTGCATCACGTCATTTTGCCGATGGGACAGATTCTTTCTAAAGACCAGACGCGGAAAATGGCAGCGGAATTCGGCCTGCCCAGTGCCCATAAAGCGGATTCTCAGGAGATATGCTTTATACCGGATAATGACTATGCTGCTGTGCTCGAACAGCGTTGTCCGGAGCTTGTGCGCAGGGGTAATATCGTTGACAGCAAAGGGAAATTTCTGGGCGAGCATCACGGTGTGCACAGATTCACTATCGGGCAGCGACGAGGACTACAGGTTGCGATGGGCATACCTTACTATGTTGTGAAAATAGATGCGGTTAATAATATTGTTACACTCGGGCCCAAAGAAGAAGTTATGCACAGAAAATTATTGGCGACAGGCGTAAATTGGCTAATGGATAAACCTCTTGAGCCAATCAGGGCAAAGGTAAAGATACGATATAATGATAAAGGCTCTGCCGCAACCGTTATACCGCAGGATGATGCGGTCTTTGTTGAGTTCGACGAGCCTAAACCTGCCATAACACCGGGCCAATTAGCAGTTTTTTATGTTCAGCAGGAACAGAATCACATGGTTCTCGGCGGGGGTTGGATTGAAAAGACCGTAGATTAAGCAGGAAAACAGACTGTCTCGGCCAAACAGCATTTGCCATCATGGATTTGTTTGCACGTCGGTGACACTTTCTTCGGCATCGACCAGCCCAAAGCCATATTCATGCCTCGAACCAAGTTTGTCGGCACTTTCCTGAAGGAGCAGCCTGACATCCTCGTTTTTGAGGTTAGTATCACCGGCGAATACTAAAGCGGCTGTGCCTGCTACATGCGAGGCCGCAAGAGAAGTGCCGGACAGGTCTTTTTTGTAAGAACCATCATTGGATGTTGAAACGATATTCACCCCTGGTGCTGCAAGTTCAACCGAGGGACCGGTACTCGAAAACCAGGCACGCTCGTCACTGGCGTCGGTTGCCCCCACCGCGATGACAGAGTCAAATCGAGCCGGATATGTTACGTTGTCGCCAAACCCGTCAATATTGCCGTTGTCACCGGCTGATGCCACAACAACAATGCCCGCATTGTTCGCGTCATCCACAGCATCTCTGAAAAGCTTTAGATTAGCGGGATACTGCTCTAATTGTTCTTTGTTAATTCCCATACTGAGATTGATGACCCATATGTCGCTTCTGTTTACGCACCATAGGATTCCATCTATGACATCGCTGAGGTAGCCCGAGCCGTTCCTGTCGAGAACTTTTACGGCCCAAAGACTTGCTTTCGGTGCTACACCGACAATACCTGTTTTGTTATTCGCAGCGGCGGCAATGCCCGCAACACAGGTGCCATGACCATTATCATCATCCCATCCTGCTGGATTTACCACCTGTTTCCAGTAGGAACCCGTGCCGACAAAGTTTATACCGCCCACAAGGTTCCCTGATAAATCTACATGGTCATTATCTATGCCCGTATCAATGATGGCAATACCCACTCCGGAACCAGAAGCTGAACGCTTCCATGCCAATTCCGCATCGATACGATCCGCAGACCAGGATAACTGCTGAGCCGCCTGGGCCGAAGTTTCCGAGAGTTGCGAAGAACCAGATTGTCTTATCGCCGCTGTCAGCACTACGTCTGGTTCAACTGCCAGTACTCCAGGGACATTTTTAACCAGGCCTACAGCTTCCACGGGGATGGCAGCAACCAGCCCTCTTGCCTTTGCCAATTGCTTGAGAATAACACCATCATTAGTGGAAACCGTTTGAATTGCGGCCTGTCTGACTGCAGCGTCATCAGCAGTGTAAATAATATAACGACCATAGGGAGAGGCCGAGTTGGCAGCGGGACAAAACCAAGTCACCAAAATTACAAATAGAATCGTTGACACAATTCTCAGTCGTGATTTTATCTTCTTTTTTTCTTTTGAAAACCGACTCATTTTTTTACCAGGTCTTTTTTGAACTTTTTGATTATCGGCCCCTAACGAACGGGATTGAAAAACATTGCTATTATCGTCGCTGTCTTGTTGTTATCTGTTTTGTGCATAACAGGAACAGGCAACGTGTCTAACATCGGAAAATTTTTTGGAAAACTCCACCATTTTTTCCGAACAATTGTCAAGAAATGGGCAATAATAGTAATAAATTTTTTTTGGTAATAATCACGGCTGACTTCTTCGAACTTATCGGGCGTTGTTTCAACCCTTTATAGTTTTTGTGAAGCCTTTTCGTGCACTGTCCACAAAATTGTTTTTGGTGATTTTATCAAGGTAACATTGCAGGGGTGTTTAAACCGCGTTCTTGGGCCAAAAAGATGATTTTGCTTTAGAATAGCGGAAAGATTGACCGCTTCTGTTATTTTGGTATAATAGCTTGGTTTTGATATTTTAAATATTAATCTGCAAATTGTAAAAAAGAGCAGCATTGATATTGAAGGCAGGGATTTTTTATGCAGGAAAAAACACTGGGCGAATTGGCTGAATATGTGAATGGACGAGTTTGCGGCGATTCTAACGTTATCATCAGATCGGCCTCGACGCTCGGCCGGGCAGGCGAAGGCGATATCAGCTTCTTGGCCAACATCAGATACGAAAAGCAGCTCCTGACAACCAAGGCAAGTGCTGTTATCGTGGGTAAAGAAACAACCAGTGCACCGGTTCCTCTTTTGATAGCAGAGGACCCTTACTATGCCTTTATGCAGATTATGGTCCTCCTGCACGGGCATCGAAAACACAAAAAAATAGGAATCAGTCCGCGAGCTTCAATTTCTGACGATGCAAAAATCGGAGTTGACTGCAATATTCATGCTTTTGTGACTATATCCGACGGGGCAAGAATCGGGAACGGCTGCATAATTTACCCCTGCGTATACATTGGCCAAAATGTCCAGCTTGGTAATGACAGCATCATATACCCTAATGTCACTATCTACGATGGTTGCAGGCTCGGCAATCGAGTGATTATAAATGCAAATTCGACTATCGGCGAAGACGGTTTCGGATATGCCAGTCATAATGGAGTCCATCACAAGATACCGCAGATTGGCGGCGTAGTTATCGAGGACGATGTGGAAATCGGTACCTGTTGTGGTATAGAACGAGGTACACTCGGTGATACGATTATAGGACAAGGCAGCAAGCTCGGGGACCTCGTTGCAATTGGACACGGCACCAAAATCGGGCCCCATTGTCTGATTGTTGCTCAGGTAGGTGTTGCAGGTTCGACTAATCTTGGTCATCATTGTATAGTCGGCGGACAGGTTGGAATTGTTGGGCACATCAATATCGGAAACAACGTTACTATTGCTGCTCAATCTGGTGTTATTAATAATATTGCCGATGGCAAAGTCGTCCTCGGTGCACCGGCTATCGATGCTATTCAGGGCAAACGTGCCTACAGCATGATACAGTACCTGCCTGAAATGAAACAAAGCATTCGCAGCCTTCAGAATCAGATTGAGCAAATTGCAAAACCTGCAGAACCAGATTCCAAAAAACCGGCAGAGCAGTAGTAGAGCTCGAATGCCTCTCAGCTAAGGGCGTAATAATTTATTATGAAGAACTCAGACGTGCTTGGCTTGATTGCAGGGGAAGGAAAATTGCCCTTTCTTGTGGCTGCTGGTGCTAAACAGGCAGGGCTAAAGATAATCTGCGTCGCTCTTGCTGACAATGCAGAACCGGCTCTTGCCCATGAGGTTGACCAGTTTTACAGTGTTGCAATTGCCAGACCTGGCACCTGGATTCGTAAGCTCAGAAAGCACGGTGTAACCAGGGCAATCATGGTTGGCCGAGTTGCTAAAGGACGCATCTTTACGCCGTGGCGCATCATCCGCTATCTGCCGGATTGGAGGGCTATAAGGATATGGTATTGGAGGCTGCTCGGAAAAAACAAACAAAACGATACCCTCTTATCTGCTCTGGCCGATGAGCTAGCCAGCGGAGGTATAATATTGGAGAATTCAACGATGTACTGCACGGAACACCTGGCAACCCGGGGAACAATGACAAAAACAAAGCCGAGTTCTTCTGTTGAAGGTGATATTGAATTTGGCTGGCAGATAGTTAAGAAGCTCGGCGAGCTGGATATTGGCCAGGCCATTGCCGTGAAAGAAAAAGAAGTTATTGCTGTTGAAGCGATAGAAGGAACCGCGGACATGATTGTACGGGCTGGTCGCTTTTGCAGGTCCGGCGGCTGGACACTTATCAAGGTATCGAAACCCAGTCAGGATATGCGATTTGACGTGCCCTGTGTTGGGCCGGATACAATACAAAGCTTGGCCCAAAACGGCGCCAAGTGCCTCGTGGTTGAAGCAGGTAAGACAATAATCATTGATAAATCTGAGACGATAAACCTTGCTGACCACCTGGGCATAACTATTTTGGGACGGTGAGGTATCATAATCTATATTTATTATACGCTGAAGTAACAATGCATGGCTGATTTCCCATTTCAACTTTTAATTAAGAACACATCTTCTGATAAACTGACGGAATCCTTAACGTGCACATCGCTTTTGCGAGCTATTGTAAACAGGCGAGAAGTTTATGACGCATTGTGGAATGACCAGCCGGTTATTGTGAAGACATTCTCACATAAAATCTTCGCAAAACGTCACCTTAAAAGAGAATGGCAGGGATTTAAACTTCTGCAAAACAGAGGTTTAAATTCACCGAAACCTTTGTTTTGGGGACAAGCAGGCAGCGGCCGATGGGCCGTTGTTGTAGAGAAAATATGTAATTCTTCGGTTGTCGTAGATGTTTTCGACCAGACCACAGAAAAGGCCAAAAAGCTCGAACTGCTGATTCTCGTTTGTAAGGAAGTTGCGAAACAGCACAATAAGGGGGTATTGCAAAGGGACTTGCATTTAGGTAACTTTCTGCTGACAGGCGACAAGGTTTTTGCTCTCGACCCGGGACAAATCCGGTTTTCCTCTCGCCCGATAACTCGAAAGACAGGTATTTCTCAATTGGCTGTCTTGGCTGGCTGCTTGCCGGAAACTGACACAGACTCTATTGCTGAACTTTGCAATCAGTATGCACGCGCAAGAGATTGGCAATTTGAAGAATCTGACAAACTGCTTTTTCAAAAGTATCTCGCGTGGCACAAAAAAAGAGGCATTCGCAGGGCTTTGAGAAAATCTTTGCGAACAAGCAAGAGACAGTTGAGAATTCGAGCTGATGGATACGTTACTGTATTTGACAGGAGCTTTTGCCGCGGGGCACAGCCGCTGGATTTTATAAGAGATATAGATTCGCTCATGGGCAACGGCGAAATCCTTAAAAATGGCAACACCTGCTATGTGTCACGATTGAGCTGGAATGGAAGCGAAGTAGTGGTCAAAAGGTATAATCATAAAAGTTTTATGTATTCCCTGCGTAATACTCTGATGAGGTCTCGTGCACGCCGTGGTTGGCTGCACGGTCATCAGCTTCGGATGCTGAGCATACCTACACCTAAGCCGCTCGCCTTTATTGAAATGCTCAAAGGTCCTGTTGTGTGGAAGTCTTATCTTGTCACAGAATATGTCCAGGCACAAAATCTTTATTATTTTTTACACGATAATAAAACTACCCTGCAGCAGCGATCAAAAGTGGATGAACAGATTAAGGCATTGCTTGACAAATTGGCAAAGTATCGAATTACTCACGGGGACTTGAAACACACAAATATCCTGATTACAAACGACGGCCCTGTCCTGACGGACCTTGATGGGATGAAGGTGCACAAATGGGACTGGGTGTGTAATATTAGGCGGGAAAAAGACATAGCGCGTTTCACAAAACCCTTAGGGGAGCGCACAGCCATTGAGGGTTTTCGAACTTCACGGTCTAAATAACTGGAGAATCTGGTGTAACAATAATCAGTGGCTAAAAGAGTAAAATCAAGAGCATACTATCGCATGACAAAAATGGAGAAGCTGTCCTTGCCAAAAATAAGTGTGGTAAGTTGTGTTAATGACTTTGAGAAGTATGATTCATATGTCAGGGCCTCTTTTCGGGAAGAAGAGGGGATCTCCATCGCCTGTTATAGAAACAACCTGTAAGATGTGCAGACTTCAAGGCGGCCTGAGAGGCCTGATTGCATACAGGATAGCACGAATTAAAAGGAAACGCAGACGAAAAAAAGTAAAAAAACTGTTAAATGCAGGTTACGAACACACAAAACTGCGCCACGACAGCATATAGTATTCTGTGAAAATAGTTGCTGCTTAAGCAAATTGCAGAACTATGCTCAAGGCGTATATTTTAAGGATGAATGTTAATGGAAGCCAATATCAGCGACTTGTCATTCAAACCTGAAAATTATTTCCAATGCGACCGAAGCGAAATGCTGAAATACATCCCTGTTGGCGCGAAAACAACTCTGGAATTTGGCTGCGGGTTAGGTGGATTTTCCGATATGGTTAAGAAAAAATTCGGCGCTGAGGTCTGGGCAGTTGAGGTAGATATGAGAGCGTCTGAACAAGCAGCTAAGATACTTGACAGAGTGATTAATGCTGATGCTATTGACTCAATTAAAGAAATACCCGATGATTACTTCGACTGCATCATTTTCATAGATATACTGGAACATTTGGCAGACCCCTATAGCCTGCTTATAGCTGTGAAAGAAAAGTTGACCAAAAAAGGCGTGGTCGTGGCGTCAATCCCGAATGCAAGGTACTATAGAAATTATATCGATTTTGCTATAAAGGGAAACTGGGATTATCAGGATGCAGGGACCTTGGATAAAACTCATTTAAGATTTTTTACACACAACAGTATTTTAAAAATGTTTCATAACCTGGGATTTGAAGTTCTGCTGATGGAGGGAATCCATCCCACAAAAAACAAAAAACTCAGGCTGCTGAACATCCTCCTCTTTAAAGCGCTGGAGGACCTGAAATTCCTGCAGTTTGCAGCTGTTGTCAGGCCAAAAGGAAGGTGAAGAATATAAATCTTTCAATTATCATCGTAAGCTGGAACGTAAGAAAAGAGTTGGCCGATTGTCTGCGTTCCGTAGAAAACAATAAACCTGACTGTGAATTTGAAATAATCGTCGTTGATAATGCAAGCAGCGATGGAACTGTCGAGCCCATTCAAAAAGAATTTCCCCATACAACTGTTATTGCAAACCACGATAACAGGGGTTTTTCCGCGGCCAACAATCAGGCTATAAAAATCGCCAAAGGCGAATATCTGCTGCTGCTTAATCCCGATACAATCGTCCACAAAAATTCTCTGGACAATTTAATCAAGGCCCTCGATGAAAATCCCGACGCGGGTATCTCCGGCCCTAAACTCATTGATGAAAACGGCATTTTATGCCCCTCGATAGGATACATTCCGACGTTCCGTTCAATCCTTTACTCAAAAACATTCTTCAGGACGCTTGGCATCTTCCGCAGCCATTACAAGAAACTTACCGCCCAAAATTTCAACTACGATAAACAAAACAAGGTCGAGCAGCTTTCCGGCGCTGCTTTAATAGTCAGACACTCTGTAATGAATAAAATCGGTAATATGGACGAGAGTTTTTTCCTCTACTACGAAGACGTGGATTTATGCCTGAGAGTTAGAAACGCCGGCTTCAAAATTACTTATGTGCCGACGGCGACAATCACACATATCGGCGGCATGTCTTCCATACAGATTTCCGCTAAAAAACGCATTATGCTATATAGAAGTCTTTTCATCTATTTGAGAAAACACAAAGGTAATTTCAAAACCGTTCTGTTCGGCTTGATTTTCAAACCGGGTGTTATTATTAAAGATATGTGGAACATTTTTGCCGGCCTTGCCACTTATATCTTTTCCGTCCTGGTATTCGACAGGACCAGACAAAAAAAAACGCTTGCAAAAGTCACAAACTCGGCGATTTTTCTTGTTAAATATTCGTGGGAATTTATATTTAGGTGTTAACCTTGTTTTTTAATACTGCGGAAAAGACAAATGAGCAATATACTTAGCCGGTTATTCAAATCCAAAGTTTCAAAAACCGAAACTCCATTTGAAGTGCAGAGGCGACTTTTTGGAAACGCACTTGATATGATAATCTTTGACGTCGGAGCTTATATTGGAGAAATAGCTTCGGTTTACAAAAAGACCTTCCCTGATTCCACAATTTACTGCTTCGAGCCATTTCCTGAGTCTTTTCAAAAACTCAGCCGACTCAGCTGTGATAAATCAATAAATGTTTACAATCTCGCTCTCTCAGACCAACGGGGCAAGACAAAATTGTGCGTAAATACGGATTTAAGCTCCAACTCGTTCTTTCCTCGACCAGAAAGCGGCTTCAAATACTATTCTGAAAATTCGAAGAACACAGGTGAAATCGAGGTCGAGACAAATACGTTAGACAACTTTTGTGATAAAGCGACCATATCAACAATCGATATCCTGAAATTAGATATCGAGGGTGCGGAAATAAAGGTATTGAAAGGTGCATCCAAAAAACTGGAAAATAAACAGATAAAACTGATTTACAGCGAAGTGATGTTCATAACTCATTATCAGGGCGGATGTTTGTTTCACGAGGTATCTGCCTTTCTTGGTCAATATGACTATTCATTATTTAATCTTTACAATCTTAAACAAGCCCGCAATGGTCAACTACGATGGGGAAATGCAATTTTTATAAACTCGCAAATGCGCTCTATGATTGAGACTTCCCCTCAGCAGAAAGTTTCAATAAAACGATAATCCACATTAGAAAAGCCTTGATATGAGGGTGCCGTTTGAATGACGCACGGAAATATCGGACAGCCTCATCAGTTTTCTTTTCTTTCAGTAAACACTTACCCACCCGATATTGTTCCTTGCTTAATCTCTTCATCGCTGCCCTGTGCGGTATAACCTTATCGCCGCCTTTGTTGTAATAGAAATCATCGAGAACTTTCAGTTCAACTATCTGGTTTTTCGAAGAATCAACTGAAAGGTTTCCCGTATGCCTCCGGCGTTTGAATGTCGGCTTGTCCAATGCTATAAAGCGGTATTTCAGAGATAATCGCAACCAAAAATCGTAATCAGAACAAACAGGCAATGATGTATCAAAGCCGCCTGCCTGTTGTAAAATCTTTTTTGGAAACATTGAGCCGCAGGAATGCACGAGGATACTTTGAAAAAGGTGTTTAGTTATATTACCGCTGTATAACTTTCGCTTGCATCTGCCGTAGACATTTCCATTTTGGTCTATTCGCAGATAGGGACCATACACTACAACTTTATCGCTTTGCGTTTCCGTCGTTTCTACCATTCGCTCAACGGCATCCGGTATCAAAAGGTCGTCAGAATCGATAAAAGTAATGAACTCGGCCTGCGCAAGGTGTATCAATTTATTTCTCGCAGCGGCATCGCCGGCGTTTTCCTGCCAGTGATATCTTAAATTCTTGTAACCACCGTCTCTTATCATATTCTCGGTGCCATCTGTGGAACCGTCATCGACCACAACAACTTCATAATCGGGATATGTCTGCCCATATACGCTATCCAATGTCTGGGCTAGATAATTTCTTCGGTTATATGTGGGAATACAGATGCTTACTTTCGCACCCATAAACAGTTTCCTTTTGGTACAAATTGCTAATCCGTCCAGGCAGCGCTGTAGCTGCCATTTTCAATGACGTCCATCGTGTACCTGGCTATTTTTTCACAGTTAAATTCACTGTGGGCATGCTGCATTCCTGTATCGGCGATTTTGATTCTTTCATCCTCATGATGCAGATACCAATTTGCTAAATCGAAAAACTCTTCTGCGGTGTCAAAATATCTTAGGTGTACGCCATTCTTAAAAAGCAAATCAGAATCCGATACGCGCTTAGCCAGAACAAAAGTGCCGCAAGCAAGGTACTGGATGAAACGGTCAGAGTGGTAGAGACGAATATCGTTGACGGCGTTTATGCTCAGGCCGATACGGGTACCGCTTATTGCGTAAAGGTAATCTATTCCTCCGATGGGGCCTCGGCCACAACAGCCATACAGAACACAATTTTTCATGCTGGTGAGTTTATCGATGATTTGAAATCTTATGTCCTCGGTGGGATAGTGTATATGTTTTATTTTGCCGGTAAACAAAATGTCACTTCTCCATTCGTCTGTAACAGCATAGCGATGTTCTATATCAGGATCGCAGATGTTGGGCATAAATACACATTTAACGCCGGCCTGCTGGTATGCCCCCTGACCATTGTCACCATAGGTTGTCAGCACCATATCAAGTTCAGCAGCAGCTTCTATCCTTCCCTCGTGCAGCTCAGGCCACAGGTCAACATCTATACCGACAAAAACAGCCGATAGAGAAGCTTTTCTCATCGAAATAATGGTTTGGGCATTTAAAAATTTTGCAAAACTTACAAAAATAATGTCAGGGTTGTAATTTTTTATTTGCCTGGCCAGCAGCTCGTCTACGCGGGACTTGAACAATCGGCCGGACCATTTGTTGCATTTGACGGGGCTGACAAAGCAAAACGCATTATTGTAACTGAATACCTGGGTATCGTGACCGAGCCGAATAAAACCTTTAACCTGCCTTCTCAGCCCTTCCAATAAAAGTTTATCGGTAAAGTCTTTTGTGTCAGTAACGAAAAATATACGTTTTGCCTTCGTCATACTTTGCACCGAATATTTAACAACCCTGTAGAATATGCGGTAAACTTGCAGATTTCACGCAGACACAGTCTTGTGAAATCGAGAGTTTTATAATTTACAATGCATATAGTTGCTTTGCCTTTTATTACATCGGCCATAGGTACAGCTTCCTTACTCCTCTCAGCGATTTCCATACATCATATCGTAATATTTCTTATAGTCGCCGGAAACAACATTGCCGAGCCAATCGCTGTTCTGCAGATACCAGTCTATTGTTTTTTTGATGCCCTCTTCGAAAGTTACCGAAGGATGCCAGTTTAGCTCGCTGATTATCTTTGTGGCGTCGATTGCATATCTTCGGTCATGGCCGGGTCTGTCTTTTACGTGTTCGATTAACATTTTTCCTTTGCCAAGATGATTAAGGATTAACTCCACCACTTCCATATTTGTCTTTTCGTTGCATCCGCCGATATTATAAATTTCACCGACTTTACCCTCAGTCAGGACCTTCCAAACAGCCGTGCAATGGTCATAGACATACAGCCAATCACGTACATAAAGGCCGTCACCATATATGGGAAGTTTTTTGTCGTTCAAAGCGTTATTAATCATCAGCGGAATCATTTTTTCGGGAAATTGATATTCTCCATAGTTATTTGAACACCTCGTTATATTATATTTAAGTCCCCATGTATGCCCGAATGCCCTGACTAAATGGTCCGCCGCCGCCTTACTGGCTGAATACGGCGAATTCGGACTAAGGGCAGTCTCCTCCGTAAATTTCCCTTTCAGACCAAGCGAGCCGTACACCTCATCTGTCGATATTTGTATAAATCGCTCCACCTTTTTATCGAGCGACG
>Ga0209777_10003985_pt1 | contig 17784 bp, 10 predicted proteins | sample FrelakmetHBP12HB_FD_187147 | JGI IMG/M metagenome (GOLD analysis project Ga0209777, IMG submission 187147) | Freshwater lake sediment microbial communities from the University of Notre Dame, USA, for methane emissions studies -HBP12 HB (SPAdes)... | ecosystem: Environmental > Aquatic >...
GCTCAACTACCCTCCTGCCCGCAAGAAAGGAGAAATTTAGAATTGAGGTTTGCTGGCCAAGCTAAGATGGGATACTACCCGACACCCGGGCAGGTCATCCCTTTAATAGCAAGCTACTTGAAACGAGAGTGTGAAGGTTTGATCAGGGTACTTGATCCTTGCGCCGGTACTGGTGTCGCTGTGAAAAAAATCGGAGACGCCCTGCAGGCGGAAACCTGCGGTATAGAAATCGACCAGGAACGCGGCGACTTTGCAAAAGGCGTCCTGGATCGTTGTCTTGTCACCGATTACCAGAACACCAGGATCAGTCACGGGTCATTCAGCCTGCTTTGGCTCAATCCGCCTTATGACTGGGCAGCCCGTGACAATGACATCGAGAAGTCTGAACGGTATGAGAGGACATTTCTGCGCGACTGCGTTCCATATCTCTGTTCCAGGGGGATCCTGGTTTACCTGATCCCTCAGGGACGGCTGGACGGCCGTATTGCCGGCATGCTCTCTTACCGTTTCGAGCAGATCGGCGTGTATCGCTTTCCTGAAGATGCTTACAAAGCCTACCGTCAACTTGTCATCATGGGCGTATTGAAGAATATGCCTGATAAGGACGATGCCATGGCGGAGTACCTGAAAAGCTGCGGAAGCTTCAAAGTAACTGTTCCTTACCTTCCGGAAAATCCACCTCATGTTTACGAGATCCCCCTGACACCCTCGAGAACTGATTTTGTGTTCCGTGCCAGAGACATCGATCCACAGGAACTGGGGGAAGAAATCCAGCGCTATGGTTTGTTTGATCACATCCGGGACATAACAACACCTTTGAGAATGACCGAGAAGATCAGACCGATCATGCCCCTGCGTCATGGGCATCTTGCCCAGATCCTGGCATGCGGCTTGATGAACGGCATTGTCTGGGACAGGAAAAAGAAGAAGCCTCTTCTGATCAAAGGAATCACCAAAAAAGAGGTGGAGCACACCTTCGAAAGTGCGGGCAATTACGAAAAGCATATCGAAACGGACAGGATCAAGATCACCATCAATGCCTTCAACAGGCGAGGTGATATGTTTACCATCCAGTAACAAACACCATTATAAAACAGAAAGAATAGAATAGAAAAAACAGAAAGGAGGCATCGGATACGCTCTATTGTATACGTGCCACAGGCATCAAAGCATATTGTTCGGACCTAATCGTCGACCATGACATGGAAACAGTCTGTTTCATGTCTGTATGCGGTTACCAGGTTGCGGTAAAAGGGATTATCGCCAATTTTTTGGGGAATAAAGGCATTGCCCTGGATGTTGATGGCGTTGCTCATTACCTCAAGTGTTCACATACGAGCTACAAGGTCCAGATGAAGAAACTTCCATCCGGCCTGGTTCATGCCGTGCTAATCCTTAAACTCGCTCTTCCTTCAAACACAAACAACGGCGGAAAGCAGAACCGCTTTCTTGTCATCACAAAAGACGATCGGGATATCCGTCCCCTCTTCTTCCGGCACCTCGATGAGATAACAGAAATCCCCCTGCATCCTTCATGGACAGGCTGGCTCTGGAATGCATTCAAAGAGCAGGAAGATTGGTTAACAGAACAGCAGACCCTGGCGGGCGACTTCAAAGGTTACCTATTTGATTTTCATCCGACAAATCTTCAGGACCTCATATCAGGGGCCATCAGGAGAAAAGTGCCGGAGATCGTGAAGTGCATGAAATATAACGGAGGAAACGGCGATGGAACAATCGATCGCGCTTAGGGACTTCTTGAACGAGTACGGGGAAAGCATGGCCGAAAAAGTTACAAAGGAATTAACGGTCATTCACGACCCGGCAGTAGATAAGGAAGAGGCCATAGCCGAGCTTCTTGCCGACATGACAAAAGTGCCTTTCCCTTCCCAGGCGGAGATAATCAAGGCTTGCTACAAGTCATTAATCGCGGGTAACAAAGCCAATTACGTCGTCTGCGAAATGGGGACTGGGAAGACCCTTCAGTCTATCGCTGTAGCTCATATTCTCCATAAGATGAAGGGCAGTCGCAGGGTGCTGGTTATATGCCCGCCCCACCTCGTGCTAAAATGGATCGATGAAATCAAAAGCAGCCTCCCTGATGCGAAGGCTTATAACTTCAATGGCAGGGATGTCATTACGCGGCTTAAGAATCTGAGAAGACAGCCCCGGCCTGCACGGCTGGAGTTCTACGTCATGGGACGTGAACGGGCCAAAACCGGCTTTCTCTGGAGGCCTGCGGTAGTGACAAGGCGGGGTAAGTACTTCTGCCCAAAATGCGGCCAGGAATTGCTCGATAAAGACGGGTATCCGGTACCGGTCTTTGAAAAGAACACTCAAGGACGATACAAGAAACGCTATGCCTGTGAAAACAGGATATGGAAATGGCGTTATGACCCGGATACCCACCGGCATTACGAGCATCCTGCCGTCTGCAACGAGCAGCTCTGGCAGCCGGATATCGAACATAAACAGTACCGCAAGGCGATACCGGCTAAATTCATCAAGACCAAGATGAAGGGATTTTTTGATCTCCTTGTCACAGATGAGATCCATCAGTTTAAAAACGAATCCGGCCAGGGATATGCCTTCGGCGCTCTGGCATGCGCCTGCCGATACGTCCTCTGCCTGACCGGCACCCTTGCCGGCGGTTATGCCTCGGATGTGTACTATCTGCTTTTCCGTACCCACCCGCAGCTCATGATCGAGGATAAGCATACATGGGGCAATCCCAAGGCGTTCATCGAACGCTACGGTGTTTTGGAAAAGATCACCACGGTGAAAGAAGAGGACGGCTCGACTACGATGGCGAAGCGACGCACCTCCATCAGGGAAAAACCGGGGATCAGCCCTTTGTTGCTGGGCAGAATGCTTCTGTCCAACGCGGTATTCATGAGGTTGTCGGACTGCATCGAGTATCTGCAGCCCTATGAAGAAGACGTGATCGAGCTCGCCATGCATCCCCGGATGGCTGAGTATTACAGGGATTTCGAGCATACCCTGAAAGACGCGCTGAGAGAAGCCCTGAACAAGGGAGACAATTCTCTGCTGGGCGCTTATCTCCATGCCCTTCTTTCCTATCCGGAAAGGATTTATCAGGGTCTGGAGGTCGTTCATCCCCATACAAAGGAACTGGTGGCCTACGGCCCTCCCCTGGAAGGCGAGATGCCCAAGGAGCAGGAATTGATTTCGATCATCAAGCGGGAACTGTCAGAGGGAAGGAAGGTGCTTGTATATATCCAGAACTCCGATACCACGGATATCAGCCCGAGGCTAGTCCCGATGATGGAAAAGGAACGTATCAAGGTTAAAGTGCTTCGTTCCGGCGATACGGAAGGCAGGGCAAGGATAATCGACAACTGGGTGAAAAACGGCATGGACGTTCTCATCACGAACCCTAAAAAAGTTGAGGTGGGGATGGACCTGATAGATTTTCCGACCATCATTTTCTATCAACTGCCTTTCAGCACCTATACTCTCAGACAGGCTTCCCGGAGATCATGGCGGATTACTCAGGAAAGGCCGGTGAAGGTGTATTTTCTGGCCTATGCTGAGACCATGCAGACCCGACTTATGCAACTTATGGCAGACAAGCTGACAACCAGTCTTGCAATCGAAGGCGAGCTCAGCGACAAGGGCCTTGCGGCATTATCGGAAACTTCGGACAGCATGGCTAAGGAATTAGCTAAGTGCCTTGTTGAAAACTCCGGAGATAACAGAAGCCTGAAGGACATCTGGGCGAATTACCGGAAGAAAGAAGTCTATTCGGAATTAAAGATTGCGACGCTAGTGAAGGACCCGTTGCCTAAACAAAAGCCCCTATCCCGGGAAGAAAGGCAAAATCCAACACCTGAAATCGGCAAGGCTAGCTGCGAAATCGAGCAGATCGGCGATACTGTTATAAAGGTTGAATTTGTCGAATACATCGGCAGAAGGAAAAAGAAGGTGACGCATATAGAAGTCAAGCATTCCGAGATCGATCAAGCTATCGAACAGTTAGGTCATCGTGGTATGGTTCAATTCACAATGTTCTGAAATAAAGGACAGGCAAAAAACAACATCGAGGATGTAAAGCCATCCTCAAAGCGCGTCGGGGTCGTGTGGGCCCACGTCGCGTACTATATCATTTAACTTGAATATCGTTTAACTTCTTAGGAGGGCAGCGAAAGCTTCCCTCCTTTTTTTATTTTCTCAGATTCTGAACTTTTTCCCTCCCACTTCTACAGCTCTTGTCATCTCTATTTTTCCGTCGTTTTTTACTTGTTGTATCTGTTGATCATAATAGTGAACAATTTTCAATTTTGAATTAGTCATTTGGGGAATTTTCAGATTATGACAGAAAAAAATAACCTCTGATCCATGATAGCGATTCTGTGCGGTATAATTCAGTTGATAAGTTATATATCTATAACCTTTATAAAATTCATAAACTGGCGAGATATTGTCGTATGATATCATCCATTTTTGTTTTTTTATTCTTTTTATAACAACCTCCGATAATTTCTTATGATCAGTATGCTCATAATAATTTTCATAGAGATCTTTGCCTTTGATATAATAAGGAGGATCTAGATAAATTAAAGACTTATCAGGCAATCCTGGGAATATATTTCTAATAAATTCAACTGCATCCAAATTATATAAGCTGATTCTCTTTCCGTACCTTGCAATTAGCTCGATTCTTTTTATAAGATCCTTCTTCATATAGCGAGCATCGAGCTTCCATTTTCCATTTTGATTTTTACCACCAATTATTCCAGCATTAATAATACCGGATCGATTTGTTCGGTTTAAAAAAAATGTTGAAAAGCCCAGATCCAGAATATTGTAATTGCCGGGATTCTCTTGAATACCTTTTTGTTTTTTCCATATATCAAAATTAACGGGCGTATCATTTATTAATTTACAAAGGACCTCCGTCTCTTTAAGAACACAATGCCAAAAGGCATAAACAGATTTGCTTAGATCATTTATATATATGTGCGTAACGTATTCTTGGAGTAGCAAATCAAGAGCGACGGCAGCTCCACCAGCATAGACTTCAATATATTTTCCATCGCATAAACCGTTTTCCTCGATTATGCGTTTGATGTAGATGGAAAGTTTTCTTTTACCGCCTGGATAACGCAGAGGAGAGGAATATAACACACCGGCCTCCAACAACAAAATTCGAGAATCAATAGCATAAGTGAAGACGCATGGCCAGCTTTATTGCCATATTTTCTCGAAAAAGATTCTGACGTTATCCCAATCAATAAGAAGATCCCTAGTTTTGGGTTGAGAATATCTGCTATGAATATAAAAATGCAGGGTAGATATAGAAAAAGGACTCGATTTATTACTCACTGCTGCTCTTATTCCCCTTAAGTCATTCTTTGGTACCCCACTATAGACGAGGTGATCAGCAACGGCTTTGACCTTCTCACTAAGTTTCAAGTTAGGGTTGTTTAGGTTCAATCCTGGCAAATTTCTATCTGTTATATAAAAGTCTGTCGTTAACTCCAAAAAAACTCTCATAAGAACGGATACTGCATTTGAGAATTTATCAATATTAAGCGTTTTCAGTTCCTTATAGATGGCATTTATGCGAGGGTCTTTAATTCGGAGAATGCAGTCTTTGGATATCAGGATTCTTCTTTCTGTTGATTGGCGTAAACTTTTCTTAGATTTGTCCTTTGGCACTTTTTCTTCAGATTCGAGATACCATGATTGGATTTTCTTGCTGCTATCCGGTCTATCAGACTTCCCCAATTTATCTACATATTCTTCTCTTTGTTGTTTGGACATGATATGCTTTACTCTAATATTTCCACTTTGAATGTCAGATATGATTTTGTTCAGGCCTTTTAAAACCTCATTAGGAGGCAATTCAGAACACAATTTTCCATCAATGATGTCGATGCCAAGGACATCGCGGACATGTGGATTACCTAATAACCGGCCGAGATTTGTGATTGGGAATTTATCAGGATCACTTATTTTGAGCCCCCCCTGATTTCTTACAAAATTTAAAGCCTGTAGAGATACATCCTTACCGGCGAAACGTGCTGTGGCTATACCATCCCAGCCTACTATTCCAGCTCCACGATTCTCACCTGTATGACGCAACATCCTCCAGTGATCGGCATCTTGTCTACTATTAAACAGCACACAATTTATTGGTTCGATTTCATTCTTATCGAATTTGATTATTAAATCTTGAAATTTTTTCCTTAGGCTGGGCTTCATTGTGATTGAACCAAAAAGACGTGGATTGGAAAGAAGTTTTAAGGCAGCCAACCGTCTGTTCCCTTCGAGTACTACATAACGGCCGTCACCATCTTCTGATTCTATGGTAATTATGAGATCTGCTGGGTTTAGACCCTGCGCCATAATGTCTTCAGCTAGAATAAATAATTTATCCTTCTGATCGGTTAGTATTTTTTGAAGGGCAGTTCTCTGGTCACTGAGACTTTCAAACCGAGGATTGTCGACATCAAAAATCAAGTCTTCAATTTTTACTTGGATTGACATTTTTTCCTCCTCTTCGTGGCAATAACCACTTTTTCTTAAGTTCGTACGAAAATAGGATCAGGCGTATTTTCTTTACCTAAGATTGTTGCCCTAAAAGCGCACTATCTTCCTTCACATTCAAATTCTGTGACTATCCTCGGTTGGCGAGCGATAGTTTTATTCCGCTGCATTCAGTTCTTCAAATCGCTGAAGCTTTTTCAGTAAAGTGCGCTGCCCAAAAAAGTTAACCGACTTATGAGCATGCCAAATGTTGCCGCCCTGTTTATTAGCTAAAGGTATATCGCCATATTTGAGTTTGAAAATTGCAAGTGCCGCACGCTCCAAATGCTTATGCGTATCTTTTAGCCCCGGGATTCCTTTATAAGTGAGAATGTAAGCGGACAATGTCTTGATACCCTTATGCTTCAGGACTGAAAGAGCCTTATATGCTGCGCTGGCTGCTACACGTCGAAGGCCCTCTTTTGTTGTTCCAATATAAATTATGCTTGACTTACCCTGCGGATACGACACTTGTTTGTTTGCTACCAATACATAAACCAATTTTTTTGTTTCTATTGCACTTCTCGTCACAACCAATGCTGGAACAGTATGAGCTTTTGGTGCCTTCCTCTTCTTCATATTAGTCTTCCTCTCTATTCTGAATATGTTTCTATTCGATACGCACTTTATCGGATAGATTCAAATCCTCCAAGATCTGCTTCAGGTCTGTCTCAAAGCTCTGGGCAAGGTTCTTATCAACTGTGACGGAGAAGGTGATTCCCACCTTCAAGTCAGTGCCGCTTCGTAACTTTGGCAAAATTTTTGTGCCGAGGCGATTCCATATTTCGGGTGGTACTTGCCCTGAAATTGAAAAAGTTCGCGTCCTCACTCCCTCAGCTGGTTCGGGTTCTGGCGTGGTATCCGGCCCTGGTTCAGGCGGCGCGCCAGTCTCAGGCTTCTGTGGCGGCTCCGGCGCCGCCTTGAGCATTTTAGCTTTTGCCTTGAGAAGCAGAAAGACGCCGGCTTCGAAAGAGACTTCATCGTAACCTATCAGTTCCCTAAACCAGACACGATCATAGCTTCCGTCAGATCGGGAGCCTGATGCAAGACCGAAATCGCCCTTCTCTACAAATTCGCAGATCTTTCCTCGAAGCGTGGCATCCGGGTCGAGCAGGCGCGTCAGTGAACCGTTCAGGAAGCTCTGACGAAGGCTTGCCAGAGGCCATGCGCCGGCTTCTTTCAAGGCCGGCGGCCAGTTGCGCTCAATGTAGCCCGCCCCTACGGACTCGTTCAAAAGGGCCTGTGACTTCAGCGCCGCGATCACACGCCCACATAATGTTTCGCTTGCACTGGAATGTCCGGCTCCAAGATCGATGGGCTTCAAGCCGCCTTTTTCCTTGTTGTCTGCGATGACTGCAAACCGATAGCCACCCCATATCTCATCTTTTGCCGCTTCTTCAGCGCCCACTACCTTTGATTGGATATCCGCTCTTTCGGTGCGATCAAAATCACCGCCCAGTATTCCTTCCGCAATTTCCCTGCTTACACGCTTCCATGCAAGCATAAGTTCCACCTTGTTGCGAAAATCACGCCCGGGTTTTTTCAGGCACCAGACCAGTGACCCCGGATAAAGCCTGGGCGACTTGCCCCGCTGCCTGGTCCACTCGGAAATCTGGTCTTTCAAATCTTCCCTTCCCGTCCATTCCTCATCGGGATCAACCACCACGAGTGTGAGCCTCGGTGTATCCTGAACAGCCGCACCGTCAGGAGGAAAAAAGACAACAGGAACATTTGCCCCCCGCTCAAACTCTTTTCGAACCAGGCTGTGCATCGCCGGTTTTATCTCTGTTGCCTCGTCGAGGGAGGCCCGACGATCGTTGACGATCTTCTTCATCGTCGGTTGATAGCCGATTTTGAAGCCGTCCGATCCAATACGCCTGATGAAGTACGACTTATCTTCGAGAGAAAAGGCGGCACTATCCACAGAGGTCGTGTCTATGTCAGGCTCGCACAGGGCAAACCGGAGTTCCGGCAGGTGGGCCACCTTGTCTACTTGTCCACCGGATGATTCGAAAAGAATGACTGTGCCTACGCGTCTGTGGATATGCCTCAGGGCGCCCTTCGCATCGGCATCGAGGGCGCGGGCGTGAGAATGCACCCCGGAGATGTCTGTATCAATAGCCGCCACCAGTCGGGATTCACCGAGTTGGCCGAGCACAACGCTCCTAAAATCAGGGACGTCCAGAGGAGCTGAACCAAGGGTAATGAGAGGCTCCCGACGCGCCTCCGTAAATCCCGTGCGATATGCCCATGAAATCCACTGTGCAAGCATCGCCAAAGTACCCCGTGTCTGCTGGTATTGCTGCAGCGCCTGCCACTTTCTCTGAAAGACCGACAGGGTTGCCGGATGGAAGGGATAGCAATTCTCAAAGCGGCTTCGCAGGAATTCCTTTGCCTTTGCCTCCGTTATGCTTGTATCGACGGCTGTCCACTCAGAGGGCAACTGGGCCCGACGCTCAAAACACCAATCAGAATAAGCCTTGGCTATACCTTTGCGGATTTTTTCGTTGCCGACGTTTTCGAACAGACGACGCCGAATCACCTCACTGATTTCCGTCTCGTCATTTGCTATCAGGTCCTTGGCTACCCGGCGAACCACCTTGGTAATTCTGTCCTGCCACTGCATGTCCCAATCGGTCATCTCAACCTGGCTGCGGGGAAGACTGATCACGGCCGCACCGTGCGTGGTTCCCGTTGTGGCAACGGTAAGATTCTGTAAGAAGGCATGGAAATGATCCGCCATTGCCCTGTGGCGATTGAAGAAGTTTAACACCTCGTCAAAGAGAAGAAGCACAGGGGCGCCCGCCGCACCGAACACACGGCTTAGCGCTTCCGTCCCCGGTGGCGTAGACCGTGCCGCTGATCCGAGTTCCTTCACGCCCTTTTCTCCCGCTAACTGTCGCGCAACATCGATCCAGGGTGTTTCACGACCTTCCTGTGGATCCCAGGCGTTGCCTACAAATACGGCTACCTTTGCAGATGGTAAAGAGGCAATGCCGGCCTCCTGGAGGAGGGAAGCTACGCCGGAATATTCCGCTGCCTTCGCGCTGCTCGTAACGAGATGATAAAGTGCCGTCAGCGTGTGCGTCTTTCCTCCGCCGAATTGTGTTATCAGCGTCATAACGGGCGCAGTGTTCGCCGTCTCACCGTTCAGGCGTCTCAGAATCATTCCGATATGCTCGCGAAGCGCCCTCGTAAAACAGGTGCGGGAGAAGAAATGCTTTGGCTCCCGATAGTCTTCCGGGGCGGTCTTTGCGACGACCTGCTCCAGATGAATGGCGAATTCGTCAGGATTAAATGAACGTCCTTCTCTTACTTCCTTTCGCGGCGTTGCCACTTTGTACCAGGGCTCCATAGTCATCCTCCGGTTTCTCTGCTTCACTCATCACTTTTGCCTATTTCCATTTGCCTTTTTATTTATCGCGGTACCGCCAAAAGCATCGCGTCGAGTAAACGTTTTTCTTCACTACTTTTAGGATACAACGCTGACAGAGAGTTTGCGAGACGTAAAAAGTCAGGGCCACGGTCCTGCTCCGCCTTCAAAAGCGTACGTAGCGCATTTGCGCGGCCGCCAGCCTGTAGGAGCATGGCTGCATGGACGCGATCTAAAGTTGTTGCCTCACGTTTTGTCTGAAGTGCCCGATCAGTCACGCCAGAAACCTGCCGTGCATCTCTATTCTTACCACGGCCTCTAATACGAGGAACCGCATCCACTTCCATTTCCGGGAAGAGAGACAGTTGTGGACTGCCTTCTCGGTCGCTTTCGATCCGGTCGGCGACGGCATGTGCTCCCGCTTCACCGAATAAAATTTTGGCCCGCTCAGTCAAAGAGAGAAGCCGGACAATGCCCTTCTTAGTTTCCATAATGCGACCTTCCCAGTGGGGTAGAATGATTCCAAGCGGCTGGGCAAAACGGCGGACAACGTCAAAGATGAGGCTGAAGCCCTTTGGTGTGCTTGTCGGAGCTGACACTTCATCCTCATCTTCAATCTCTTCATCGTCTTCTATTTCTTCACTTTTACCTTTTGCCTTTTTACTTTTGCCTTCCCCATTCCCATTGGAACTCTGTAGCGTCCAGAGAAAAAGGGCGGTTAGTCGTGCATCTTCCTCCAATGCCCCCGCAGCGCTGTTTCTCGCCTGAGCCTCTGCCGTCCCGAGCACATGCTCCAGGGCCGTCCTGCCGACGACCTCCCATACTTTTTCCAGATATTCCGCCAGTAGCACTACCTTCCCCTCGGCTGTTTCTACCTGGGAATAGCGGCTGAAAATTTCAAGTGCCGGACCTATGCAGGCAAAGACAAGATCGGCACCACGAATGCCTTCCTTCTGGAGCCGCTCCATCCAGTCACCAACGCGCGTCGGTAATACGCGCAAGACCTGCCCCCAGTCGCCAACGGGTGCATCTTCCGGACGTGGGCGGCAAATGAGGTGGACGCTGGTAGCAAGGGCGGCCGATTCTTGAGAACGCAAGCGACCGGGTCTCTCTGTTGCGATTGGCCACGAGCCAGTAATAGTCCATCCGCCATGGATCATTCCGGCAAGCAAGGCTTCCCAGCCTTCAGTCGTCTTGTGGGCAAATACAACACTGCCAATTCCATTTTCACGAATGATCCTCCGTCCCTCTCCAAAGGCACATCCCATTGCACTTTCGAAGAAGGCTCGGTCTTTAGGTTTGCCATTTACTGAATTGTAATTCTCATCCTGAACGCATTCGCGAGTCTTGGTAACTAGAGGGTTGTTCGGATCATATGGGTCCTTTAGCAAAGCATGTTCTTGCAATCCTCTCTTGAGCCATACGAAGAAGAAGTCGGATAGTTCTGCGTATCCCACAGCATCGTAGTAAGGGGGGTCAGTGAACCAAATCTCAGCCGCCTCATCAGGAAGGGGTGATTTACATGCATCTGCTTGCTGTACTTGACCAACTTGATTTCGAATCGACGACAAAGAACGGACAACTCTAGCTATCCAATCTACAGCACCATCATATCCTCCCGACTCTGAGGAAAATGGCATAACTTCGCAGAAATCCCATACCATCGATAAAGCTTGTCGCCCGAAAACATGAGCGACAAATTCACCCTCATTAGCCCATAAGTTCAAGCTCGAGTTAAAATCTGAGCAACGACTTACAGTAAGGGCAGCCAACTCTCGTAAAGCAATATCGTATTGTTGTTCAAGTGTTCTTACTCTTTGTGCTAATGTCGATAACGACAGTCTTTGTCTGCTAGTGGAAATATCAAACCACTGCTTCAATCCGTATTTGGGGATGCGGAAGCTATTCGTATTCTTTGGCGGTAGCTGCTCATCCGGTATAGGGCATAGGTCCTTCTTGCCACCGCGTTCCCACTCGTCGAGTATGACCTTGAGACGCTTCTGTGCCTCATAGACGGCTTCATAGTCGCGGCTGGTTTGCAGGCGATAGTTTCGTCCCTGGCTGCCTGGGTTGATTGTCACCACGGCGAGCATCCGCGCGCCCCCCTCGCGGTTCCCTTTCTTATCAAATATTACGTCCGCACCACCCCGCTGTTCAGACAGTTGCGCGCGGACCCGCTCTGGCGGCAGAACTGTTCCGCAGCCGAGGCACGTCGCCTTGGCGCGTGCGACCGTCCCACCGGGAACTTCCTTCTCGTTCTTCGGCACGAAGATCTCGAACTCCACGCGCGGAGGCTCACCCTTAGACCGCATTACCTTATACATGAGCGCTCGTTTGCGGTTTGCCTTCTTGCACAGCCAGAAAGATCGCATGAGCGGCATCTCCGCTCCGCAATTGGGTGCCTCGCATTTCACCGTCCGCGCCCACAAGTATGCGATGGGTGTAGCACCATCGATATCCTTAGGATAGAATTCAGCAAGTTCTTTCTCGGCGGATCCCTTAATTTCTTTCCCTACCCGGCGAAGCTCTTCAGCGAGTTCTGGTCCATGACGAGGAATGTCATCCAGCATGACCTTGAGGATCAGGCAGGCAACAGGATTAAGGTCACTGGCGAAAGTTTCACAGCCAAGTCGAAGGGCCTCTAAGGGAATTGAACCTCCCCCTGCGAATGGGTCAACCACCAGCGGCGTTTCCTCCGGGTGCGCAGCCTTGACCAGGGCACGGCTTGTTTTCAGATAATATGGATCGGTTGAGTGATCCCAGTTGGCGAAATCGGCAATAAAAGAAAGTAGGGTCTTGCGAAGCCCCACATCATCAGTAATCTGTTTGTCCCACTTTGTAGGGTGGCCGGGATGATCGAGAAGATTCCGCCGGGCATCGGTTTTGAATGCTTCAGGACAATGTTCGTCACAAGGATCAGGGAGCAGAAGAGCCATAAGCATCGCCCGACAAGCCGCCAGCGGACGACGCGCCCACCACAGATGAAGCGTGCTCGGATGTCCATGGCGGATGGACTTCTCCCGCGCCGAGTGCCTTGATACCTCCGCAATCGGAAAATCCACCTCTGCCAGACGTTTGCATTCCTTCGGGATCATCCGGTTGTCCTCATTTCGCTACTCTCCATGTTTCAACATCCGCCGACCAGCCGAAGGGTTCGCTTCACATAACCGTGCAGTTCATCATCGTTGATTGGTTCTTGGTCGGCATTCGCATTCTGCTGGTGATGGTAATTCTTCGAGTAGCCGTTTATCGCTTCCAGTTCGGCAAGGTCGGCCTTGGCGTGTTGCAGACTATCCGTCTCGTCGGCCGCTCGTATCTTGCCGATGAAATCGCCGATCCATTCGTTCTGCTGGAACTGCCCAGGGAAGTGGCTTCTCAACATACCCTCAAGGAAAGGTCGTATGGTCCTCGCGACCGCGCGTGCATCACCATTTCTCTCCCTGTAGAATCCGAGCAGCATCGCGAAGTCCTTCATGTAGGAGCTTTGCGTTTCTGCGTGAACGTCCCATACCCCGATGACGGTAGTGTCTCCTGCCTTGCTCATCTGAAGCGTTTTCGCGTTGGTGCTCGCGGAAGGGCATTCATCGAGAAGCAGTTTCAAGAAGAGCGGGTCGTGCGAAAGAACGACAACCTGCTCCGCAGAGTCCGAAAGCCTTTGGATAAGTTGCTGGGTGCAGGTCCGGCGGAACCGGTCAAGGCTGGTGAATGGGTCATCGAACACGACGACCTTCCTCCCAATGTTCGCATCCTGCTTGAGCACGGCGAGGAAAAAGGCCAACGCCAGGGCACTCCGGTCACCGGAACTCATGGCCGTCTTGAAGCAGGGTGTTCCAGCCAGAGTTCGAGCGTCCCCGAGGTCCAAGGCAGTATTGTTGATCTCGATCTGGTAATGGGAACTCGGCGTTCCCCCGGTATACAAATGCCGTGTGTTTGTGATTCGGAATCCGGCGTTGAACTGATCAAGGTACTCGTTTATGCACTGTTCATACGTCTTGAGAATGTCTCGACAATATTCATCGAGCTGCAGGCGGGCGGCGTCCTTCCTTAGCTCAAAGCCAGCCTTGGTGTTCAGGGTGTCTTGGTAGGACTGACATGCCTGGACAACCTCCGGTTCAAATCGCCGCTTCTTTATTTCAAATTGCGTCAGTTCGGCTTTAAGTGTCGCGACATCGCTATCCCGCTGAACGGCGGCCTTTTGCTCATTGACCAGTAAATTAGTATTGTCCACAGCCATGTTGTATGTATCGACGTTGCGCCGCAGAGTGTCAACAGACGCAAGGGCGGAGGTGAAGTCTGCACCCGGCGTAACAGTCTCAGTCGGATTGTCCTGCTTTTTCCTTATGAGCGCCAAGCATTGCTCGCGAAGTGTGGCGTATTTCTGCTGGATGTCAGGGAAGGCGATGACCGGCAGATTAACCGTGATGAATTGCCTCCAGAACTCAGCAAGAGCCGCGTTATCAACAATTGCCTGCTGGGCAGAGGAAAGAGCCGTTTCACCAAGCGCACTGTTTATGTGCTGGCTCAGTTGGGAAACCTCCTGCTTAAGGTTCCTATATGCTACACTGAAGTGAGAACGGTATGCCGAAATGAGGTCGTTTATCTGCACACTCTGGCCACAAAACGGGCACCGATCATCCTTTACGTAATTCAAGCCTTGAGATAGCCATGGCTCGCCTTGTTTTTCCATCTGGTGTTGAGTGATGTGTTGCTGTACTTTCGTTTCCGCATCGGCGACGATGTCCGTCAATTGCTTCGCCAAGACCGCCGCGAAATCAGGAGGCAATGCAGGAATTTGAATTCTTGGAAACAGTCCTCTGGCCTGGATTTCTCCAGACTTTGCGGCAACGCGTTGCCGTTTGTCTAACTCATCAGTTTTCTGTCGTATCTGTGCTTCAATGTCGGCAATGGGTTGCCACTGTAGATAGTTATCAAGCATAATCCCTGAAGGCAGATATTTAGATACGGTCTCCTTCTTGGCACGCAGCTCGCTATTTATGTCTCTAATCTGCCTGTCCAGTTCTTCAATTTGCGTAGATAGTTGCACGCCCTGCGCCCCAACTATTACGCGATAAAGGTTTTTCCTATGATCGTGCTCGACGTAATCGCCAGAATACACGTTCTCGTTCACGAACACGGGGTCGAAGATGACAACATCAGGATGCGTCGCCGTCCATGTATTGCCCGTGAATTGGGAGTTAGCGTTGTTGAGTCGTATATTCACGAATGCCGAACCGGTGGTGGCCAAAGTCTTGCGTTCCTCGATAAATTCGGGATGGCCGGTTTGCATAGAGCGAAGAATCGCGCAGAGGGTGGTTTTCCCACGACCGTTTTCGGCATAGATCAGAGTCATCTTGCGAAACGACACGTCACCGCTGGCGCTGTAGTTCCGAAACCGACCGACGTTATTGATTTGTATTATTTTCTCAAGCATGTTTCATCTCTACCTCACAACGGCATGCAGCTTCCTGTGCTATCTTCCAAGAGTCCGACTCTGCCTCCTCCATACGTTTGCGTGCATTGGATATCTTGCATCTTCCTTTAAAGAATCACCTTTGATTTATTCAGGTTGTGCTGATTCTCTGAGGTTCCTCAGTCTATTTACTCCACGTTCCACACTGATTTTGTAACGTTGTTTCCTGATCAGACGATTCCAATGCGCGTCGAGACTACTCTTCCGATTTGTTGGTGGTTCGAGAAATTTATTTGTATCCGCGAAATGTTCAAAACAATCAATTTGAGCCTGATCAATATCGGTCATATTGTATTTGTCGCTCCTGCTCAGAAATGTTTTGATAACGAGAGGAAATGCTATGGACGCAAGCACTAAATGTTCAAGAGGCTGCCACACAATAGACTGTTTTGTATTTAGCCTGCCATGCGCATAGTCCCCTCGAATACGGTAGAATTCTTTCATCCACTCATATCGTATTGATCGACTTGTCTTCTCCTGCTTGTTTGATAATCGCGTCGAGTCCTTTACTAGCAGTTGAGAGGAAGGGGTAAGGACATCAACAAATTTATCTGCCGCTGCTTTCGCCATTGGTTTTGACTCCATAATATGTTCGAAAGCGCTGCAAAGAAGCACCCACTCCATCTGATAGCGCACATTGTCACTATCAGTGTTAGCCTGGTTAAAACATGAGATAGCATTTTGCCACCTGCCCCAGTTGCTGCTTTGCAAATTAGCGCGGTATTTAATAAGGGCATTGAGAAGTTCGGTATCCAATGACACATCTCGAATTGTATGGCTATGAACGGGTATCGTGATCGTAATATCACTAATGGGCCAGCCACTCAAAGTTCGTCCCTCCCGCCGCCGACTTCTGAGTCCGGTAAAATCTGCCTTGTCGAATTTCTGGATGTACAGGGAGAAACAGTCGCTGTTGCAGTAAGGCCCTAGGGAATTGAAATACTCGCGCTTTGCAAGGCCGGCAAAGCACGCGAGTGTAACGAGTTCCTGTGCTATATCGATGTCATCGTCGGACAGATTGTCTGTTACTGCCTTATTAATTTTGCATACGATAGCTGCCTTGCGTACAGGGTTGCCTTCGATGTCCTTGTACGTTGCCATAATTTTCTTGACGCGACGTTGCATTATTTTATCGAGACCGTTGATGACCCCATCCGGATTGTAGGACAGGATTTTGATATCGCCGACCTCGTATTCAGAATCGATAGGACACCAAGGCATAAACAAGAGCATCGACATCCGCTTAACCCTCTTCATTGAGATTTTTGTATGAACCGAAAGGTGACTGATCCTCCCGTATCTTCATCGGCCTTGTCATGGCATTCACTTCCAGCCAGTAGTGGGCCACCTTGGAGACTTCGTGCCAGGTGAACCGGATAGGGTCGCTAATTGGTTCCTGGAGTTGTGGCTTTGTACTGCAATCTGTAACGACATACAACCAATAGCAGTCCCGCCGGTCTTCCGCCACACGGCGCTCATTGGGTGTGAGGAGGATCGTTCCCGTGGCTGCGCCGATTCCCTTGACTTCGATCAGGCGGAGTTCCCCGGAGTGCAGGTCGAGGCTCGTGATGTCATAGCCCAGGTTCTTTTCATGGACGTCGAAGACCTGGTGGCCCTTTGATCTTTCATATTCAAGGACGACATTCATGGCGGTGACTTCCGTCTCAAGGTTTGGTTGCATACGGCGGATTTCAGGGGCTTCGCGTTCCGGATGAGGCATGATAAGGATGCTTGCTATTTGTTCTATGGTCTGGAGAGTCAGGGACCGTTGCCGTTCCAGTTCTTTCCGACGTCGCTCGCGTCGGGTCATCAGATCGGCATGGCGGTTCTCCGCCTGAGCCAGGCGGCCCTCGGCTCCAGTGACACCTCTTTGGATTTCTTCGCTTGCCCTGCCAATTTCATCATCCGCCCGCTGGACAAGTTCCGTAAGTGAGAGCTCCACATGTTCCACTATCCGGTCCACTTCGGCGACGCGCTCATTACGAACTTCTTCGAGAAACGGTAGGAAGGCGTTTTCATGCATCCACGAAAACGGTTCTGGTGCAAAGGCGACAGGCGGCATCGTCTCCGGTGGATGAGCAGGCGTGAAATTTCCGAGCATCCCTGGCTCTCGAAGGAAAGGCCCTCCGTCTTCCGTCATTTCAAGGGCGAAAAGTCTTTCATGAATCACGTGGCCGAGCCCGTCCACAACGCGAGCGCGGTAGAAGTCCATTCGTGCAGGCGCCTCGTGCTGAAGGGAATGGAAACAGGCTCCCTTTGTAAACGATTCAACCGCCTTTTCGTGAGTATGACGGCGGATGGCTTCGAAGAGGGGATGGCCGGGTGTTACCCATTCAAAATGATTCTTCTCTGCCGTGTCTCGATCTGTTGAGCACCTCGGATACCTTGA
>Ga0209777_10003986_pt1 | contig 17779 bp, 17 predicted proteins | sample FrelakmetHBP12HB_FD_187147 | JGI IMG/M metagenome (GOLD analysis project Ga0209777, IMG submission 187147) | Freshwater lake sediment microbial communities from the University of Notre Dame, USA, for methane emissions studies -HBP12 HB (SPAdes)... | ecosystem: Environmental > Aquatic >...
CTTGCGAAGAATGTCTACATATCTCGATAAGTTCGACTTCCGATAGGCCCCGTTTGATCGGGATTACAAGAAAGTTATCTCTTCTAGTGAACTCAAGCGTCCTGTCAACGAGTTGCACCTTATTCAGGAAACGGATGACGTTCTGCGCATTCTGACCATCAACTTCGATCCCATACCCTTTCATGTTACTCAATCCAGAACGCGCCGTTCGCCTTACACAACACTAAATACTCAAGCAATGGACCATCATTCTTCAGATGAGGGTTTAGCTTTGGTGCGATGGCGAAGGCGCGAAGAAGTGATAGGCAAGGATGTCATCAGTGGCGATGCCAAAAAGATCGGAGTTACTAAAGATCTTGCTTGGTCTGAGGACGGGATATTTGCGCTCATTGTGGAAGGTGCGGACGAAGAGGAATCTTGCCTGCCGTTTGATAGCGTTGAGAAAATTGGTGACGTGATCTTTGTCAAGGCTAAAGCATCTCTGCTGTCCATTCCGATGAGAACTTGCCCAATGTGCAAGCACAAGAATCCCATTGAAGCCATGTTCTGTGCAAAGTGCGGTCGTACGCTTGAAGAGAAGAATGAAAAGATTGAAAAATGAAGCAATGCTCAATCAGCGAGTCACATTGTTGCAAAATAGTATGCTTCCCATTGGGTAACCGCACAAAGTTGCGTCTAATGTGCAAGTGCAACTTTCGTATATCTTGAAACGTCTATAATAATAAGACCAATGGGAGTGTATGCTCAAAATGGGCTCGATGGGCCGAAACAGAGGCCTCTCAAAGTTTTTCCTGCTCATCCTCATTGCACTCATGTTATCTAATCCAGGATGGATTTCGAAACAGGTTCAGACGGTTACGCCTGCTTCAGCCATCAATGTCGCTGCCCCTCCCCCCTCCAGCTTCAGTCTGAATGAATGGAACGTTCCCACTCCTGGTTCTGGTCCATGGGGTATCACAACTGATCAACTTGGGAAGATTTGGTTCACTGAGAATGTGACAAGTAAACTTGCAACATACGATCCCACAACCAACAATTTTACCGAGTGGAGCATACCGGGTGGAGGAAGCCCGCGATACGTTTTCACAAAACAAGCACCGGCGGATGTCAGTGGCGGTAGGAATGTAACCCGAGTCTATTTCACGGATTATTCCTCGAACAAGATTGGCTACTTCAATAGTTGGAATGGAACCTTCTACGAATGGCAGTTACCCGCAGGCAGCAACCCTGTCGGTATCTTTACTGACGCAAATAACACCATTTGGTTCACTGAATCAGGGCGAGATATCATTGGGCGTCTCACACCCGCCACGAATCAGTTGACCGAATGGACATTACCAGGGGCCACAGGTACGCCAGGATCGCCTACGTTGAAACCCTGGGGAATCTACGTTCAATCCGTATTAAGCGGCCTATATCACAACATTACCGACCGATACGTTTGGTTCACGGAATTAGCGAACAATGCGATTGGCAGACTCCAGGTAACGAACAATCTTCTAATCATTTGGGACTTGAACACTCTCAACATTATTCCTGGACTAAAGTATGGACCTATGGGCATCACGGTGGATTCAACCACCCCGGGAAACGTCATCTTTTCCGCTAGTACTGGTGATAGGATCTCAGTACTCCAGAACTGTGGCACTACATGTACTGGTTACACTGAATATGTGTTGCCGTCTCGTACTTCAATCGCGAAATCTACTAGCGTTGATTTTGATTCATCGCGCGGAGCAGTCTGGTTCCCGGAGTATAACACTGCGATAGTTGCGTATGCTGATATGTCAGTGCTAGGCGGATTGGGTACTCTCCCAACTTCAACGCCGTGTGTCTTCCCACCCACCGCAGGCCCCGCATGTGCGGGACCATCAGGTTACACGACAAAGACTATGACTCCAACCATTACCAATAATGTGCAAGGAATTTCCAGCATTGGTAATCCTCTGCCCCCAACTGCTGTTTCTGTCTTTCAAGGGCCAATCAATGGTATCAGTGAGTACAAATTGCCAACCAACAATTCGCGACCTAACTTTGTCACTGTCGATTATCATGGGAATGTTTGGTTCACGGAGAGTAACGTCACAATCAATAGGATAGCTCGATTAGGTATTCCATTTGTTTTCACGCTTTCAGTGTCGCCGAGCAGCCGGACCGTAAACCGCGGCCAGTCATCTACGTACAGCGTTAGCGTTGGCGTAACGAGCGGGTACTCTCAACCGGTTCAGCTCTCTGTAAGTAATCCTCAAAATGTGAGCGCAAGCTTCAATCTCCCAGTTGGATCCGCTCCCTTCTCGTCAACCCTCACCGTTGCCACATCCAATTCGACCCTGCCAGGTACGTATACGATGGCTGTGACTGCAACTAGCGGCAGTCAGAATCAAACCTCGCAGATCACTCTAACTGTGAATCCGCCTCCTCCTCCTGTCGCGTTTGATTACAGCATTTATTCCAATAATGCCACTGTGACTGTTCAACAGGGTCAGCAAGCCACATTCCAATTTCAGGTAACGCCCACGACCAGTTCCTCATCCCAAATGGTCAATCTTACTGTTGATCAGACTGGACTACCCTCTGGAACAACAGTTTCCCAATTTGTCAATACTGGTGGCAATCCACCGTTCACTTCCATACTCACACTTCAGACGAGTGTCGATACTCCTGGGGGTTCATACGAGATTTCGAACTTGATTACCGGTTCGACTAGTACTGGAACGCTCCATCATCCTCAAGCCACGTCACTTATCGTTACGGAGATTCCTCGTGACTTCAACCTTACAGCTTCCTCATACGCGACAAATGTGATTCAAGCGTCGAGAATCGACGTTGTAGTAAGTGTGACAACGTCCGGACCTTTCACGGGTAGCGTCAGCTTGAACGGTAACTTCTCACCCTCAGTGCCAGGCTTGACTGTCACTTTCTCTCCATCGACGCTGATGACAGTGCCTGACGGCGGGGTTTCACAAGCGACCATGGAGATAGTTGCGACGAGAGAAACGCCTGGACAGACGTATCAATTGACGGTAACTGCGACGAGCAACTCACCGTCACGCTCACACCAAATTACAATATCCGTCCATGTATCGCCCTGTTTGATAGCGACAGCAACTTTTGGGTCCGAACTCGCACCCCAGGTTCAGCTCCTACGAGACTTCCGCGATCAACAGGTTTTGCAGACTTTCGCTGGATCCAACTTCATGTCCATGTTCAATTCATGGTACTACTCGTTCAGCCCAGCTGTCGCACAGTATGAAACGGGCCATTCCATGGCGCGCGATACCGGTCGCATCCTGCTATATCCATTAATCGAAATTCTGCACTTATCCTCCCTAACGTACTCTACATTGGCGTTTCAACCTGAAGTAGGTATTCTAGCTGCAGGCATACTTGCGAGCTCGGTCATTGGTTTAGTATACCTTGCATTACCTATGTCAGGTCTCTTCTTGCTTTGCAGAAATAGACTAAACTCAAGACGAAAGAACAGAATCACAAAATCCATTCTGCTGCTAATGCTTTCACTCCTTATCGCTTACTGTCTGTCAGAGGTGTTCGCTCTTGCGGCAGTGATGATGTTTGTCAGCGCCGGCATTGTTCTTGTATTTCTGCTGGCAGGCAGCTTATCATTAGTTGGCATTGCTGAGCTTATACGGCGTCGATAAGCACTCACTCTACGATCTGATACTCCTTAGAGGCCTGAGCGGATACTATTTCTTCAACTCTCCGCGCTGGCAACCCTACATCTTTCGCAATCATGCGAATATCCTCGAATTCCGGTTTCACCCTGACAATATTCCCACCTGCATCATGCGCAAGCTTCATTCTTACCCAGAATTTCTTGCCGGAAATCTCAAAGCTCATTGTCTGCACTTCTCTTCTTAGGGTTAGACGCTGCCAGACCTGATGTCTAACGCCGAGTGTCCCTGTCTCCTCGAACATGATTCTCGACAATTTCGCCGTATCTTGGGGATCGCATAATACGTGGAGAATGTGCCCAGGTCTGTTTTTCTTGAATAGGGCGAAAGTAATCCATACGTCCTTTGCGCCAGCTTCGATCAGTTTCTGCAACGCATGAGACAGTATTTCCCCGGAGACGTCATCTAAATTAGTCTCCAATACTTGTACGGGCTCCGTCCCTGTTGAGGTTGTTTCCAGTTTAGTTCCTAGGACCACTCTGAGTAGATTTGGGGTAGAATCCAATTTGATCTTTCCTGACCCGTACCCCACCTTTTCCGCGATCATTGCTGGGTAAACTGTGGAAAACTTGTGTGCCAAATTGGCGAGCATGGTAACTCCTGTTGGAGTAGCCAGTTCGACTGCTTCAGGACCGCCTAGAATTGGAATTTGATGTAGTCTGACTATTTCCATGACTGCCGGTGCTGGAATTGATAGAGTTCCGTGAGAGAACTTAACGTGTCCTCCGCCCACTGCTACGGGGGTAGAGATGATGTCACCATCGAACAGGTTCAAAGAATCCACTGCCGCTGCGACCCCAAAGACATCAGCCAACGTGTCTGCTGAGCCCGCTTCGTGCAGATGAGTTTCGTGAACGTCTGTTCCATGAAGTCGACTTTCAACTTCGACTAGCATTTTTACGGAACTCAAGGCGAAATCCGATGCTTGCTTACTCAAATTCGAGTTTTGCGTGATCTGTTGTGTGGCATTTATGAACTGAGTTGCTGAGATTTCGTGATCGTCCTCACGAGATTCTTCACCAATCTCTAGGTCGATACCACAGGCTCTGAATCCATGGGTAAGTACGACTTCTGTTTTCAAATTGATGGACTTGCAGTGCGAATAGTATTCGGGGATAAGATGCAATGTGTTTTGAATTGCTTGTACATTAGCTCCTGCGTCTATTAGTGCAGCCAAAAGCATGTCACCGGAAACGCCTGCAATACTCGGGTCAATAACCGTGATTCGCTGCAAAGTGTGGAATGACCAGCGCCAGATTCAACGGAAGTGGATTCAGGGGTTTAATCTCTGTAGGCGATTGCGTCAATCTCGATTAGCATGTCAGGTGCGACGAATTTTACCTCAATCGTGGTTCTAGTAGGCGGATTGTTCTGGAAGAAAGTTCTGTACACTTCATTCATCTTTTGGAAGTCGCTTCCATTCTTTAGGAAGATTGAGACTTTTACAACATCGCTCAGCGAGAGGCCAGATGCTTCGATTATGGCTTTCACATTCTGTAGGGTTTGTCGTGTCTGGGTCTCAATGTCCGATGCCATCTTTCCGGTCTTTGGGTCCGCTGGGCCTTGTCCAGCTATGAACAGGAATGATCCAGCCTTAATCCCCTGTGAGTACGGGCCCATAGGTTGAGGCGCGTTTGGAGTTCGGATGAATTGCTTAGACAACTAACATCATCCTATGGGGATGTTCCCTTAAGATTAAAGGGTCTTCCTTCTGACAAAACTTTCGCAGGTATCTTCGCTTTCCATTTCTCAAGGAACGGAATATCCTCTGTTTGTTCCCTCAAGTCATCTGGCAGCATATGCGGGATCTCATCGATTATAGGATACCATCGATTACACTTGGGGCATGTGATTATTCCTGAGCCAATCTCTTCTTTTTCTTCGAACACCTGCAATTCCAAAGGGTAGAACTTGTCTATCGGACAGGCCAGAATGTCAATCAGCTTGCGTTTCAAGATCAGTCAACCTTCTTGAGGATATAACTGAAATATACTGCTTTCGAAGCTTGCTGTGATGAAACTAGGTTCGGAAGCAGATAGCGCGTTTCGCGTTGGAATCGTCAGGATGATATTGGATGGGCGTGCAGAAGAGGCACTCCATTCTCTCTCGGTTCATTTTGAAGTAGAAGAGCCAGATCTTCAGGTTGGAACGGTCAAGAGGCATCGAAAAGTCCTGGCCGTTTATGTGCATAAGGAAAAACGCATCTACGTTTCAAAGAGTGATCTTCTCAGAAATCCGTTCGTCATACTTCACGAGTTCTATCATCATTTGCGTGCTTCACAGACTCCGAGGAATGAGCAAGTGGAAAAACGCGCGGACTCTTTCGCCCTAGCTTACATTCGGGAGTTTCAACAGTATTCAAGTTGATGACTGGAGCTGATGATTTCTTCACTCCGAAGGAGTAATCGCGTCTTGATTCAGAAACGTTTTGTACTGCGATTTTCATAGATCTCAACATGCTGGTATTCGATCGCGAGATGCTGGCGATTGTTTCTAGTACTACTTGCTCTGAATAGTGGGTTGATATGCGGCGACGAATCACTTGACGGTAACACCCTCAGTACTAGATTATGTTGCTCGTCTACCGCCGACTGCTCACGCTGTCTTCTGCTACGAGAATGTCGAAACGGCGCGTCAAGTTCTCATGTCGTACCTAAATGGGGCTCAAGAGAGGAACGAAGCCGTACACATTCTCAGTTCTTCGCGAGAATCTTTCGATGATTTTCTACAATCGATAAAACTGTATGCACCGTTCGCAGAACAGCGAATTGATTTTATCGAGATGAACAAGTTCTCTTCTACGACGGAAGGCATCAACTACGAAGCGGCTCTATCACTCGCCAAGTCCCAACTGGACGCGGCCAGGAGGTTGGGGTTCAATGGTTTTCGAATCTTCATCCTAGCCAATGATTACTTAGACTACACAACTCCCGAGGGCGTATTACATTTCGAAAAGCAGCTGGGACAGGAGTTTCCTTTTCCCATGGCTGGAATATGTGCCTATGATCTGGCAGCAGCAGGAGCTAGATGGGACCAAGTCCTACTAGATCTGCTGAAAGCTCATGGTGCTCATATTTTCAAAGGTCTAGCTGGATCGGACTGGGATGTGGCTTTTCAAATAGAAGAGTGAATACTGAGCGTCATGGTTTTACCTACTGTGCCTGACGTAAGGACGGCCTCACAGATTTCTACTGCTCTCAATCCGTCTATCCCGTTCACTGAAAAAGGGCGATCATTCAAAATCGACTCAGCAAAATGAGCAAGCTCCAGAGTCAGCGGCTCTTTTCTGTCAAGATTCGGTGTCACAATTCTTTCGGAGCTCTCAATGGAAACCTGCTGCGTTATGTAATCAAGTTGTGCTGTTGCGTCGCTCCCGGTAACTACCATCGTTCGCGTCTTCTGGGGGGTCAGCCAGTTTGCGTCGATGAAAGCAGTTCCCCCTTTAGAAAACTGGAGCATGATCTCCGCGTAATCCTCTTTCGAATGTCGCAAGCTCCCAAGTTGCGCATAAACAGCTGACACCTCGTCTGCGAAAATATAACGCGCTAAGTCTATGTCATGAATCGCCGTATCTCTTACTACTCCTACGTCTCCTATTCGCTCAGGCCAACGTCCAACTCTCCTTGCGAGGAGTAGCATTATGCTTCCTAGTGCTCCTTCGTCCACTAATGACTTGAGGTATGTAACTGCCGGGTTGAATCGCTCGATATGTCCTGGCATGATCCTCAACCCTTTCTTCTTCGCGAGCGAGAGTAACTCATTGCCTTCGGCGACTGTGTTCGTCATAGGTTTCTCGACGAGAACATGCTTCCCCGCCTCCAGTGCTCGAGTTGCAATATCTCTGTGTGTTACTGTTGGAGTGCAAATCGTAACGGCGTCAATATCTCTTCTGAATAGAACGTCGTCGAGGTTACTTGTGTGCTCTACTCTGAATTGCAATCCTATGGCGCTTGCGGTCTTTGGCGTCGCGTCACAAACACACATAAGTTTCGCTTGGGGAAGCTGCGAGAACACCCGGGCCTGATTTTTTCCCCAAAAACCTGTTCCTATGACTGCGACTCGAAGTTGACTCATCTAGTCCAAAGTCCTCTTCCAGTCGCTCGATACACTAGACCCGTTTTCTCAACGCTAACTGGGTCCAGAATGCCTGTGCAATCTATGATTAGACCTTGTTTCGACATGTGTGCGGCGAGTTCAATTGTGTCCATTTTCTTGAAATCGTCGTGAGCCGTAGTCAATATCACGCAATCTGCCTTTTCGATTGCTTTGCGAAGCGATGGATCTGACTGTAATCCCATTGCGGCTAGTTCCGAGGTTGTGAAGAGTGGATCGTATGCAGTAACCTTTGCACCTCTCTTCTTCAAAATTCCGATTAGCTCATGAGATGGTGAATATCGAGTTTCTTTTACGTTGGGTCGGTAGCTGATTCCGAGCACTACTATTTTTGCACGCTTTAATGATTTACCACATACTCGCAGGCCATCGGATGCAAGTTTTGCGACGTGTCGTGGCATTGCATCGTTAATCTTACGCGCGTCGAGTACGATCCTAAGGTGTGCGTCAAGAGCATCTGCCTCTGTTGCCAGAAGATATGGGTATACTGGCAGGCAGTGTCCGCCCACTCCTACTCCAGTTAGATGGAGATGTGAGTAGGGCTGACTGTTCGCCGCTCGGACGGCCTCTAGGTAATCAACTCCTACTTCTTCGCAGATAAGAGCGAATTCGTTAGCCAATCCTATGTTTACGTCGCGGTATATTGTCTCGAAAAGCTTGGATAGCTCTGCGGTTTTGATATCCCGAACTCGTATGAGTTCACCCTTTACTATGACTGACAGGGCTGCACATGCGGCCTCGAGACTGCGCTTGTCAATGGCGCCGACGACTTTGGGATAACTCTGAAGATCCTGAATCGCTCTTCCCCCCATTGCCCTAATCGGACTGTAAGCTAATCCGAATCCTTGCCCAGCAATTAGTCCTGAATACTTCTCCAAGGTACCCTTGACTATTCGTTCAGTAACACCAGGTCCACAAGTGCTTTCGAAAATGACGAGGCTTCCATTCTTCAGATTCTTGCCAATACTAGTACATGCCTCCTCTACTGCCGAGTAATCTGCTCGTTTCTGCCGGTCGATCATCGTAGGAACTACAATGAATATGATGTCAGAATTCGCGGCCGTATCTTCGGTGGACGTAGTCGCACTGAATTTCCCCGCTCGAATTGCTTTTTTCAGCATTGCCGGAAGTCCGACTTCATCGATTGGCGGTTCCCCCTTGTTGATTCGTTCTACAACTCTAGGATTCATATCTGCGCCGATTACTGGCGCACCTGCATCAGCGTACAAGCACCCCGTAGGAAGACCCATCCATCCGAGGCCTACAACGCCAACCTTCAACGCTCCGTCTCGTATTCTTACCGCGATCTCCCCAGGTTCAAGGGATAGCAATGCCTGTTGCGAAGACAGTTATGACACCCGATGTTCGTTTTCTTCCGAAATATTTAACCGTTTTTAACTCTACTTTAGTTAATTATGAATGCTTCGAGCGATTTGCGAGAGTCCCTTCGAAGAACCGGTCTTACTGTGTATGAATCTGAGGCTTATCTCGCCTTGCTGTCTAAGCGCGAGCTGACTGCAGAAGATGTTGCGAGGCAGACCTCAATTCCAATTACGCGGGTGTACGGCACATTAGAGCAATTGATGCAGAAGGGGTTCGCGCGTACAGTTCAGAGTAGACCGAAGAGATATCATGCGGTTCCTCCGTGGGAGGCAAAGCGTGAGTATCTCACACAGCTTAGACAGAACTTTGAGCAAAATCTTCTCTCGCTGGAAGAAATTATGCGGACGATGCAGAGGCAGGTTGAACCAATTTACGTGGAGAGTCATCTTCAAGTCAAAGCTGAGGAGTTACTTGAGCCGCTTGATAATCTGCAAGTTATGGAAAGGCGTACTCGCGATTATGTTCAAACTGCGGCAGATGAAGTTCTGATTTCAACCGCACTATTTTCCTGGCTTCCTAAGATAAAACTTCAACTGAGAAACGCGTTAAGGCGAGATGTGAAGTTGAAAATTCTAATGCAATTACCCAATTCACAGGTTGGTAAGCATTTGAATGAGTTGATTGAAATGGGTGCGCAGATACGAGACACACTTGAACCGTGGCACCCTGTGAGAGGAACCTTGATTGATAATCATGAGCTGGCTTTTGTGATTTGGGCTGCTGAAGAGGCTGAACGTCACTGGAACCCAATAGTGTACAGGCCGAATCATACTAAGAACCCGGGCTTGATCAGAATCTTTCGTGAATCCTTCCTCTTTAGGTGGGAGAACGCTAAACGGGTCAAGGTTAAGGTGAAGAATAGATGAGAGTTTGGCTTGACGTGTTGACGCCGAAACAGGCCAATCTCTTTGCAGAGCTTCATGATCGACTGAACGCGAAGGGATGCAAAGTCCTTGTGACCACTCGACATTATAGGGAAGTAAACGAGCTACTTGAACTCAGAAAGCTCAAGACAAGCAAATTCGGCCGTCATGGAGGAGCATATCTCAAAGATAAGCTGCTAGAAAGCTCTAAACGAGTGACGGCTCTCGCGGAGTTTGTGGGAGATTATTCCCCGGATGTGGCAATCTCATTTTCCTCGCCTGAGGCCGCTAGAGTCGCATTTGGGTTGGGAATTCCACATTATTGCGTAAGCGACTCACCTCATGCAGAGGCTGTCTGCAGGCTAACGATACCGCTTTCTGAGAAACTGTTCACTCCATGGGTGATCCCATCCTATGCTTGGAACCGTTATGGAATCAGACCACGTGATGTAGTGAGATATCGAGCCCTCGACCCAATAGTCTGGATTAGCTCCAAAAATAATCCCAAGGCCTTGGATGAGCTTAATCTAGATTTAACGAAACCAGTCGTGGTCATACGCACGTCCGAAGAGTTCGCTGCATACCTCTCCGATCGTTCGGCAGCTAGAGTTTCAACGACGATGGATATCGTAGCAAACATACTCGACCTAAGCAACGGGGAAATGCAACTCGTTGTTCTCCCACGCTATGACGAACAAGGAGAAAAATTCAGGAAGAGGTTCGGTACTCGCATCATAGTCCCTCAACACGTGATTGATGGTGTATCTCTGCTGCGAGCGTCATCTGTATTCATAGGTGGTGGTGGCACGATGTCTGCGGAAGCTGCATTACTTGGCGTGCCAGTGATCTCGTATTATCCAGGAGACCAAACATTCGTCGAGAAGTTTCTCGTCAAGTACGGTCTGATAGAGAGAATTCTCGACCCGGGTAGAATTGCTCACAGAACTATCGGGATTTCGAAAAGTCGAGAATTCAGAGATTACTATCGCAAGAAGTCTAGCAAATTAGTTCAGACTATGGATGATCCAATTCGAATAATGCTTCAGCGCATCCTCAAGTAGCCTCTGATGGTCGTGTAATTGTTCTCCAGAAGTACCGTTCCGTGATCTTCTTCCAGGATACAAGCCATAACAGAACTGCCGCAGCTGATAGGACAAGTCGAACCGTCTGAGTAGCGATCCTCTCGGCTAGCGTTGCACTGCCAAGACTTATTCCAAAAGCGACCTTGGAAATAACCACGACACATACTATTAGAGCAGCCCACACAAAAATTTCAATGGCAGCCAAAGGAAGAAGACGTTTCAAATTCTTACCACCGTCATCCAATACGTCAACAGGGCCAGGATGGAAGAGAGCACCGTCAGCAACATCATTCCTCGGACTAAGTTTCTCTCCGTGAAAGGACCAGCGGCTAAAATAAGTCGAGCCAAAGTGATTGGCGCATTCTTTTCAGCAGTTGCTGCAAGCCTTCCATCGTTGAGCAATTTGGTTGGTCGCTGGCGGATCTCACGTCTCTCATATAGCCTTCCAATAGAGGACAATCCGTAGAATGCGTTCATTATTTGAGGCATAAGCGCAATCACCACAACCATCTCCATTCGACCTAGAATTGCAAGGGCTCCGAGTGCAGCGCCTACAGCAAGGCTTCCCGTATCACCGCTGAACACTTTGGCGGGAAAGCGATTGAAGTAGAAAAGTGCCAACATCGCTGCCACCAAACCTGCGGAGAGTGGCGCTATCTTCCATTCCCCAGCCACTATTAGTATACCCGTTAACATAGTGGCGATGATTGCAACAGTGCCAGGCATCACGCCATTCATGACATCCATCATATTCACTGCGTTCGATGTTACTGCGATGGCCAATGGAATGAAGAGAGGATACACGATCGTAAGGCGCGCTTCACCGATGAGCGGGAGGTTCGGATACGGAACATACGTCCCAAGTAAGAGAATTGGTACACACGCGATAGCGGTCAAGAGGGGTTTGGTCTTCGGACCAAGGGGATGTCTGTCGTCAACGATTCCGATTGATCCAGCAATCAATGTCGCTCCGAGGAAAGCCATGGCTTCTCGTGCGGAACCGGGAACAAGGATCGCATATCCTGTCGCTCCAACACTCAAACCAAACAGAATCGCCATCCCACACATTTCAGGGATCTCGGGGCCACCAATCTTGTGAACATCCTTACCGGTGATGCCATGACTCTTCATGAATCTCGCGATAACAGGTGTAGAAAGGAAGGTGACAGCGAAAGTCGTCAAGAAAACAACTGAAACATATGAAATCAAGTTGTAGTCATACATACTCCTGACCACTCTTGATATTTCCTGAAAGCTTCCTAGACTGCAATAGCTCGATTCCTCACATGACTTGCGCCCAAGCGCTGATGTGCCGAGTTATTTCTTTGTAAGGGTGAATAACTGCACCTTTGCCAACTCTAACTCCGTCACTGATCGACACTTTCGGTGAAATGATTGCTCCATCAATTCTAACTCTTTTTCCAATCGTTGAGTTAGATGCTATGATTGCTCCAGTAACAGTTGATTGATCTCCTATCTTGACTCCGTCAAATATGATCGAATTAGTTATCCTCACTCTTTTACCAACAAGTACATTGTTTCCGAGAACAGCGTTTGGTCCTAATCTCGTTTCATGACCAACTGTCGTATGTCTCCCAATGAGGGTTGGTGGGGTAAGCTTCGAATTCTTCGCGATGGTACTGCTGCTTGATCGTACTACTGATCTTCCGGCCATTTTCTCTGTTAGAGCAAAGTTTGCTTTCCTATAATCAGAGGAATCGCCGATGTCACACCAGTAATCAGAGAGCGTAAATGCCCCGAGTTTTCCGCGCCGGGCGAGAACAGGAAATATTTCTCGTTCGAGAGAGACTTTTCGACCAGATGGAATCTGTTCAAGTATGCTCGGTTCAATGAGGTAGATGCCAGCATTGATGAGGTTACTGGGGGCGTTTTTCTTGCTTGGTTTTTCGACAAATTGAACTATTCGCGATGCTGCATCGAGTTCGACGACCCCGAATCTAGAAGGATCTTTAACTTCGCGGACTGCATCCGTAATTGCGGCCTCTGAAGATTTGTGGCGTTGGAGCATTTCATCGAAGTTGATGTTGGTGATGATGTCTCCGTTCATTGCTATGAATGTCTTTGTCAGTCGCGTTATTTTCGAAGCTAGTTTGATTGGCCCAGCAGTTCCGAGCGGCGATTTTTCAAGTGAGTACTTGATGCGCATTCCCCGGTATTCGTCACCGACCGTCTTCCTTAGGTCCTCTGCAAGATAGTTTACGCCGAGGACAACTTCGTCTACTCGGAATCTCTTGAGCAAGTCGAGTGTCCAATGAATCATCGGCTTACCGGCAACAGGGAAGAGCAGCTTTGGAATGACGTAACTGATCGGTCGGAGTCTAGTTGCAAACCCCCCAGCCAGTACGATTGCCTTCATTGAGATCCCGACAGATGGGTGGGATAGAATTCATATGTGGCTATTTGTGCTTCGGAGGATTGCCTTGAGAGGAACTTATACTCTGCTTCTGGCCTGCAAGAGGCCGTTCAAGCTCAGAATTGGAAAGCTTGGTCAGACCAAGGTAGAGAAGGGACACTATCTCTATACCGGATCCGCGCTGGGAACGGGTGCAGTCTCGCTGGAACAACGAATCGCTCGGCATCGACGACGCAATAAACGCATGAAATGGCACATCGATTACCTGACTGCCTACCGCGAAATCACAGTCATTAGTGTCATCTGTCTAGAAGACAACAAGCGATTAGAATGTCAGATTAACCAGGAGATACTCTCCCGCCTCAATGGGAAACCGATTATTCGACGAGTTGGCGCATCTGATTGCAAATGCAGTGGCCATTTGTTATCAGTTAAATTGCCTGATTCGATGGTCATTATGACAAGGCTCAAGCAGATTTATTCGATGCATGGGGAGCCGTCATTTCTGTGATTGACAGTTCACGTCTCTACTGGGTTACCTTCTTCCCATCGCTTCTGGAAGGCGTCTCTGAAAATTCTGATTAATCCCGCATTCCTAGTGTAATGCGGACGATAGTAAATTGGACGAATGACCTCCCGTTCTCGCGTAGCCCAAATCAGGAAAACTACCTCCTGATCGGCAAGGGTTCCCCGCACGGGATACCATTCCTCAGTGCAGCGACGAACTTGGACGCCAATGCCTTGAAGTTCTTTTGCTCTCTTCAATGTGGATTCGTCGCTTGCCATCATAAGAATCCTTAATTTCACGCCACGATCATGAGCTTGGAACAGTGCCTCTCGAACCTTATCGTACCACCCAAAAGTCTCGGCGAAGATTACGGCCTCTTTCGTGGCGTTGTTGAGTATTTGTGCAGTGTGTAATTCCATGTCGGCGAGGTCACGGAGTGGTTCGATAATATCCTCCGATCTTATGCCCATCCGATTCTCCCAATAGACTGGTTCCAGCATCTTTTCAAGCGCGAGGGCGTCCGAGTTCTCCTGCGCCTGCTGGGCTTCAATTAATTTTCTTCGCCGCTCAAGCATCGTCTGGACGACGATTCTAGGTTGAACTGCTTCAACCCTGTTTCTAGAGATCCGAACGAGATCCTTGTCGGCTAGTGATTTTAGCGAATCCTCAGCCTCAGATGTGGGGATTGTAAATGCAGTGACCACTTTATCTAGCATTTCGCCTTGCGGTCGAGAAAGTAGTTGTAGGTATACTTTGGCTTCTCCGTCTGAGAATCCGAGATCTTTGAGCAACTTCATCTCTTTGTCTTTGCCCACGAACAATATTCTCAAAGCTCGATGAGGCTGGCGATTAAGCCCAGCCATGTGCGTAGGTCTCAAGGTTGGGCTTAAAGGATGCCGGTTCGACAAGTAACAAGTAACGCGCAAGTTCATAAGGCGACCTAGAGGTGTCTGCACTCTGCCGCTCGAGTTACGCCTAGATCTTTCCTGGTGCGTGCGATCGAATGGTTTCTGCAACCAATTTCTATATCTCACTAAGTTGAGTATCCTTCGGTTGTCGGAGAAATTGTATCCTTCACGCCTAGTTATTTCCTCTTCTTAGTGCTCGATCTTACTACGTAATAGCCAATCCTTTTTGAATCTGGGACTCGGATTATCCTGGACGGACGAGTTGGTTGAGCCACATACACTAAAGATCGACTTGTCAGCGGTCTGGATTCGCATATTCACTAACAAGGCTTATGAGAAGCTGGGTCGTACTGACTTGCGTGAAGAAAAGGACGTGAAACGAGGAGGACCTGGGGTTACCCTTTGGGGGTTCCCCTGTGTCTCTCCATAAACCGTCTCGTATTCGCCCATACGACTATCCCATCGCATACGGTGCTTAAAGAGAGATAGAAGATATCTCTCATCAATCACGTAATTTAGTGCACCTGTGAGACCCAATGGATATTAATTCATGTTTTTCGCTGTGACTGAATGATTTGATCTGCTGTTCTCTCCTAATCGCGTCGCCGCGCGATACGAACTCTTCCACATAAACGACTCTCTCTGGTCTGCGTATCCTGGTGTATCGTGCTCCATGACCTTTCTTGTGTCTTTCAAATCTTAAGGCTACATTGTTCGTATAGCCAGTGTAGTAGCTCCCGTCATCACAAAGAAGCAAATACACGTAGTAGGATTTTTTCTCTTTCTCAGGTTTCGTATCCATTGTTTTTTTGGACTTTGCTCCTCTTACCATGTGTTTCACCTCGTGGATGATGTTGCCTATCTTGTAGACGCTCAAACTTCATTTGCAAACGGATTCCGATTAATTCCAGTAGGTGATCTGCAGGGTGAATCTTGCTATTTCCTTGACGTTTCGACTACGGGCTGGAGGATTTTGACGTGTCCTCTTTCGTCCTCTGCAATGCCCTCAAGGATCTTTTTCTCGGCTCGATTAGTGTGGGAAATAGTTGCAACTCTCGAGTACAATTCCGTGAGGCACTCTTCGCTTGTGACTTTCTCGAAGGCCACAAGTTCTCCTGCTACATCTGCTATTGGTTTGCCTCGCAGGACGTCATCTTTGATTGAGCGAAGAAGAGCCAGGGCTTGCATGAAAAGTTGGCCCATTTGTCCTTCACATTCAATGGAAGACTGAGGCAAACTTTGTCCGAAAATCCTGGTTAGGTGTCTTAGGAGCCCTCGATGTTTTCGAGTTTCTCGTAGTCTTACGTCAAGCAGCAAGCTGGTTTGACTGTCTTCTGCCGTCTCTACCATCACCTCATGGAGTTGACATGCTCCATCCTCCAGCGGCGAGAGACACGCGAAGCTTGAATCAGTCAATAGGATCAGCAGCCAACTCTCCATGGGTACAAGAAAAGTCTTACTCGAAGAGGGACTCATTATGATGATGCGTCTGCGTCTAGTGATGCGGGCGACCAGATTTGAAGGTCCACAGCTCATCCAGAGGGAAAAAGCTTAGTTAGACATCTCAGATATTTCCGTGAGGATCCGTTATGGCTCTGTGTTATGTTCTACTGAACGTCGAGCCGGGCTCGGAAGAGAAGGTGCTCAATGAGGTTCGTAAGGTTCCAAATGTGAAGAAGAGCCACCGAGTCTACGGGGTCTATGACATGATTGCGGAAGTGGAAGCTGATTCGATGGATGGATTGAAGGAGATTGTTACATGGAAGATAAGACGACTTGACGGCGTTCGATCCACTCTCACGGCCATCGTCATAGAATGAAGGCCAGATTTCTCTCTCTTAATTTCTCGCCCAGGTCACAAAGATGGGGGTGCAGGTCCGCGAGTCATGAATGAGTTCTGATGCATCTTTGTGGTAGTTATTTCCACTGATTAGCGTGATCTTGTATGGCTTGTAAACTTGTTAAGAACGACTGAATCATTCTGGATTGGTTTGACGATTCTCTGTGTGGGTCACAGGCAAATTCGTGCTAATATCTCGTATTCTTAGATGGTCAAACGAAGGGTACGTTGCGTCGATTCGATACACGAACTATTGTGTACTGCGGCAGCGAATATCATGTAGATCATCATGTCTAAGCCAAACTTCATTCCCTGCAGAGGAAAGTTTGAGAAACATATCCCGCTACTAGTTACCGTTCTCTTTTTCGCGACTGGAGACTATGTTTCTCTAATTCGACACTTACGGTTCCTCTTCTAAGCCATTACTTTTTAGAGAATTGATGTCTGGTGTGAGATATTCCTCTATGTCAAGTATGTAGAGTCGGTTGTAGCTGCTGGTGGACTCGATGAGCTTTATTGGTGGACCGGGCGGGATTTGAACCCGCGACCATACGGGACGAATGAGTCTTTCCGCATTGCGGGCAATTCTAGCATGCCAAGCGGACGATTTAGTCGCATCGAATAGCGTGTGATGCTCATACCAGGCTGATCTACCGGCCCACCGAGCTGTGCTCTTTAGTTTTCGCCTAAAAACCTTCGTACCGAGTTACGGGTTCATCGAATCCTGTTTTGTATCGCGCGTCAGCCCATCAACAGATAGGGGGCTCCAGGCCACGTTAGGGATAAGTGGTGGAGGTGAGTTCGCGGGAACGCGTCATCGAATACTAATTCGCATTTGACACAATAGTGTGAGTTACTACCATGAACGCTCATATCCTTCCATAAGTTGTCACGAATTGCATCAATCAATTCAATTTGAGCAGAATGGACAATTCATAATCGACGTAACACTCGCTTCATTTCTTCGCCAAGTCTTTCCCATTCTCTCTCGCAATGATTGCGCACGTGGCTCAGGA
>Ga0209777_10003987_pt1 | contig 17775 bp, 15 predicted proteins | sample FrelakmetHBP12HB_FD_187147 | JGI IMG/M metagenome (GOLD analysis project Ga0209777, IMG submission 187147) | Freshwater lake sediment microbial communities from the University of Notre Dame, USA, for methane emissions studies -HBP12 HB (SPAdes)... | ecosystem: Environmental > Aquatic >...
AAGGCCGCCTTCTTCCCCGTATATGTTACCCTCCCCAGGCGCGCTTTGAGGCTCACGTCAATGAGGCTGAAGTCAAAGGTGTAATTATCTTCGACATCCACCGTATAAGAGCCTGCAATAATCAGCTCGGCGCCTCTCGATGCGTAAGGCTCCAGATTAAGCGTCGTCTCGGAATATCCGCTCGCGGGGGGCGGCGGAAGATCGGGAACGCTGACCATGCTGAAATAGCTCGAGAAATCCAGGTCGGACGTCAGTATCCTCGCCGCCTCGACCCCCATCACCCCGCCGTCCTTTACGCCCTTAAGCGGATACAGCGCGGGAATGCCTATCGCGGTTTTCAACAAGCCCTCCCCACCCACCGTTATCACTATGTCCACTTGCGCGTTGTCCTCGGCGGCGCCGGGGGGGCCATAATTGCCCTCGGCCCGTAGGCTTACCATCAACCCCGCCAAAAACAACGGTATAAGCGCCAATGTTAACTTGCGCACATACTTCATCAATTACATCCTGATTATAATTTTCGATTTTCGATTGACGATTTTAGATTTCAGATTTGGGATCAGGTTCTTGTGATTCTAAAATCAAAAATCTAAAACATTCTTCACCCTCCAATTTTTCTTCAGCGCGCTCCTTCTCCCCTTGTGTCTATTTTGATTCTCAGTTTGAGGTATTGCTGATTTACCGATGAGGGAAACGGGTCCAGTTTGAAGTCCTGGAGGCTGTGAAGAACGGTCCTTGTGAGCAGCTCGTCCGGATTCCCCTGTATGATCATGATCTGTGTCAATTGGCCGTTTGGGGCGATCCAGACCTCGATTTCGACGACGCCGGGAGGTGGATGTGGGCCCACTTTGGAGAGGGAAGCGACACGAATGCGGCGCTGGGCGAGGGCGAGATAGCGTTTTGCGGCGAGGTCGGGGTTTTCCTCAATTTTGCGGGCCTCCAGCTTTTTCCGCTGCTCTCTCTCGTAAGAAGTTCTTCTTCGCGATTCCTCATCCGAGGCCGCCGAGCGTGATTCCCTTATGGCGTATCGCGCCTCCCTTGCCGCCTGGCGCGCCAGCACTTTTGCCATGTCGTTGTCGCGGCGCGTGCCTTTCAGGAAATGCTCGTGCGCCAGGTCGTAGTTGGTTTGAGCTATGGAGAGACTCTCCGGCGCATATCTTTCCGCTTCAGCCGCCCGCGCGGCCTCCAGCGCCTTATACGCATCGTTCATGGCCTCCATCGCTGCCCCGGCGCATCCCCCAGCCGATAGAATCAGCAAAACCGGGAGAACAATTGTCAGAGATGGGGCCGACCGCATTATTATTGCAGTTCCTTTAATGCCCGGTCTATTTCCTTGGGAACGGCGGGTCTGCTCTCGGGATTCCTGTTTGGCCGCGACGGCATTTTGGCGCTTGAGCCGCCTTCAAATCTCACCGTGACATGGAGTGTCACGTTTCCGCATTCCGGGGGAGGCGCCTGAAAATTTCCCGGCACAAGACCCATCGCCATAAGGTCCGCCTGCGGCGCCCCGGAGCTTTGCGTGATATGTTTCGATGTGACCCCTCCCGAAGAACCTATGGTAACCACTATTTTTACACTTTTACCCGCCGCCTCGGGAACGCTGCCGGAGTGGCGAATGTACCTCCCCGCCCTTGAGCGATAAACCGCGCAGACGTCCCCGCCCGGGGCGCCACCGGGGCCGGTGAACTGGCTGTTCGGATCGCCATCCGGGCGGGTATTCTCGCCCTCGCGGCCCTCGTTCAGTTGATTGATGGCTTCCCTGAGCGGGTTCGAGATGTGATCTTCCGGTTTGCGCTGTTCGGTTCGGGGCGGCGCGGTTTTTTTCAGACGCGGATCGCGCGGCTCGATGACAGGGGCCTGCGCCACCGGGGTGGGCTGTTCCGGCGGCAACTCGATCTTGCCGTCATGGGCAGGCCCTTTCTTGGGTACGCCGCCCAGTCCGGTCCCGAGGTTATCCGCCACCTCGATGTTAAACATAATGGCCTTCGGACGCTCCTCGGCTTTTGCATTGCCGAGGGATGGGACCACCTGGAGAATGCCGATCAGGACGATGTGGAAAAGCACCGAAACCGCAATAAGGGGAGCAAGATTCGGGTCCGAATCCATGCGGTTTCTATGGCCAACGCCCGGTTTCATTGGCGCTCTCGCTGCGTCGGAGGCTCGGTTATAATGCCCAGCCCCGATATGCCTGCGGCTTTTATAGCGGCCATAACCTGCGCCACCAGGCCGTATCTCGTGTTCTCATCGGCCTTCAGATAGACCTCGTTCTTGCCGCGATTCCTCGCTTCCGTAGAAAGCGCATTCGGCAGGTCTTGAAGCGTCACCACCCTCTCGCCGACGTGTATAACGCCCTTGCTGGTCACGGTGACGATGATCTCCTCCTGCCCAACCACCACCGGGGCCGCATCCGCCTTCGGAAGGCTCACGTTCACCCCAGACTCGATGTTCGGCGCCACCACCATAAAAATAATCAACAACACCAGCATCACGTCCACCAGTGGGGTGACGTTTATTTCGCTCATGGTCCCGCCAGGACCGCTCTGTCCGCCTAAAGCCATGATACCATTTTGGATTTTAGATTTTGGATTTTGGATTTCAATTTAAGATAGTCAATCCAAAGTCCAGGATCCAAAATTCACAAGAAATACCTCTGAATGATGTTTAGCAGGTCTTGGGAGAAGTTATCCATTTCAGAGCCTATGCCGCGTGTCTGCGCGACAAAATAGTTATACGCCACTACGGCGGGGATGGCGGCGGCAAGCCCGAAGGCCGTGGCGATAAGCGCCTCGCTGATGCCCGGCGCCACTACGTCCATGCCCACTTTCCCCATGGTGGCTATGTGCCGGAAACTGTTCATTATCCCCCAGACGGTCCCGAAGAGGCCTACAAACGGCGCGGTGCTGCCCGTGGTGGCCAGGAAACTCGCATATCTCTCGAGCCGCGCCATTTCGCTTCCCGTCGCCCTTCTAAGCGCCCTCTGCACACTCTCGATGCCGCCAACCAGGTGCGGCGCCACCGCCTCCTGATCTTTCTCCCCCGCCGGATTATCCCGAGGCCCTTTCCTCGATTTGGTCATTTCTGTAAACCCCGAATGAAACAATTGCGCAATGGGGCTGCGGCGCATCCCCTTTGTGTCGCGGTGGATGGCCTCCAGCGTCGCTCCGCCCCAGAATATCTCCATAAACCGCTGGTTCCCCTTTCTCGCAGCTCGAACCTGCATGTACTTCAGCGTAATTATGGCCCAACTGATCACCGAAAAAGCCACCAGCACCATCATGACAAACTTCACCATCGGGCCTGCGCCGATCACCAGGTCCCATACACCACGCTCCCCAGGCGGCACAACCTCCTGAGATAATGAAACAGCAGGCCATATTACCATCAAAAACACTATTGATAACCGCTTCATAACAATATGTGGTACCCCCTAAACGCTCTTCCACAATATATTGTTTTGCCCGTTCTTGCCCATCTACTAATAATAACGGACAACTCGGTAAAAAGTCAAATCATTTTGCAGAATAATCCCGTTCAACCGGTTGAATCAATCCTTCTTGAATCTTGCCGACCTTTTTTATTTTGGACAGTTTTGTTATTGGGTGAGTTGCCGGATTATCTCTAATCCGAAGACCGTTGCCGCGAAGATTTCGGCGTTTTTGGCGATTCGCTTACTTTGCTTATGAGAGAGAAAAGAAGAGGAAAATCCACCGGTTTTTCGAGGATATTATTGGGAACGGTTTCCACGAACTTCTTTGCCTGGGCAGTGAAGGCTCCGCCGGTGAAGAAGATAATTTTTGCGGCGAGATGCGGATGTTTTTTCAAAAGGAAATCATGCACCGCGACCCCGTCCGTGTCAGGCATCATGAGGTCGCATAGGATGGCGTCGAAGTCCTGATCCTTGAGCAACAACTTAATGCCTTTTTTCCCGCCCTGCGCCGTGACCAGGTCATAATAAGGTTTCAATATTCTCACGTATGATTTAATGATTCGCTCATCATCGTCAATCAGCAGCACCCGGCGCTTCCCGGCAGCTGCGTCCGTCTCATGCGCCGGGGGGAGGCGTAGAGCGCTTTCAGCCGGTTTAATGCCCGTTTTTATGGGCAATACGACCCGGAAGATAGACCCTTCGCCCTCTTTGCTCTTGACCTGAATATCGCCGCCGTGCCGCCTGACGAGGTTAAGGCTGATTGAAAGGCCCAGGCCGGTTCCTTCTCCGACATCCTTGGTGGTGAAGAAGGGGTCGAATATTTTGGAAAGGTTTTGTTCGGAGATGCCGCGACCGGTATCCTGAACGGTGACAATTATATTTTCCTCTTCGGGGGCGCTTTCTATGGTTATGGTGTTGGATTCGGCGTGTCCTTCGGGGATGGCATGGACGGCGTTGAGCAGAAGGTTCAGAAAAACCTGGCCGAGCTGGCTGGAATCGGCGTTGATTTCGGGGACGGCATGGAATTTTTTCCTGAGCCGCGCATGGTGCTTGATCTCGTTAAAAACGATCCTGATGGCTGAGTCAATAAGGTCGTTGACATTCACCATGCCCGCCTTGCCGTACTCCATGTGTGAAAAAGTGCTCAAATCCCTGACTATGTTGCGGATTTTAAGGGTGCCCTCTATGTTCTCCTCGAGTATGGAGGCGCAATCTTTGATCAGGTAGTCCAACTCCGCCTGCCTCTCCGCATGCTCCATCTCAGCGATCAGCGCCTTGTTGCCGCTTCGATACACCAGGTCTTTATAAGTGGCGAGCATGGCGACAAACTCTTGCTGGTAGGTGGACAATGTTCTCAGGTTGGAGAGTATATAAGCGATGGGGTTGTTGATTTCGTGCGCCACCCCGGCGGCCAGTTGGCCGACACTGGCCAGTTTTTCGCTTCTCAAAAGCTCAGCCTGCGCTTCACGCAGTTGATCGAGAGCGCTCTGGAGCTCCTGGTTTGACAGGCTTATTTTATCGTTTTGAGTCTGGTATCCGTTGCGCATCTCCACGTAACCGGTCACATCGTTGATTATCACGATAAGCCGCGGCTGAGCGTCCTCCCGGGAATGCTCGAATTTCTCGAGGGGATAGATTCGTATGTTCAGCCATCGGGTCTCGTTATCCTCATTCTTATGCGCTATCTCATCGAGTTGTTTCGGCGCGCCGGTCCTCAGACACTCGTTCAGGGCGTCCAAAAGGCCCGTATTTTCTACGAGATCGGGGGAAAGGGCGTCTCTTATATGATTAAACACAGGCGGAACGTTCTTCTGACGCCGCTCCAGATAATAGCGGTTCGCGTCCAGAACGGTCAGGTTTTCGTCGAGCATCAGGATCGAGTGGGGCACGGCATCGAGAATGCGGCGGTTAAGCTGGGCCAGTCTCACAAGCTCCTCTTTCCGCGCGCGCTCTTCAACCCTCGATGAATCGGATTCCATATTATTTTCCTCACAAAAAGAGCCGCTGCCCTCGAAAAAGTCCGCAATGATCCTTCCATTCGGCCAATTGCAATGTATGATACACTAACCTATTATAAAATCAAACTCTTATTTTACAGTAGAAAGAAAAGGCTCATCCGGGAAATGAGTAGCTCAGCGCAGAAGGAGGCATTTGACGCAGTTTCATCCGGGATACTTTTACGGAAGAAGAAGGCTAAGAACAACCCTGAAAGGGTTGAATATCATAGCCCAGGGCATCGCCCTGGGTCATGAGGGCAACCCACCCATAGCCGCCTTTTACCCCGAAGGGGTTAAATAGAAATGCAGGGAGAGTATATGTAACCCCTTCGGGGTAAAAAAGATTGTGGCGTTGTTCTACCCAGGGCGCTGCCCTGGGTTATGATATGTAACCCCTTCGGGGTATTTACTGATAAGGCAGGAATGCATTAATCGAAAGAATTACAGAAAAATATTTTTAATTTTAGATCTAAGATCGGACCCTCTTCAATCTAAAATCTAAAATTAGAGGCGCATGATCGAAAAAGGCATAATAGAGTGGCTTGCGGAATCCGTTGAAAAACCGGACTCATTCTGGGCGGAAGAGGGCGACAAGTATACGTGGTGGAAAAAATGGTCCGCTCTGAGGCGGGAGGAGCCTGACGTTTCCCCGCGATGGTTCGATGGGGGTGTGACGAACCTGTGCGCGAACGCCCTTGACCGCCACGCTAATGGCAAAAATCGCGGGAAGGCCGCCCTGATATGGGAAAACGCGGAGACCGGCGAAACAAAGGTGTACACTTATTGGCATCTTTTCGGCGAGGTCAATCGTTTCGCGGGCGCATTGAAGAACATGGGGGTAATGCCCGGAACGCGAGTCCTCGTGTACCTGCCCATGATCCCCGAAGCGGCGATTTCCCTGCTCGCCTGCGCGCGAGTGGGCGCCGTGTCCTCCACAATATGGCCCGGCGCGGGCATCCTGCCGCTTACCAACCGCCTGAAGGAATTTAAACCGCGAGTGGTCGTCACCGCGGACGGGTTTCTCTATCGCGGCCGGAAGGCGCAGATGAAAGCCATGCTCGATTCCTCGATTGAAGAATCAGGCCTTACGGTCAACCAGGTTGTGGTATTGGACAGAAAGCTGTCCCCTTGGGAACAAGTTGGGCTGAGGGAAGTCACCTGGAAGGAGGCCATGGAACAGCTTGGCGAACACGCCGTGACGCCGGAGAAGCTGGCTTCGAGCGCCCCGAGCGGCATGGTGTACACCTCGGGGGCGACAGGCAGGCCCCGCCCCCTGCTCCGGGACACCGGCGGGACGATGGTCGCCCTCGGCGCGGCAATGCGCGCTTCCGGCGTCGGGGAAGATGACATAGTTCTGTCCACCTCGGACATCGGCGCCCCTCATGGCCCGGACGACGCGATTTTCGGGCCGCTGCTGATCGGCGCCACGAGCGTACTCTACGAAGGCCTCCCGGATTATCCCACCCCCGGCTCATGGTGGGACGCCCTCGAAAAGCACGGCGCCACAACTGTGATATGCCCCACCGCCGACTTCGCCTGGCTGCGACGCTTCCACTCGAAATGGATCGCGTCGCACAACCTCGCCGGCCTACGCCGCATCGTCGTTCACGGCGAGCCTCTACATGAGGCGGCGCGAAAATGGGCTGGCGAGATGTTTCGGGCGCCCCTCATCGAGCAATACCGCCTCGCGGAATTCACACTGCCGCTCCTCACAACAACACAAGGCGATGAATCGAGGTTCCATGCGGGGCCGGGGGTTCACCTGGAGGCCCTTGATGCGGAGGGCAAATCATCGGCGCCTCATGCCGTGGGGCGGCTCTTTGTGAAAGCGCCGTTTCCGCCAGGGTTCAATAATTCGCCGGATGAGAGCGAGAATAAACAAGGCGCCGATTCGGGCGGGTACGACACAGGCGACGTGGCGCAATGTTCCGAGGGGGGCGAGTTCAAGGTTCTGGGCCGCGCGGGCGATGAAATCCGCGTGGGTGGTGAAATATACCCCTCGCGGCTGATCGAGGAAATCATCGTGTCCAATTTTGTGGTTGCGGAGGCCGCGGTGGCGCAGGGCGAGGAGGTGGCGGCTTTTGTGGCGCTCAAGGATAAAATGCCGGGCGCCAATCCCCTCAAGGACGAGATAATAAAGGCGGTCCGAGACGCGCTCGGCGAAGAGGCGGCCCTGAAAAAGGTCATGTTTATCAAGGCGCTGCCGAGGACTCCCTCCGGCAAGGCGCTACGCCGCGTGCTCAAAGCCATGCTCCTTGAAACAGGCGTCGGCGACCTCTCGAGCATCCGCAACCCGGACATTTTGCCAATAGTCAAAGACGCTATTAAGGCCAGCCGATTGTAAATTCGGTTCTGTATGGACGTCCTCGACTGCCTTAGGCTGCAGGCGAGACGGCTGCGTTACGAAAGAGAGAAGGTGAACATGGCAAACTCGATGTATTATAAGGCGCTCATCGCGCTGCTTTTGATTGTTTACTTCTTCGGGCGGGTCTACATCCTGGGGCCTATTAAGCTAAGGTCAAACAATCGGATAAAGGCCAGCCCCACTCCCAAATTCATTAACTTGTCGGAATTACCACAATTCGTCGTCAGCCATTTCGGGGAAGCATACCATAAACTGGTTCCCGCCGGCTTCACCCTTGTGGCTTACCTGGACATAAGTGAAACCATCCGCGGAATTTTCCACTACGTGATGTTATTGGAAAACAAATCAACTTTGGACAACTGCTGGGTCAGCGTCCTGGCGATACAGGCGGGCAATGAACTGAAGCCGAGAACTACGAAAACGGAATTCTTCGTCCGCATTAACGACGGCGCCACCATAATCGTCAACAACACCCCGAAGCTGGGCCTGTTCGGGCCGGTTCCCGGCAAAACCGTCATGAGAGTTCCCGAGCTGCGCGACGTCTCGAAGCTGTACGAGGCATTTTTAAAAATTGTGCAGCTCAACGCGAAATCCCCGAAAATCTCCCTTGTGGGGAAAAATCCCATCACCCTTGTGCAGGAATCCATGATGAAGGAATTGACCGACCAGGTGGCCACCGGATATTTAGAGCTAACAGAGAAGAGGGACGCTTACATGCCGACGTGGAAGGGCGCGTGCCTTATGGCATGGAAATCTCTGTGGCCTGTAAAACCGATCAGGAATATGTTCTGGAAAAGCGGGAACAGAAAAACATTGCGGGAATTGAATATCGGGGTCTGGTGAGGCTGTCCTGAAACAACGCGCCTTGAATCCATCTCGGGGTTCATCGAGGCGGACATTTTCGACCTGCTGGGCGTTCGCGCAACGGTGAAACTCGTCGCGCCCCGCACATTGGGGCAGGCCGAGGGGAAATCGCGGCGGGTGCTCGATAAGCGGAGATTGTGACACCCTGCAGCGTTTGCAAAGTTATTGTGATGGGTTTAAATTCATGCGAAATTATTGAAACATCAATGAGTGGACTGGCATGGAAGCGGTCATTAAAAGCATGAGTGGCAAAGGTCTTAGGCATGGGATTGTGAAGAATAGGGATTTTTTATGAGTAATGGCAGAGCATTAAAAGAATCGCTGCCGAGAATTGACGGCAGCGAGGAAATAAGAAAGTTAATATTGCCACATTGTCGCTTACATTATGGGGAGATATGGGAAGATTCTGTATCAGGTCATAAAATAGGCTGTTTAGACGCCGCTGAGGACAATGATATTATTAAGTTAATGGATGGAGAAAAAGCGGTTTTAGCGATACATGATCCGCCATATAATGTTATTGTCGGCAATTCCAATACTGACAATTTGAGCAAGATTTCATTGAATGGGTATATAGCATGGAGTAAGAAATGGATTCAAAATACAATTAGAACATTAAGTGGGAATGCCCATCTTTATATATGGTTGGGCGCGGATCAAAACGAAGGATTTCAGCCGCTTCCTGATTTTATGATGATGATGCGAAATTTTAAAGAGGTTAGGACTAGAAGTTTTATTACAATGCGAAATCAAAGAGGTTATGGCACACAAAAAAACTGGATGGCGGTAAGACAAGAGCTTTTATATTACGTTAAAGGCAATCCGGATTTTAATGTAAATGCGGAATACACGGATATTCCAAAAATTTTGAGAGGATATTATAAGGAAGTTAATGGCAAAGTTACTGAAAATTTAGAGCGCAGCAAATCGGAAAATATAAGGGCAGGCAATGTTTGGGTTGATATTCAACAAGTATTTTATAGAATGAAAGAGAACGTGCCCGGTTGTTACGCGCAAAAACCGCTAAAGGCCATAGAACGCATTATATCCGCCAGTTCTCAACAGAGCGATCTAATAATTGATTTTTTCGCGCATTCAGGGGCCACATTGATTGCTTCCGAACAACTTAAAAAGCGTTGTTTCACGATGGATATTGATCCAATATTCGCTGAAATTTCAATAAGAAGATTAGAACACTTCAGAAAAACCGGCGAAACAGGATGGCAATGCAAAAATCCATTTCCCGAAGTGAACGTTGAATATGCGGCGGAAGACGTCTCCGATGATATTCCTGCCAGGAAATCGCCGCAGGCGAGTCTTTTTTGATGTCTAGCCGCCGCTATTGATCGCTATGAATATGGAATGAAAATAAATGGAAAAGTTGAAAAAAGAACTGGATATTCTGATTAACAGATTGGAAAATGCGAATGATTTTCGTTCTACATTGGAAACTCTTATTTCGGTTTATCCTTTTAATGAATATGAGTACATCATATCCCATTTACTTGCGGATAAGAAACTAACAATAGAAGAATATTACGCTTTAAGAAACGCATATATGATAAGGAATTTATACTTGTATATTTTTGAAATTTCCGCGCCTAGAGGTTTGGGAGACAAATGGGCGTTAGGACATTTAAAGGAACTAGTGCCTGATTTTGTTTTTCCCAGTAAAAAGCTAGATTCTAAGTATAAAGGCGAGTATGATTTTTGGTTGCCATTCCCTGACGAAGATGATGAAAATAATGGAATAAAAGTAGAAGTAAAAACATCTAGAGCCGTAGATTTTAAAAAGCCAGACGAGCCATTATATATTAAGGCATTAGCTTCGGATTCAATAAAACCCTTTGATATGAATTTTCAACAGATTAAAACAAGGTGTGCGGATGTTTTTATTTGGATCGCAGTTTGGAGAGATAAAATAAGATATTGGGTATTATCTTCAAACGAAATTGAGAATAATGAATACTTTTCTATTGGACAACATAGAGGAAATGTCGGGGAAGGACAGTTACATTTAAATAGAGAAAATATTACAAAATTCGATAAGTATGAAGTAATTTCCACTGAAATCAAAAAGGCTGTTATTAAAGCGTACAAAAGATAAAAAAGAAATAAAGACAAAACGAAAAGGAGAACACTCAAAACAAATATCCCCGGTATACCATAAAGACAGAATTCCGCGAAAAACCGTTTTGTTAAGTGGATAATTCCGAAAAAATAACGCTACTAAGGAGGCGTCAAGATGGCTGATTACGAAAAGCTTCTTAAGTTAAGGCCCGAGCATGCGGTGAAGAATCTGGGGGCGAAGAGCAAGGTATGCCTGCTAAGCTCGCGCGACATTTTCAGGGTGCTGCGCAAGGACAAGATGATCGTCATGGCATGCAACGCCCGCATAATCCACAACATCCCGGGGCTGATGCGCGCCGCCAAGGAACTCGATGCGGTCATCGGGTTCGAGATGGCAAAAAGCGAAAGCGACCTCTCCGGCGGATACACCGGCTTTACACCGCAACTCTACTTCAACGCCATCATCGAGTGGGCCGAGAAGGAAAAATTCTACCTGCCCTTCTTCATCCATGCGGATCACACCACGGTGAAAGACACGTCGGAGGCGGCTATCAAGAGCGCCCGCGACCTCAACGCCGAACAGCTCCGCGTCGGTTTCACTTCCTTCAGCATTGACGCCTCTTTCAACCCGCTGCCGGACAACATTCGCATCACCACCCAGCTTGCAAAGCCTCTCATGGAGTTCAACGTCGGCCTCGAGGTCGAGGTGGGCGAGATACTTTCTCTCAAGAAAGGCGGGCACATCTCCACGGTTGAGGAGGGCGTTGAGATGGTTGACGGTGTGCAGGCCGCAGGTATAAAGCCCAACCTGCTCGCCATAAACAACGGCGCCATCCACGGCAACTATAAACCGGGCGAAGACGTGCACATTGACCTCAAACGCACCGGCGAAATCTATGAGGCGATAAAAGGCAAGGGCGTGGACATCGCTCAGCACGGCATCACCGGCACGCCCCTCAACCTCGTCGGCCAGTTCGCCGATTACGGCATTCGCAAGGGCAATGTGGCGACCCAATGGCAAAACATCGTACACGAATTGCTTCCCAAGGACCTCGAAGACGCCATCCAGGCCTGGTGCAAAAAAGAGAACAAAGACCTGAAATCGGCCACTAAGCCGTTCAAAAAGGAAATTGATTCCATTCCAAAGGAATATTCCGAAAAAATAGTCGGGAAGACCGAGGAAGTGGCCAAAGAGTTCATACTGGCCTTCAGGGCCAAAGGCTCGGCGGCCCTCGTGGCGAGCAGGCTGCTTGCATAGGGGTTGACCGCCTCTCTTTATTTGTGTGAGAGAATACCGTATTTGCCTTTCAGGTTGTTGTGGACGGACAGGAATGTCCGTCCTCCTATAACCAATGAAACACAGGAGGGCGGATATTATTGTCCGCAGCAAAACTTGTCCGCAATAAAAAGTCGTTTTTCAACCTGTCCGTGTCAAAAGAGCGGCCATTTATGCGGGTAATAGGGGGAGAATTAAAAGGGAGGCGATTCAAGGCGGGAGTGGATTATTCCATCCGCCCCACCTCGGATAAGGTTCGGGAAGCTATCTTCGATATATTGCAGGGCCGAATCGGAGGGCGTAATACGCTGGACCTCTTCGCGGGAACCGGAGCGTTGGGCATAGAGGCGTTGAGCCGCGGGGCGTCCTCCTCCGCCTTCGTGGATTCGAGCAGCGCAGCCATAGATATTATCCGCGATAACTTGAAGAGCCTGTCTCTTGCGGACCGCGCTAGGGTTTCAAAATTGGAGCTGCCCCGACAACTCAAGCGCATTGTCCCCCCAATTGCGGCAGGCGCGCCGCGCCCTCATGAGAACAAGGGCTTCGATCTGGTGTTCGCGGACCCCCCTTACGGGCAGGGGCTTCTCGAAGGAACGCTTGCGGAGATCGAACGGCTTGACCTTGCGGCCTCCGGCGCTATCATTGTTATTGAGCAGGCTTCTCGCGAGAATATCGCCGAGAGGTTTGGCTCTATCGAATTGATAAGCCGTCGCGTCTATTCAGACACAGCGGTATCTTTTTACGAAAGGGCATTATAATGCCAAAAAGCAGACCCAAAACAAAGTTTCAAGTCGGGAGCGTAAAACGCGGCCCGAAAATCGCCGTATATCCGGGGAGTTTCGATCCATTCACCTACGGCCATATCAACATCATCGAGAGGGGCCTGGAAATCTTCGATGTCATCATAGTCGCCGTCGCGCACAACACGTCCAAGCAAACCGTGTTCACCGCTGAAGAGCGCGTCAAAATCATAAAGGAAGTTTTTAAAGACAGGCCCAATGTCCTCGTTGACACCTTCGAGGGGCTGCTCGTGCACTATTGCAAGAGCAACGGCTACTCGGTGATACTCAGGGGCTTGCGCACCGTCAGCGATTTCGAGTTCGAGTTCCAGATAGCCCATGCCAACCGGCACATGTACAATAAACTGGAAACCCTGTTCATGATGACCGAAAGCGAGTTTTCGCACCTCAGCTCCACCATCATCAAGGAAATTATTTCCCTCGGGGGAGAAGGCAAGGGGATGGTTCCCCCGCCTGTTGAAAGGGAGCTGAAGAAAAAGTCGGGGTTCAATTTGAGCAAGCCGCGAAGCAGAAACATAAGGGGGAGAAAGAAATGAAAGACGCGCTCAGCAGGCGGGTTCAAAGCATCAAGGATTCACCGACCCTTGCCGTTGACGCCAAGGCCAAGGCCATGAAGGCCCAGGGCATTGACGTGGCGAGTTTCGGGGCGGGCGAGCCGGACTTCGACACGCCCGCCAACATCAGGCAGGCCGCTATAAACGCCATAAACGCCGGCTTCACCAAGTACACACCCGCTTCGGGCACTGATGAGCTGCGGGACGCCGTGGCGCGGAAATTCAAGCGGGATCAGGGCCTCAATTATGAGCGCGCCCAGGTGCTCATCAGCGTCGGTGGGAAACACTCCCTTTACAACATCATGCAGGCAGTCCTGGACCCCGGCGATGAAATAATAATCCCCGCTCCGTATTGGGTCTCTTACCCCGACATGGCGATACTCGCAGGCGCAAAACCCGTGATCGTCCCGACATCGGAAAAACACGGCTTTGTCGCGCGGCCCGCGGACATCGAAAAGGCGATCACCCGCAAAACAAAGATGATCGTCATCAACAGCCCGTCCAACCCGACCGGCGGCGCATATACCGAGGCGGAGCTTAAGAAGATCGCCGTCCTGGCCAAAAAGCATGATCTGCTCGTCATGTCGGACGAGATATACGAAAAGATGATTTACGGCGGCTTCAAATTCTACAGCATCGCACAAGCCTCCGCAGACGCTTATTCGAGGACCATTGTCTTTAACGGCGTGAGCAAGACTTATTCGATGACCGGGTGGCGCATCGGGTACGCGGCGGGGCCGAAGGAGATAATCGCCGCCGCCGGGAAGATACAGAGCCAGAGCACCTCGAACCCGACATCCATTTCGCAAAAGGCCGCATTTGCCGCCCTTGAAGGCCCCCAGAAAGACGTCGCCACGATGGTCAAAGCTTTCGATAAGCGGCGAAAGTATTGTGTCCAGCGGCTCAACAAAATGCCGAAAATCACGTGCTTCAACCCGCAGGGGGCCTTTTACGTTCTCCCGAACTTCAACGCATACATCGGCAAATCATACATCGCGAAAAATTCCGGAGAAACAAAGCGCATAGTAAACGACATGGACCTGGCCGGCTACCTGTTGACTGAGGCGCTGGTCGCGGCGGTGCCGGGGAGCGCGTTCGGCGCTCCGGGTTACCTCAGGCTCTCCTACGCCACCGGCATGGATGTCATCAAAAAAGGACTCGACCGTATCGAAAAGGCATTGGCGGATTTAAAGTGATATACTTTTCTTGAGGGGGAGAAAGTGGGTAATGCCTTGAGCTGGAATAGCAGGTACGAAAATAAACTTATTTCCACGGAAGCGGCGCTTCATAACCTGAAGTCGGGCATGCGCATTTTCCTGGGGACCGCTTGCGGGGAGCCGTTGACGCTGGTCGAGGCCTTGGTGAGTGGTCAGCGGCATATAGAGGACGCGGAAATATTTCAACTCTTGCCGCTCGGAAACGCCCCCTACCTCGAAAGCAAGTACAGCGGCCGGTTTCGCCATAACTCCTTTTTCATCGGCCCGCCGCTAAGAGGCGCCATTGAGGAGGGGCGCGCCGATTACACCCCCATAATGCTCTCCGACATACCGAGGCTTATCAAGCAGGGCATAATCAAGATAGACGCCGCGCTGATTTGCGTCTCTCCGCCGGACTCACACGGATACGTATCCCTCGGTGTCAGCGTTGACATAGTCCAGACCGTCGTTCAGCATGCGGCGACGGTCATAGCCGAGGTCAATGAGAGCATGCCGAGGACGCTGGGCGACTGCTCCTTCCACGTGGATCAGATAGATCATTTCGTAAAAGGAGAGCGGCCGATCCTCGAATTCAGCTTCTCCGAGCCGACCGAAGTGCAGTTGAAGGTTGCGGAAAATGTCGCGCGCCTCGTCGAGGACGGCGCCACCATAGAAACCGGCATCGGCATCATCCCGACCACCGTGCTCAATTTCCTTCACGACCGCAGAGACCTCGGCGTTCATACCGAGGTGATGCTCGACGCCATCGTTGACCTCGTCGAATCGGGGGTGATCAACAACCGCAAGAAGACGATCAACCAGGGGAGAAGCATAGCGAGCTTCTGCATGGGCTCGAGAAAACTTTATGATTTTGTTCACAACAACCCCGGCGTGGCGTTTCGCCCCACCGACTACGTCAACGATCCATACGTCATCGCGCAAAATGACAAGATGACGGGGATCAACGTTGCTCTGGAGGTGGATATCACCGGCCAGGTGGCCGCCGACAGCATCGGTTACAGGTTTTACAGCGGCATCGGCGGGCAGGTGGACTTCATCAGGGGCGCCGGCAAATCGAAATGGGGCAGGCCCATCATCTGCCTCCCGAGCGTCACCGGCGACGGCTCCAAAAGCCGCATCACGCCTTTTTTAAGCGAAGGCGCGGGCGTTGTCACCACTCGCGGCGACGTTCACTATGTAGTCACCGAGTACGGCATCGCGTATCTCCACGGCAAGTCCATCAGGGAACGCGTCATGAGCCTCATCCAGATCGCGCACCCCAAATATCGTGAAGAACTCCTCGACTTCGCAAAAAAACACCACTACGTAGACCCCGAAACACCCATGCCGCCCTCTTACGGGAAAGTGTATCCGGCCGAGATGGAAAAACGGACCAAGCTCATAGACGGAACCGACGTCCTTATCAGGCCGCTGAAACCTGACGATGAGGAGTTGCTGAAACAGTTCTTTTACTCACTGAAGGATCAGAGCCTCTATTACCGATTCTTTACTCCAGGCGTCCGCCTTTCAAGGGAACGAAAAGAACCCCTCAAATTGCTCGACTACGATCTACACATGGCGATCGGCGCTTTCGTGGGCGAGCCGGGCAAGGAAACAATCGTAGGCGTCGGCAATTACATACTCGATCCGGCTACCAACACCGCCGACCTTGCGTTTATCGTTCGCGACGACTGGCAGCACAAAAAGCTGGGAACCATGCTTTTTAACACCATAGCCGGAATCGCCATATCCCGCGACATTCGCGGCTTCACCGCCGAAGTGCTGGCGCAAAACAGACCCATGATGAAGATACTCCAGGACTCCGGCTACGTTATCAGAACCCACCTCGAAGAAGCCGTCTACAGCATCTCGCTCACATTCGAGCGTAAAATGGAGAAAAAGCTCGGCGACGAAACACCTCTCCGCGGCGCCTGACCCCTATATCCCTGCCTGTGGCACGGCTTGTATGGCAAGCCGTGCCACATACGCGACGAGGAAATGACGGGGACATCGTCTCGAATTGGCCCGTGTAAAAAATATTTACTTTTCAAAGATCCTGGGAAATCATATCCCTCTATTAATTCGGGAAAAACGGGACATTCGTGGCGATGAGCCGCATGGCTCAAGGGGATGAGAGGGGTTGCCGCGTGGACGAAAAAAATCGAAACCCCCACATAATTGTCTTTACAAAAAGAATGCCTTTAAGGGGCCTGCGACATCCATAAAAAGGGGGTAGCCCACATAGCTCTGCTATGTGGGCGACGCAAGGAGCAGGCCTCAGAAACCCGGTTCGATGGGTGCTCTGAAGCTTTTTGCCTGCGGGTTATCCGTCTTGGCCTACGCCTCTCGGCGCCCACATAGCAAAGCTATGTGGGTTACCCGTTAACAGAAGTTTCTATCAAGGCGCTTCATTTTTAAGCCGTCACCTGCTGCACTTTTCAACCGCCGTTAACATCTCCACTTTCGCCATTTCCCAGCTGGCCAAAATCATTCCTTCCCCAACATTTAACTCCTCCAGCGGCGGTAAGGACGCAGGTGTGAATCCCTTCTGTGGAAATTGCCACCACCCCGCTCGATAACCCGGTCACATCCACAGGCGTAGCGCGGTCTTTACCTTTTCCGCTTTCGCCGTTTCCCAACTCGCCCCAATAATTCTCGCCCCAACATTTCACGCCTCCGGCGGCGGTAAGAGTGCAAGTGTGAAGATTTCCTGCGGAAATCGCAGCCACTCCGCCCGACAACCCGACCACATCCACAGGTGTGTTACGTTCATTACCTGATCCACTTTCGCCGTTTCCCAACTGGCCTGTAGAATTCCCTCCCCAACATTTTACTCCCCTGGCGGCGGTAATTGCGCAGGTGTGAGCCAAGCCTGCGGAAATTGCCGCAACTCCACTTGATAACCCGACCACATCCACAGGTGTGGCGCTAATTTGTTCTTTTCCTGCTACATCTTTCCTGCTTTCACCGTTTCCTAACTCGCCAAAGTAATTATATCCCCAACATTTCACTCCCCCGGTGGATGTAAGAGCACAGGTGTGCTGAAATCCTGCAGAAATCGCAACCACTCCACTCGATAACCCGACCACATCTACCGGCGTGGCGCGTACCATATCAGATCCACTTTCGCCGTTTCCCAACCGGCCATACTCATTCTTTCCCCAACATTTTACTCCCCTGGCGGCGGTAAGAGCGCAAGTGTGATCCCCTCCTGCGGAAATCGCCG